>Ga0116191_1002986_pt1 | contig 12570 bp, 10 predicted proteins | sample AD_UKC111_MetaG_FD_89897 | JGI IMG/M metagenome (GOLD analysis project Ga0116191, IMG submission 89897) | Active sludge microbial communities of municipal wastewater-treating anaerobic digesters from Hong Kong - AD_UKC111_MetaG | ecosystem: Engineered > Bioreactor > Anaerobic > Digestate...
GGGTAATATCGTATGGAGAAGTACAGGTAAATATACAAACGATTGGCATGCACAATCATTGGGAAGTGAATTACCTGTTCCAGATGGTGTTTACTACTATTTGATTGAGTTAAACTCTGAATTCAAAGAAACTAAAACTGGTTTCATTGAAGTTATGAGACAATAAGAATCAAATCTTAATTTAAGTTGAAGGCCCTCCAATTTTTTGGAGGGCTTTTTTTTATAGATATAGCTTAGTTTTGAAATGATTTTTATATCTTTGCTTTCCCAAATTATAAATAAACACTAGGAAAGTTGCAAGAGCGGTTGAATTGGCTCGCCTGGAACGCGAGTAGGCTGCAAGGCCTCAAGGGTTCGAATCCCTTACTTTCCTCAAAATATTTGTAAACAGTATTATCAGTTAATTCGGTAAACAGTAGTTTTTCCACAATTACTGAAAAAATTGAACTAACTAGTTGCTGAACTAACTGAACCCACTGAATAAACTAACCCACTGAATAAACTATTTTATGTACCGTTCACACACTTGCGGAGAATTAAATTTAATAAATCAAGGTCAATCTATCACTCTTAGCGGATGGGTGCATAGTTTGAGAGATTTTGGCAAATTGACATTTCTTGATATGCGAGACAGACATGGCATTACACAGGTAGTATTCAATGCTGAAGAAAACGAAGATTTATACAAAAAAGCACATGAACTAAATCGTGAGTTTGTGCTTCAAGTGAAAGGAACCGTAAAAGAGCGTGAAAATAAAAACCCGAATATTCCTACAGGAGAAATTGAAATTATTGCTTCTGAAATTGAGATTTTAAATACGAGCGAACTGCCACCATTTACTATTATAGATGATACGGATGGAAGTGAAGAATTGCGATTGAAGTATCGATACTTGGATTTGAGAAGACCTGAGATGGCCAAAAAACTCATTGGTCGAGCCAAATTATTTTCAATCATGAGAAAATATCTCGATGCGAAAGGTTTTCTAGAAATTGAAACGCCAATTTTGATTAAATCGACTCCTGAAGGTGCAAGAGATTTTCTAGTTCCTTCGAGAATTCAAAAAGGGAGCTTCTATGCTCTACCGCAGAGCCCTCAGATTTTGAAGCAATTGCTGATGGTTTCAGGTGCGGATAGATATTATCAAATCGTGAAATGCTTTCGTGATGAGGATTTTAGAGGCGATAGGCAGCCTGAATTTACCCAGCTAGACTGTGAAATGAGTTTTGTGGAGCAGGAAGATGTACTTAGTACTTTTGAAGGATTAGTAAAAGTAGTTTATCACGAAATGCTTGGTATAGAAAATATTGAAGTTGGTCGAATGAAATTTGCAGATGCTATAAAATATTATGGTAGCGATAAGCCAGATTTGCGTTTTGATTGTAAAATTATAGATATACAAGACAATTTACCCGCATCTGAATTCGTCGTATTTAACCAAGCAATAGAAAAAGGCGGTATTGTATCTGGAATCAATGCTAAAGGCTGTGCTGGATTTTCAAGAAAACAAATCGATGCTATGATTGAATATGTAAAAGAACCCAATCGTGGACTAAATGGCTTGTTATGGATAAAATTAGAAGAGTCAGGCTATAAATCAAGCGTTGATAAATTTTACACGCAAGAGCAATTGGCAGAAATAGGGAAGCTATTCTCTATGGAAATAGGTGATATGGCTTTGATAGCTGCGGATAAAGAATCTAAAGTGAGAAAAACTTTGGGTGATTTGAGATTGAAACTCGCTAAAGAAAATAATTGGATAGATGCTTCTAAATGGAGTATTTTTTGGGTAATGGATTTTCCATTATTTGAGCAGGATGAGGAAACAGGAGAAACGCACTTTGTGCATCACCCTTTCTGTATGCCGCACCCAGAGGATATAAAGTATTTGGAAACTGAACCGCTCAAAGTGAGAGGACAGCTTTATGACCTTGTCATCAATGGCAATGAAATATTAAGTGGCTCTATCCGAATCCATCAAAAAGATTTACAAGATAGAATTTTCAAAATCTTGGGACTCTCTGAGCAAGAGAAAAATGATAAATTTGGATTTATGCTCGAAGCCTTTAAATACGGTGCGCCACCGCACGGAGGATGTGCTTTTGGACTTGACCGATGGTTGATGTTAATGCTTGGGGGAGACACCATTCGAGATGTGATTCCATTTCCAAAATCGTCTAACGGCAAAGATATGATGATGGATGCTCCTACTTCTGTAGATAAAGGACAGTTGGATGAGTTGGGAATTATAATTAACAGTTAATAATTAATAGTGAATAATTTAATGATTTTATTCTTAATTCTACCATTCGGCTTGATTCTTTAAGTTTAAAAAATAATGAAAAAACATAGAATTGCAGCAGGAGGTATTCTAATACAAGATGGGAAAATACTATTGGTAGAATATAATTTATCAGGTATTGGAAATTTTTTAGTAGCCCCAGGGGGTGGAGTAGAAGATGGAGAGAATATTGTTCAAGCAATTCAACGAGAGTTTAAGGAAGAAACCAATGTTGAAGTGAAGCCTATGGCTGTATTGTTGATAGAGGATTTAGACACTATTCATTATAAAATGAGCAAGACTTGGATGGTTTGCGAATATGTAAAAGGTGAAATCTCTGAAACCGAAGAAGCCAAAAAAGAAGGCATTATATCTATTGGTTGGTACTCGATAGAAGATATTGAACATAGAGTTGTATTTCCTTCAATACTCAAAGATTGGACTTGGGAAAATATATCGAATCATAAAAATAATGTTGTGATTTCTGAAACAAGAAAGACTAAATTTTAATCAAAAAATGAATCTAGAAATTCTTTTTGAAGACAACCACCTCATTATAGTTAATAAGCCTGCGGGTATGCTTGTGCAATGGGATAAGGAGCGAATTGTGAAGCCTTTGGAAGAATTGGCGAGAGATTATCAGCGCGAGAAAAAAGGAAAAGAACCTGACGGAAATGTATTTATTGGACTTCCACATCGAATTGATAGACCGACAAGTGGTATCGTGATTCTTTGTAAAACCTCGAAATCTTTGGAGAGAATGTGTGATCTGTTTTCAAATAAAAATATTCACAAAACGTATTGGGCGATAATCGAGAAAGGCGATTTGCCTCGTGAAGGTCATTGGGTACATTACCTTAGAAAACACGAATCTTATAATAAATCCACGGTTAGTAATGTCGAAAAACCGCTTCACAAAAGAGCAGAATTGAAATATAAAATAATTGCCGAACTAGACAATTATATGCTCGCAGAAGTTGAATTAATGACTGGAAGGCATCATCAAATTCGTGCCCAATTCGCTCATCATGGATTCCCTATCAAAGGTGATGTGAAGTATGGTTTTAAACGCGTAAATGAAGATGGCTATTTCGATTTACATTCTAAATATATTCGATTTATTCATCCTGTGTCTAAGCAAGAAATTTCTATAGATGCTCCAGTTCGTAAGGATAAATTATGGCAACTATTTAACGAACAAGTTATAGCAAATAAGAAATAGATAACAACTAATTTCTAACATCTAACTCCTAGCATCTATCTTGAAACTACTAATCCCATCTAAATATATTCCTAAAGAGAATCAAACTTCGATATACATTGTGTCGGGAAAGGAGTATTGTATTGTCCATCAAAAGGGTAAAATCTATGTCATAGATAATATTTGTCCTCATCAGGGAGCGAGTTTGGGCTTAGGAGATATTAAAGGCGATGAAATCATTTGCCCCCTCCATCAATGGAAATTTAATTTCAAGACTGGCACTTGTAGCGTGGAGAAATATTGTGTAGAGAAGTATGAGATTCAGATAGTAGATTGATTTATTTCGAAATTATTGCCGATTTTTCTAAAAGCCAATTTTTCTCAGCTAATTGATGGTTGGATTCAATCTCTGATTTTATTGATTTTAGTTTGCTATTGTTGGCTCCGTATAGTTTTTTTAAGGTTTTGATAAAATTGAGATAATATGTTTTGTGGGTTTCAGAAATGACTTTATTTTTTCTGATAAATTCCTTAAAACTTGTACATAATGAATCAAAAGCATCGGATTCTTTCAACTCAAAATAGTTTTTTAGAAGAAGTAGCTTAGAGTTGAGAGAGTAGAATGCATCTTGACTGAAATCTACACGAAGAAGCTCTCGAAGGCTATTTTTATAATTTGATTTTTCAAATAAAATTCTCGCTAAGTTAAAATGTCGGCACGAATCTCTAGATTCTTCAGGTAATAGCGGGACATATTTTGATACAAATTCTTCTGATTTTTTAAACTCTTTTTTTCTCAGATAAATATGAACGACATTATTGATTCGCCCAGAATTAATATAGTTCTTGATTTTAAAGATATTTTTCTCTTCAAATAACTGGTATAAATCATACTGCTCATCGATAAAAGATATATTGCCTTTATTGATTTGATTTGTGTTAAAATTGAGAAGACCTACGAGAAAATTATTTTTTTCGTCATCATTCCATATATCAAAATGGTTAAATAAATTTTCTTTAAAAGTGTAATATTTATCGGTATTGTCTCGGTCTATCAAAAGGTCTATAAGACTAATATATGTCATAAATTCTGGATAAATTTCATGCCATCCTTTTGCCTTGATTTCATTGAGTTTTTCGAGAGATAATTTGCTTTGTGTGGATTGAAATACATTGGTAAAATTGACCAATGAGCAATAATTCTTGATAAACACCAAATCGGAATATAAATCAGCATGTTTTATTAAATCTGTGAATGATTGAAAGCGCTGTTTTACATCTCTGCTTAGGTTTAATATTTGGATATTGCTTTCTTGACTTTTAAAATATTGGTGGAGAAATCTATATTCACTTGAGGCATTAATAGTTGTCTTATCGATGTTATATTGAATGTTTTTTCTCAATTTCTTCTCTAAGAGAAAATCCATCCATACTTTTTCAGTAAACACATTTTTTTGAGCATTTTGAGACAGTAATATAAATTCTCGAATAGCTTCCACTAGACGATTGAGTACAAATCTCAACTTGCTGTCATTGTATTTTTCTTCTTCATAGATGTAGCTAAATATGATACTTTTGTCGAGTTCGGCTAATGCATCTCGGCTTCTAAATTCCAAAATACATTCATGGCATTTAAATACGGTGTCTCTGTATTGCCATTGACTGGTTTGCATAAACAAATCTAGCTGCTTCAATTCTTCATTCGAAAAGCTATTGTATATTTCTCCTATGATTGAATTTACCATAATTTCGACTTTATAATCTATCAAATGTTTATAATCTAACAAAGTTAATATTTTATTGTGAAATATTGCGAAATAATAGATTAACTTTGCTGTTGAAGTTATATATCAAAGAATAAAAATATATATAATATGAAGTGAACTTTAATTTAATCAAGAGATTTTCAAATTGAAATAAGATTATTTTTAAGTGAATTGCATGTTACTATCTATTAAATTGTAAAATCAAACACATGAAAAAGTTAATATTTATCCTAGTCCTAAATGTATTGATATGTGGAGAAATTTTTGGTCAAATTGATTTGAGAAATGATTCATTCAAATTTAGAAATGATGTGACCTTGAGTTATAATTTATATGTAAAAAATAATGATATGAGTTTAAATGGCTCACTGATTAAACTGACCAAAGCGATAAAATTAGGTCCAAATTCTGTTAAATATAACCTATCTATTATTGATTCTAATTATATTATGATTACTGATACAGTCTTGAGTTCATATATTGATTATTTTCAATATTATGGCAGAGACTCATCTGGGAATATTGACTCTGCAATCGTTTCATTTGAAAAAAAGATTTTGACTGGAGATATGTATCCTGGCGATGCGAATAATGATAATTTGGTAAATCATTTCGACTTATTTCCAATAGGTCTTATGTATAATAAATATGGAGACCCTAGACATAATTTGGATACAGGGATTAGCTTCACGCCTAAGAAAGTTAATAATTGGCTGTTTCAATCTGGAACCATAAATGCTAAATTCGCAGATATAGACGGAAATAGTGTGATAAATGATAGAGATTATAAAGTGTTTCAATCTAATATAGGACTGTCACGAGGGACTTATACCCCTAAACTAAGTGATACGACAGGTGCTTTGATTTCAAGTATAAAAGTGGTAGAACTATTTTCGAGAGACACTATTTATTTTGGAGCATTGGATACGATGATATCATTTAAAATTCAAACTCAATCCTCAAGTTCAGTAGGTTCTTATGGACTTGGATTTTCATTGAGTGTCCTCAGTCAAAATAATACCTTAGGCGATACTTTGTATGCAAAATATAGATATAATGCCGATGTGTCTGTATGGAATAATAATTTGAACCAACTGTCTGTAGTAGAAAAGATTACAAAACCTCTATTTACCAATGTGGCATTTTGCAGAAATAATCAAACGAATGGAGGATTGGGCGGTGAAGCTGGAGTCGTGGAAGTTATGGTAGAAGATGTATTGATAGGAATGAAAAATTATGATGATATCAGACGAATAAAAATCAATTTAAGCGATGTGGCTCTTATAGATAATAACTATAATTATTTGCCAATAAAACCAATTTCTAAGACGGTTTATCTTAGAAAACTAAGTTCGAGCATTGTCAATTCACAAGTTGCTGAAAAAATTATCGCATATCCTACGCTTGTGGAAGATTTATTGATTGTTGAGAAATTAAATCCCAAAGCACTAAACTTTGAAATATACAATTCTATAGGTCAAGTGATCAAAACAGGAATCCTAAATGCTCATAAAACAATAATAGATAATATTGAATGGTCACCGGGGATATATTTGCTTAAAATAGAAAATAGCAATGAAGTTATTCGCCTGAAAAAATATTAAGAATCTTATTCGAAATTTAATATAAAGGATTGACATATGTCAATCCTTTTTTTAGTTTTTTGAAATTTTAATTTGAAAAACTATTTTTACAAATCTATCAAATCTAACAAATAGCTTAAAAGCTTGTTTTTTTTGTTAGTTATTCTCCTCATCTTTGCGTTAGATTTCTAGTAAAGGAATTTAAAATATATTATAAACTAAACCCCATTAAAAATGAACACAAAAATTCAACAGTTTTTTAAAATACTTATCCTGTGTGTAGGTATTTTGTTTTTCTCCAAAAACGGACAAGCACAGTGTAGTAGCTACAATGTCACAGTTTCTCAGACATCAGATGGTCAGTACATAGGTGATGCAGTTATTCAAGCTACTGTGACAGGCGGAGGAAGCCTACAGTCTTATTGGTGGTTAAGCCCTACATGGAATAACTACTACAATAATTCTAGCATAAACACTTGTATATCGGGTAAGTATTGTGTATATACGTATGATTCTATCAGCGGTTGCAATGACTCAGCTTGCATTACAGTAGTAGATACCGGAACTTTTAACTGTGGAAATTTACAAACAGCTATCAATGAAGGAGATTCATGTTTTACTAATGATGTAAGTCTATATACAAGTGTATGGGGAGGAAGCGGGGATTATTCATATTTATGGAATATTGGCAATACTAGTTCCTATATATACAACAAAACTACCGGCACATATTCTGTAATAGTTACTGACAATGTTTATGGCTGTAAGGACACGCTTTATAAATCAGTGTTAGATGATACCTGTAATTTTTGTGATACCTTCCAAGGACATCTAACTGAAAACGATTCTTGTTTACACAATGATTTGGATATAACTGCATATATGCCTGCAGGAAGTGGCAATTATACCTTTTCGTGGAGCACAGGATATGTTCACTCGCCATCCTATCCGATGAATAATGTTTCAACTATTTCAAATGTAGCTTCAGGTACATATTCAGTTACAATTACAGATAATACTTATGGATGTAGAGATACATTGTCTATAACTGTCGTCGATGATACTTGCGATATATGTCAATACTTTCAACATTATATAAGTGTAGAAGACAACTGTAAATCAAATGATTTGAAAATTTATTTATGGGGTAGTGATTCATCTAATTCAAGTATTACATACTTATGGAATACAGGTGCTACTATCCAAAATTTGACAAATAAATCAGTAGGTACTTATCGTGTTACTATTACAAATGCTACTACTAGTTGTAAAGATACTGTTGAAATTAATGTGAATTATGATTCAGTATATAAGTGCTGTACTGCCTATTTTTATACTAATGATTCAGGCAATTGGGGCGCTGCTACTAAAGATTTTTACTCTTATTCATATTCAAGTCGTTGGTCGGTTCCTATCACTAATTATAGTTGGAGTTTTGGGGATGGCACTACTGATACTGGAATTACTGCCTCTAAGACCTATACTAGCACAGGGTCTTATACGGTATGTCATTATATTACAGATTATACAGGATGCAAAGATACAATGTGTTTAACCGTGTCTGCTCCACCTCCAGGTAAAAATCTAAGGGTATATCACTATGGATCGCCTTATCTACTTCCATCTCAGCGCTGGGTTTATATACATTACAAAAATATAGGAACTACTACAGAGAATGGCATTGTAGAATATAGATACCCCACAGGATGTAATGTGACTTATACTTCAATAACTCCAACATCTAATTCAGGAAATAAATTGACTTTTAATGTAGGAAGTTTAGCGCCAGGTCAAGGAGATTATATATATTTATATATGACTACCCCATCAAGTTTTACCGTCGGAAGTACAAAATGTGATACAGCATATATTTTGACCAATACCAATGATGTAGATTCATCGAATAATGTATCATATGCTTGCCAACAAGTATATAGTTCATATGACCCAAATGATAAAATTCCAAATCCTATAGGTTTGGAAGAAGATGGGAAAATCGACCCAAATACCAAAGAAATTAGCTATCTTATTCGATTCCAAAATTCAGGTAATTATAGAACATACAAAGTACGAGTAGAGGACGATATAGACCCTTCATTTGATATCAATACCTTGATGATAGGCGATGTAAGTCACAATTATAGATTGGTCAAAAATGGCAATAAATTAGTATGGTATTTTGATGATATCGAATTGACACCTAAATCTCAGAACGAGTCAAAAAGCCAAGGATTTATTCAATATTCATTGAAATTGAAAAATGGATTGCCCCTTGGTACTCAAATCAAGAATACTGCTTATATCTATTTTGATGCAAACGAGGCTATCATCACAAATACCACTAAAAACACGCTGTATCTAAAATCGACTGTAAGTGTGAAGGATAATAACAACTCTGATTTGGACTTTACATATCATCGAAATATGGAGAATTTGAGTATAGAATCCGTCAAAAAAATGGATGAAATAACTATCTATGATATGAATGGACGAGTTCTAATCAATTCTCAACCAAAAGCGATGAAAGCGGAATGGAATACTTCTCTTCCAGAAGGAATTTATGTTGTTCATGTACAAATTGGAGAGAATACAGTTGTTAAAAAAATCAAATTCTAAGAAATACATATTGTCAAACCAAATGAGAATGGTTGCCTGAGAAATTGGGCAACCATTTTTTTATGATAGTTAGTAATTTTACCGAAATGAAATACGCTTTTTTAGGTCCAGAATCTACAGGAAAAACTCAAACGGCACTTGCCATAGCCGAGCGAATCAATGGAATATATGTTCCAGAAATGGCGCGCGGTTATCTATCCAATATAGGGCTAAATTATACCTATGAAGATATTATAGAAATAGCACTATTGCAGATAAGCGAAGAGCTTAATTGGGAAGAGAAAACGACCAAAACACTCATCTGTGATACGGAACTGATTACCATTCAAATTTGGCTTGAATACTATAAATACACTGTGCCAGAATGGTTGATAACCCAAATCAAAGAAGCAGAATATCAACAGTATTTTCTCTTTGATATCGATGTGCCTTGGATAGCAGATGGATTGAGAGCAAATGGTCATGACCGAGCAGAAATCATGGCACTATTTATAGAAAAACTGGATTTCTATAAGAAAAATTATATAATTATTCGAGGTTTGGGAGAGGAGAGAGTAGAGAATGTATTACATTATATCGCTAGAGATAATTAATGCCCAAAGGGTAGTCTTTCTGAACTATTTCAAGCAATTTTTTCTGATTTTTTTCTTGATTTAAAATATCCATTTCTCCACCATTGATGATAACGATACGATGATTGGTCAATTGATGAAAATAGGCTAAATAGGTCTCATTTAATTGCTCTAAATAGCTGTCTGAAATATTGAGTTCATATTGTCTGCCTCTTTTCTGAATATTTGCCTTGAGCTGTGCTACCGAATGATATATATATAAGGTCAAATCAGGCACAGGAATATGCTGAAACATGATATGAAATAGTTTCTTATATAGTTCTAGTTCATCGCCTTTGAGATTTATCGATGCAAAAACGAGCGATTTGTATAGCACAAAATCGCTTATGATTATGTCTTGAAATAAATCTCTTTTCTCTATATAGTTTTTTACTTGGTGGTATCGAGATGCTAGAAATGAAAGCTCTAATGGAAATCCATAGGCATCATTATTTTCATAAAATTTGGATAAAAACGGATTGTCTTCAAACTCTTCTAAAAGAATTTTAGCCTGAAGTCTTTCTCCTAGGAAATTAGCAAAAGTGGTTTTCCCCGCTCCTATAACTCCTTCTATAGCTATATATGAGTAATTCAAAAATCAATTTAATATACTAGATAAAGATAGATTATTTTCCTTTGTATTCCTGTACATCAAGGCTGTCTTCACAGTCTAGCAATAAGTCCAAAATACTAGCACCCATAATTGGATGATAGAGGTCTGGAGCTATTTCAGATAGGGGAATTAAAGTGAATTTTCGCTCGTGGAGAAATGGATGTGGAATCGTCAAATCCATTTCACATATCATCTCATCTTCATACATCAGTATATCGATATCTATCTCTCTAGGACCCCACTTATAGGTCTCTTCTCTGTCCATCAATTTCTCAATTTCCGCTATCTTCTCCAGTACTTTTTTTGGTTTGAGTTTTGTATTGATTTCCAATGCTTGATTGAGAAAATCTTCTTGGTCTCTTTCTCCCCAAGGCTCGGTTTGATATATTTTAGATTGTTTCAGCACTTTGCCTATTCTCTCATCCACTAAACTTCTCGCTTTGTCGATATTTTTCTTTCTATCTCCCACGTTGCTACCCAATAGTAGGTGTGTTACTGCCATTTTGATTATATTTACAGCAAAATTCAACAAAAAAAATTCATTCAGAATGAAAAACTTTATCAAAACCTTATTTGCGGTTATTTTTGGGAATGCCATATTTTTTGGCGTTTTTTTCTTTATCATGGTACTCCTTATCGTAGGGGCGAGTATGAGTGGCAAGGATAGCAAGAAGCTCAATATTCCTTCGAATGCGATTCTTAAGCTGAATATCAGCGAGGGATTATCTGATATGCCTCAGAATAAGGAATTTAGCTTTGGGAATAACGAAGACGAAACTATGTCTGCGAGTATATATGAAGTGATAGATGGTATCGAAAAAGCCAAATCCGATGATAATATCAAGGCGATGTGGATACCACTCAATGGCAATTCAAGCCTATCTTATGCTCAATTAGATTTGCTGAGAAAAGCTATTGCTAATTTCAAAACATCTAAAAAGCCAGTCCTCGCCTATGGAGAAGTAGTATCACAAAAAATGTACTACCTTGCTTGTCTAGCTGATAAACTATATGTAAATCCAAATGGAGGCATGGATATAAGAGGGTTTGGGGCACAATTACAGTTCTTTAAAAATACGTTAGACAAACTTGAAATCACACCTCAGATTTTCTACGCAGGTAAATTCAAAAGTGCCACGGAGCCATTGAGATTAGATAAAATGAGTGATGAGAATAAGCAACAGACTAGAGAATTACTTTCCGATATTTCTAAAAATGTAATAACCAATATTGCTAAGGATAGAAAATTGACAGATTCTAATGTGATAAATGCCATTAATCAAATGCAGAGTAGTATTCCAAATGATGCTTTAGCTGCGAAATTAATCGATGGAGAAAAATATGTAGATGAAGTAGAAGGTGAGTTGAGAAAAATGCTTCGATTTTCAGAAGATGAAAAATTGAATTTTACATCGATAAAAAATTACATTTCAGAGAATGAAGATGCCAAAAAAAAAGGTGACATAGCGGTGTATGTAGCCGAAGGCGACATTATCGATGGCAAATCTACAGAGAGTTCAATAGGCTCAGCGACCGTTGTATCAGATTTGAGAAAAATGGCAGAGGATGATAATATTCATGCTGTGGTATTGAGAATTAACTCTCCAGGTGGAAGCGCCTTGGCTTCTGCAGTCATGCTTCGAGAAATAGATTTGCTTAAAAAGAAAAAGCCAGTTGTGGTTTCTATGGGTAACGTAGCAGCAAGTGGAGGATATTATATCGCTAGTTCGGGAAATAAAATTTTTGCTGAATCGAATACGATTACAGGTTCTATTGGCGTATTTGGCATTATTCCCAATATCGGTAATTTGCTCAAAAATAAATTGGGAGTGACCTTTGATGAAGTAGAGCTCAATGACCATGCTGTGATGGGTATCAATAAAGAATTTGAGCCATTA
>Ga0116191_1002991_pt1 | contig 12564 bp, 10 predicted proteins | sample AD_UKC111_MetaG_FD_89897 | JGI IMG/M metagenome (GOLD analysis project Ga0116191, IMG submission 89897) | Active sludge microbial communities of municipal wastewater-treating anaerobic digesters from Hong Kong - AD_UKC111_MetaG | ecosystem: Engineered > Bioreactor > Anaerobic > Digestate...
CGACGCCAGAAGTCGCTGGGTGTACGGATGCTGCGGTGCCCCCAGCACCTGCGCGGGAGGCCCCTCCTCCACGAGCTCGCCGCGGTACAGCACGGCGATGCGATCGGAGACCGTGTCGACGACAGCGAGGTCGTGACTGATGAAGAGGGCGGCGAATCCGAATTGGTTCTGCAGCTCGGCGAACAGTTCGAGCACGCGGGCCTGAACCGACACGTCGAGCGCGCTCGTGGGCTCGTCGGCGATGAGCAGGGTGGGTTCGAGTGCGAGCGCGCGTGCGAGGCTGGCTCGCTGGCGCTGTCCTCCGCTCAACTCGTGGGGGTAGCGGTCGCCGAAAGCCCGCGGCAGCTGCACCGCTTCGAGCAACTCGTCGACGCGGGGGCGTGCTGCCGTGGCATCCCCCGCCCGGCCGTGCACGATGAGCGGCTCGGCAACGCACTGGGCGATCGTCAGCAGCGGGTTGAAGCTCGATGCAGGATCCTGGAACACGAAGCCGATCTGCTCGCGCACCGGCTTGAAGCCCCGCTCGCGCACTGTGAGCATCTCGTGGCCGAGCACCTGCAGCGATCCCCCGCTGATCTTGGTGAGGCCGCCGATGGCACGCCCGATCGTGGTCTTGCCACTGCCGCTCTCGCCGACGAGTCCCAGCACCTCGCCCGGGGCGATGGTGAAGCTCACGCGGTCGACGGCCCGGAATCCACCCCGACCGAATCGACCGGGGTACTCGATCACGAGGTCGGTGGCCTGCACCACCGGCGGAGCTTCCGCCACTGGCGTGCGCTCACGCGTCGTGTCGATGCGAGGCACCGCCGCAAGAAGCTTCTGGGTGTACGGATGCTGCGGCGAGCCGAACAACTTCGTCGCGGTCGCCTGCTCCACGACCTTGCCCTCGTACATGACGACGACACGGTCGGCGAGATCGGCGACGACACCCATGTTGTGGGTGATCAGGATGATCGCGGTACCGAACTCGTCGCGGCACCGGCGCAGCAGGTCGAGAATCTCCGCCTGCACCGTCACGTCGAGCGCCGTGGTGGGCTCGTCGGCGATGATCAGTTCGGGATCGAGCGCGAGCGCCATAGCGATCACCACGCGCTGCTTCTGGCCACCCGAGAACTGGTGCGGGTAGTGGTCGATGCGCTTCTCTGGTTCGGGAATGCCCACCTTGCCCAGGTACTCGATCGCCTTGGCTCGCGCCTGGCGGCGACTGTACTTGCCGTGCGCGCGCAGACCCTCGGCGAGTTGCCACCCGACCGTGTAGACCGGGTTCAGCGAGGTCGACGGCTCCTGGAAGACCATTGCTGCATCCAGCCCACGGGTTGCGCGAAGCTTCTCGCCCGAAAGGCCCACGACGTCGCGGCCGTTGAGCAGAATCACGCCACGAGTGACTGCGGTCTCGGGCAGCAGGCCGATGATCGACTTGGCTGTCACCGACTTGCCACTGCCGCTCTCGCCGACGATCGCGACGACCTCGCCCGAGTCGACCGTGAGACTCACGTCATCGACCGCGGGGATGTCACCCCCGTCGGTCGCGAAGGTGACTTCGAGATTGCGGATGTCGACGACCGTCTTCACGACTGCACCTCCAGCGGATCGGGGGTGTGCGCCGCGACCTCCGCACGCCGGCGCGTGCGCAGGCGAGGATCCGCGAGGTCGTTGAGGCTCTCGCCCACGAGCGTGATGCCGAGAACCGAGAGCACGATCGCGAGCCCGGGGAACAGCGAGGTCCACCAGATGCCGCTCGTGACGTCGGACAGCGACTTGTTGAGGTCGTAGCCCCACTCGGCGGCCGCGGTCGGCTCGATGCCGAAGCCGAGGAAGCCCAGGCCCGCGAGCGTGAGGATCGCCTCCGAGCTGTTGAGCGTGAAGATCAGCGGCAGCGTGCGCGTCGCGTTGCGCAGCACGTGCTGCACCATGATGCGCGGCGCACTCGAGCCAATGACCTTCGCCGACTCGACGTAGGCCTCCGACTTGATACGCACGGTCTCGGCCCGGATCACCCGGAAGTACTGCGGAATGAACACGAACGTGATCGAGATCGCGGCCGCGAGGATGCCTCCCCAGAAGCTCGACTGACCGCCCGAGATCGCAATGGCGGCGACGATAGCCAAGAGCAGCGACGGGAAGGCGTAGATCGCGTCGGCGATGACCACGAGCACGCGGTCGAGCCACCCGCCGATGTATCCCGAGATGAGCCCGAGGGCGACTCCGGCGAAGATCGACAGCAGCACGGCCACGATGATCACGATCACTGCGGTCTGGGTTCCCCAGATCACTCGGGAGAGCACGTCGTAGCCGCCGACGGTGGTGCCCAGCAGGTGCGCGCCGCCGGGAGGAAGCTGCGCCCCGAATGTTCCGCTCGCGTCGCGCAGCTGCGAATAGCCGTACGGGGCGAGGAGGGGGGCGAAGATGGCGGTCAGCACGAACACCGCCGTGATGGCAAGGCCCGTGACGAGCATGCCGCGCTGAAGCCCCACGCTCTGGCGCACCTGGCGCACCACGGGCAACCGGTCGAGAATCTTGGTCATCAGTACCTCACCCGCGGGTCGATCAGCGCGGCAATGATGTCGACGATGAAGTTGGTGAGCGCCACGATGACAGCCAGCAGGGCGACGATGCCCTGCACCGCTACGAAGTCACGGGCGGTGAGGTACTGGGTCAGCATGAATCCGAGCCCCTGCCACTCGAACGTCGTCTCCGTCAGCACGGCACCACCGAGCAGCACGGCGATCTGCAGTCCGATCACGGTGATGATGGGGATCGACGCGGGCTTGAGCGCGTGCTTGGTGACGAGCCGGTACTCGCGCACCCCGCGTGATCGCGCGGAGTCGACGTAGTCCATCGACAGCGTGCCGATCACGTTGGTGCGCACCAGACGCAGGAAGATGCCGGCCGTGAGCAGACCCAGCGCCACACCGGGCAACACGGCGTGGGCCAACAGATCGGCGTAGACCGCGCCCGGGTTCGACGTCTTCAGCGCGTCGATCAGGTAGATGCCCGTGGGGTTGTCGACGCGGGTCAGTTGCAGCTCCGTGCGAACGGATGCTCGCCCCGCGACGGGAAGCCAGCCCAGCCCCACCGCGAAGATGAGCTTCAGCAACAGGCCGGCGAAGAACACGGGGGTCGCGTAGCAGAGGATCGCGAAGACCCGCAGGATCGCATCCGGCCACCGATCGCGCACGTAGGCCGCGAGCATGCCGAGCGGGATTCCCACGATGAACGCCACGATCAGCGCGTAGAAGGCGAGCTCGAGCGTCGCGCCGCCGTAACGGACGAGCACGTCGACCACCGGACGGTGATCGCTGATGGTCTCGCCGAAGTTGCCGGTGAACACCTGACCGATGTACTCGAAGTACTGCACCAGGATCGGGCGGTTGTAGCCGGCCTCCTCGATGCGCTGCGCCAGTTGATCGGCGGGAAGGCGCCCACCGAGTGCGGCGGTGATCGGGTCACCGATCGTGCGCATGAGCACGAAGACCAAGGTGACCAGGATGAAGATCGTGGGGAAGATGAGCAGGAACCGCACGATGATGAACCGCAGCAGCTTGTTGCCGCCAGTGCCGGGTCGCGTCGTCGGTACGACCGACGCAGGTCCGGCGATCTCGGGTGCCGTCATCGCCGCCTCATGTCTTCCTAAATGTCGTGCACGAGGGGCGGCCCGCGGACGGACCGCCCCTCGCTACTAGCTGGGATCGACTCTAGCCGCTGAGCGACTAGCCCTTCACGAGGGTGGCGAACCGGAACTTGAACGACGCGTCGAGCGTGAGCCCGTCGATCGTCTTGCCCGAGACCGCGACCTGTGCACCCTGGAGCAGGGGCACGGTCGACAGGTCCTCACCGACGACCGCCTGGATCTGCTCGATGATCGCCGTACGCTCGGCCGGGTCCTGGGTCACACCCTGCTGGGTGATCAGGTCGTCGACCGTCGGGTTCGAGTAGTGGTTGCTCAGGAAGTTGTTCGTCAGGAAGAACGGCGTCAGGTAGTTATCGGCGTCCGAGTAGTCCGGGAACCAGCCGAGCTGGTACGCGGGGTAGACGTCGTTGACGCGGTCCTCGGAGTACTGAACCCACTCGGTGGACTGCAGGTCGACCGTGAACAGGCCATCGGCCTCGAGCTGGCTCTTCACCAGCGCGTACTCGTCACCCGAGGAGGGTCCGTAGTGGTCCGGGTTGTACTGCAGGCTGAGCGCGACCGGCGTCGTGACACCGGCGGCCGCGAGGATTGCGGCAGCCTTCGTGGCATCCGGGCCGCCCGAGCCATCACCGTAGAGGTCCTTCAGCACGGTGGTGGCACCGGTGAAGCCGTCCGGAACGAAGGAGTACAGCGGGGTGTACGTGCCCTTGTAGACCTGGTCGGCGATCTCCTGGCGGTCGACCAGCGAGGCGACAGCCTGGCGAACGGCCTGCGCCTTGGCCGGGTCGGCCTCAGCGGTGGTCGCGCCGTACGGCTGCGTGTTGAAGTTGAACACGATGTAGCGGATCTCGCCACCGGGGCCGTCGTGCACCGTGACGTTGTCGTCGGCGCGGAGGTCGGCGACGTCCGTAGCCGAGAGGCTGCGGTACGCGACATCAATGTTGCCCTGCTGCACGTCGAGCTTGAGGTTCGACGAGTCGGCGTAGTAGCTCAGGATGACCGAGCTGTTCTGTGCCGGGCCGAGAAGACCTGCGTAGTTCGGGTTCGGAACGAACTCGATCGTCTTGTTGAAGTCGTAGCTGGCGATCTCGTACTGGCCGTTGAAGGCCTTGCCCGCGACGATGTCGTCATCCGAGGTCAGCTCGGTGGCCGAGAACACCTCTTCGTCGACGACGGCGCCGGGGAAGGTGGTGAGGATCTGCGGGAACACCTGGTCGTTGGCCGCCTTCAGGTGGAAGACGACGGTCGTGTCATCCACAGCCTCGGTGGAGTCGAGGTTGTAGAGCAGGCTCGAAGGGCCATCGGGTGCGGCGATCGCGAGCTGGCGGTCGAACGTGAACTTCACGTCCGATGCGGTCAGGTCGTGGCCGTTCGCGAACTTCAGATCGGGCTTGAGCACGACCGTGTAGTCGTTCGGAGCCGTGAACTCGGCGGACTCCGCGAGGTCGGGCTGCGGGTCGGGGCTGCCCAGCGGCGAGTTGAGGAGGAAGGCGTAAATCTGGTTCTGCACGGCGAACGAGCCGTTGTCATACGAACCGGCCGGGTCGAGCGTGACGACCTTGTCGGTGGTGCCGACCAGGATCGCACCGTCGTCGGTGCCACCGCCTGATGCGGTGCAGCCGGTCAGCGCGAGCGCGAATGCTGCGGTGCCGGCGAGCACGCCGAGGGCGCGCTTCGTGGATGCGGATGTCATATCCGTCTACCTCTTCCTGTTGTGGAGACACCTTCGTCTCACCCCCGAATAGGGGGTAGGACGAGGTTGCTGTGGATTCAGGTCTAACACACGGAACCGGGCGGTCCCGCATCCAAGACCATTGATCTGACGATTCTTTACGGGAATGAAACGTCGCCGGCCACAAACGCAAGAATCACGCGCTCGAATCAATTATTCGTCGCGCAATGCTCGCCGTTCCGCCTCGACGCGCACGAGGTCGCGCTGCACCTGCGCGTAGCGCTCCGGCTCCGCAACCGAGTCGATGCGCTGCATGGTTCCGAGAAGGTCGCGCTTCTGACGCAGCAGATCGCGGTCGACCAGAGCCGCGGACACGCCCCTGCAGTACACGCCGATGAGCTCGGCCCGTTCGGGAATCGGTGCGACGCCGAGCTGCTTGACGAGGGTCTCGAACGGAGCGGGCACCTCGGCCGCGACGCGCGAGAGCCAGTCGGGGGACGCAATGTGCTCGATGCTCGTGGCGATCGCGTCACGCACCACAGACAACGTGTTGTCGACGAAGTCGACCGACGACGCCCGCCGCACGAGGTCCGCGCCGACCTCGCTCGGGTACTGCAGCATCGCCATGAGAGCGTCACGCTCGAGCCTCGTCGCAGGGTCTGTGGGGAGCTTCCTGAGATCGAGGGCCTCGGCAGCGGGCTGCTCCTGCACCGAGGACCGATCGGGCTCGGACGCGCGCGCCGACGCACCCCGCACGGATGCCACAGCGCGCCCCACCTCGCCGGGATCCATGCCGAGCCACCCCGCCAGGTTGCGCACGTACCCCACGCTCAGTGCCTGGTCCCGGATGCTCGCGACAACCGGGGCCGCAGCGCGCAGCGCGGCCACCCTGCCCTCAACGGTCTCGAGGTCGTGCGCAGCCAGCTCGCGTCGGATCTTGAACTCGAACAGCGGCCGTCGGGTCTTCACCAGCCGGCGCACCGCGTCGTCGCCGCGGTTGAGCCGCAGGTCGCAGGGGTCCAGACCATCGGGCGCGACAGCTACGAAGGTCTGCGCGGCGAAGCGGTGCTCCTCGGCGAATGCGCGGCTGGCTGCCTTCTGGCCGGCCTCGTCAGGGTCGAAGGTGAATATCACCTCGCCGGTGCCGGTCGTGTCCGCGTTATCGACATCGCCGATCATGCGACGAACGAGCTTGATGTGGTCGACCCCGAATGCGGTGCCACAGGTGGCGACCGCGGTTGTGACGCCCGCGAGGTGACAGGCCATGACATCCGTGTAGCCCTCGACGACCACGACCTGGCGGCCACGCGCGATGTCACGCTTGGCCAGATCGAGCCCGTAGAGCACCTGGCTCTTGTGGTACACCACGGTCTCGGGGGTGTTGAGGTACTTGGGTCCGCCGTCGTCGTCGAGCAGCTTGCGGGCGCCGAAGCCCAGGGTTGCGCCGGTGGCATCCCGGATCGGCCAGATCAGCCGTCCGCGGAAACGGTCGTAGACATCCCCACGCTCGCCCCGCCCGAGCAGGCCCGCGGAGATGAGCTCCTCCTCGGTGTAGCCGAGGGCGGCGAGTGAGCGCCCGAGGGCTCCGCCCCGAGGAGCGAACCCGAGCCCGAAGCGCTGCGCCGCTGAACTGTCGAAACCGCGCTCGCCGAGAAACCGTCGCGCGGGCTCGGCCTCGTCGGTCGTGAGCTGCGCGACATAGAACTCGGCTGCCGCCTGATTGGCCGCGAGGATGCGCGCGCGCACGCCGTGATCGGTCGCCGCCCCGCCGTCTTCGTAGTGCAGTTCATAGCCGATGCGCGCCGCCATGCGCTCGACCGCTTCGGAGAACGACACGTGGTCCATCTTCTGCAGGAACGTGAAGACGTCGCCGCCCTCACCGCAGCCGAAGCAGTGGTAGAAGCCCACCTGCGGTCGCACGTGGAAGCTCGGGCTGCGCTCCTCGTGGAACGGACACAGGCCCTTCATCGACCCGACGCCGGCGCTCTTCAGGCTGACATAGTCCCCCACGATGTCGGCGAGGTTGGTGCGGGAGCGCACCTCGTCGATATCGCTTCGTTTGATGAGGCCAGCCACGTGTTGATTGTAGGTCGGGTTTCGATACGCCGTTCCGGCTACTCAACCGACCAGGCGTTCATGCCACGCCATCGCCGACTGGTCGGTGAGGGATGCCACCTGGTCGACGACGGCGCGCTTGCGTTGCTCATCGGTCGCCGCGGCATCCCAGTCGGCCCGGAATCCGGCATCAAGGTGGGCGGGGCCGGTCCACAGCAGCACATCGGCGAGCTCGGACAGGATGTCGCGCTGCTGCGCGTAGATAGGCCGTCGAGCGTTGGTCGACATCACGAACGCCGCAACGATGCCCTTCAGCACTGCGATCTCCGCCTGGATCTCGCGAGGCACCACAACGTCGGCGCCGAACCGGGACAGCACCCCCGAGTGGGCCGCCCGGGTCGCCTGGGTGGCAGCGCCGGCGAACCGTCCGATCAGCTGGCTGGTGAGGTTCTTGAGGCGACCGTGTGCCTGACGCGAGCCATCCCAGCGCTCGATCCAGAAGTCGAGACTGTCGAGCCGGTCGAAGGCCGCGATCAGCTCGTCGTGGGTGACCTCCCCGCCGATCCACTCGAACATCGAGTTGACGAGGTCGTCGTGGTCGACGCGGGCACCGAGGGCGGTGACGTCCACGTACCCGTTGACGATCGCGTCCTCGAAGTCGTGCACCGAGTAGCCGATGTCGTCGGAGAGGTCCATGACCTGTGCCTCGATGCACCGACGGCGATCCGGTGCCCCGGCACGCAACCACTGGAAGACCTCGGTGTCGTCGTCGTAGAAGCCGTACTTGCTGCGCCCACTCGGGTCGGGCACGCCCTGGGCCGCGGGCCACGGATACTTGCAACTGGCGTCGAGGCTGGCCCGGGTGAGGTTGAGCCCGTAGCTGCGGTCGTCGTCGCCGAAGACCTTCGGCTCGATGCGGGTGAGCACGCGCAGAGTCTGCGCATTTCCCTCGAAACCGCCGATGTCGGCGGACCAGTCGTTGAGCGCGCGCTCGCCATTGTGGCCGAACGGCGGGTGGCCGAGGTCATGGGCGAGGCACGCGGTGTCGACGACATCGGGGTCGAGCCCGAGACTGTCGGCGAGCTCGCGGCCGACCTGCGCGACCTCCAGCGAGTGGGTGAGGCGGTTGCGCGCGAAGTCGAGGCCGGCCGTCGGGCTCAGCACTTGCGTCTTGGCCGCCAACCGGCGAAGCGCGCTGGAGTGCAGCACGCGGCCGCGATCGCGGGCGAAGTCGCTGCGGCGACTCGAGTGCTCCTCCGGCAGCCAGCGCTCCCGGTCCGCTGCCGAGTATTCCGAGCTATCCGCCACTGGTGCTCAACTCGGCTTCGGTGAGCTCGGCGCGGTGGGTCTCCTGAAGCTCGCGACTGTCGAGCCATCCCTGCGGCAGGCTCGGGCTCTTCGGGGTTCCCGCGCGACCGCGCTGGCCCTCGGCGTCCGCGCCGGGGTAGGGCTGGGAATGGTCGAGCTGAGCGAGCAGCTCGTCGAGCTGAGCGAGATCCTTGACCGTGGCCAGTGCCGCACGCAGCTCGCCGCCGACCGCGTACCCCTTGAAGTACCAGGCGACATGCTTGCGGATGTCGCGGCACGCCCTGTCCTCCTCGTCGAAGAACTCGACCAGCAGCTCAGCGTGGCGCTTGAACGCGGCCGCGACCTCGCCAAGCGTCGGCTCGGCCTTGCGGGTCTCCCCCCTGAAGGCCGCCGCCAGGTCCCCGAACAGCCACGGGCGGCCCAGGCACCCACGGCCCACCACCACGCCGTCGCAGCCGGTCTCGTCGACCATGCGCAGGGCGTCATCCGCACTCCAGATGTCGCCGTTGCCGAGGATCGGGGTGTCGGTGATCGTGTTCTTCAGCTTCTCGATGGCCGACCAGTCGGCAGTGCCCGAGTAGAACTCGGCGGCGGTGCGGGCGTGCAGGGCGATACTCGCCACCCCGGCGCCGGACGCAGCGCGGGCCGCCTCGAGGTAGGTGAGGTGGTCGCTGTCGATGCCCTTGCGCATCTTGACGGTCAGCGGGATGTCCCCCGCCGCCTTCACGGCGCGCTCGACGATCTCGCGGAACAGGTCCCGCTTCCACGGCAGTGCCGCTCCCCCGCCCTTGCGCGTCACCTTGGGCACCGGGCATCCGAAGTTCAGGTCGATGTGGTCTGCGCGGTCTTCGGCGACGAGCATCGTGACTGCTTCGGAGACGGTTTTCGGGTCGACGCCGTAGAGCTGGATGCTGCGGGTGGTCTCGGACTCGTGGTGACGGATCAGCCGCATGCTCTCCGGGGTGCGCTCGACCAGGGCACGACTGGTGATCATCTCGGAGACGTACAGGCCGGCACCGTACTCGCGACACAAGCGGCGGAACGCGGTGTTCGTGATGCCCGCCATGGGCGCGAGCACGACCGGAACATCGAGCGCAATGGGCCCGATGTGCAGCGTGGGTGCTGCGCTCGTCTGAGCGTCCGCGAGAATGGTCACGTGACAATTCTCCCAGACAATGACGGGATGCCCGCCGCAGGCCGCGAACGGGTGGCCGCGGATGCCGCGAGCCGTGGCATCCCGGTCGAGATCATCGAACGCCCGAAGGCGAACTCGCTCGAGGAGGCGGCCGCGATTCTGGGCGTCGACCCCAGCGTGATCGTGAAGTCGCTCGTGGTGAAACGGCACGACGGAACCTTCCTGTTCGCGCTCGTGCCCGGCGACCGGCAGATCTCCTGGGCGAAACTGCGCGCCGTTGTGGGAGTCAACAAGCTGCAGTTGCCCGATGCCGCGCTCGCCCTCGAGGCGACCGGTTACGAGCGCGGCACGATCACCCCATTCGGCAGCACGACCGCGTGGCCCGTCTACGCCGACGAACGGATGCTCGGCGCTCGCATCGCGATGGGCGCGGGTGAGCACGGCTACAGTGCCTGGGTGCTCGCCGATGACCTCGTGCGCGGATTCGGCGCCACCGTCGCGGACATCAGCGACTAGGGCCGCCGACATGCCCATCGATGAGAGCCACCCCAATGTCGTGCGATTCGACCGCAAGCTATGGGTGAGCACACTGCCCGCCGAGGAGTTGGCGGCCCAGATCACCGCGCAGCGGGCATGGGATGACGCGAACTCGCGGGTGAACCGTTGGCCCTGGGCGATCGGTGTCGGAGCGGTCATCGGCACGGCGGTACTGTACGCCGCGACGACGCTGCTCGGTGCCCCGCTCGTCGTGAACCTGTTCCTGCTGCCGGTCGGCTTCGCCGTGGGTGCCGTGCTCGGCGGTCTCGTCAGTGAGCGACTGCGCCCCCGACGGGATGCGGATGCGGCGCTCGGCGATCGGCCGAAGGTGGACCCGATGACGCGCATCCCGCGCAGGGTTGCCGCCCGGGCGGACGCCGACTCCACGGCTCAGGAGCTCATCGACCTGTCGACGGGTCGCTGAGAGCGACCCCTCCGTCGCCCGAACGGGGGATCGAGCTATCCTCACAGGCTGTCTAGACTGCTGCGCGGGGGTAGGGCATGTCCGATCTGAGAACGAACGCTGAGACGTCGCCGGCTCTGCCCGTCGCGGGCTGATACGACGACCCATCGGGGTCCGGGCAACTGCGTTGGTGGGGCGGGCTCGCGTGGACAGAGCACGTGAAGCCGCGCGAGCAGCCGGTGCCGCGCGAGCAGCCAACTCCCGCCCGCGTGCCCGAACCCTCATACACTCCGGCGGACTCGACCTACGTGCCCTTCGCCGTCACCTACGCGCCCGGTCCTGTGCGCCTCGAGTCGAGCGGCACGTCCGCCACTCTCGCAGCCTGGCTGATGGGGGCGTACCCGTTCATCGCCGTGCTGGGACAATGGCTCATCCTGCAGGCCAGTCAGCGACTCGACCCGCTGGCCATCATCGCGGTGCCAGTCCTGCTTCTCACTGTGGTTGTCGGTTCGGCGATCTGGGATGCGGCGCTGCTGCGCCGGAGGGGCTTCGATGCGCCTTCGGCATGGTGGATACTCCTCGGTCCGCTGGCCTACCTCATCGCGCGCGCGGTCGCGCTGCGACACTCGGGCACACGCGGCGCTGGGCCGCTCATCCTCCTGGTGCTCTCAGCGGTGGTTGCCGGGATCGCCTCCGCTCTCCTGGTCACACCCATCCTGCTCGGCGTCCAGAACGACAGTCTCATCGACCAGTTCGAGACCCGCGTGGAGCAGGGTCTCGCCGCACAGTCGCCCGGAATCTGGGAGGTCACCTGCTCCCACGACGCGTCAATCACGACGGTGGGCAGTAGCGTCCCCTGCTCGGCGACCAACCAGACCGGCGTAGCCGTCTCGTTCGTAATGACGGTCGGGCAGAACGGTCAGCTCTCGGTGAGCGAACCCACACCGACCAGCACGAGCTGAGTCAGACCGCGTCCTCGTCGAGCTTGCGGTTGATGATCGCCTGTGTGTGGTGGTCAGGGATGGCACAGAAGTCACCCTCGCACGTGGCAGCCGTCGGGTCGCCCAGCGGGGTGAGCGTCAGCCCGGGAGTCACTATGACGGGAAGAGGGGCAGTCATGGCATCCGTCACGGGTTGGTTTCTCTTTCGGCTTGGACCTGTGAGAGCACGTTAGCGAAGGTTGCGGCATCCTGAGCACCGGACACCCCGTACTTGCCGTCGATCACGAAGAACGGAACCCCGTTGATGCCGTATTCGCGGGCGAGGGCGACGTCGGCCTTCACGTCAGGCAGGAAGCGGTGCGATTCGAGCGCCTCGGTGACTTCGTCGCGGTCGAAGCCGAGTTCGACGGCGATCTCGACCAGATCCGGGATGCGACCGACGTGCTCGCCGTTGATGAAGTAGGCCTTGAGGAGGCGCTCCTTCATCTCCAGCTGGCGACCCTTGCTCTTGGCGAAATGCAGGAGCTCGTGTGAGATCACGGTGTTGGTCTGGTGGATGTGCTCATAGTCGTAGTCGAGACCGACCGACTCGGCGATGCCCACCACGCGCTCGATCATCTGCTCGACCTGGGCGGTCGGCAGACCCTTGCGCTGAGCCAAGTAGTCGACCGGAGTGCCGTCGAAGTCGACCGGAGTGTCGGGAGCCAACTCGAACGAGTGGTACTCGACCTCCACCTCGCCACCGAATTGGGCGGCGCCGGACTCGAACTTGCGCTTGCCGATGTAGCACCAGGGGCACTGCACGTCGGACCAGATGTCTACCTTGATGGGTTCAGTCACGTTCAGGGATAACGCGCGCTCGCGATCCGTATTCCCGGGATC
>Ga0116191_1002992_pt1 | contig 12560 bp, 13 predicted proteins | sample AD_UKC111_MetaG_FD_89897 | JGI IMG/M metagenome (GOLD analysis project Ga0116191, IMG submission 89897) | Active sludge microbial communities of municipal wastewater-treating anaerobic digesters from Hong Kong - AD_UKC111_MetaG | ecosystem: Engineered > Bioreactor > Anaerobic > Digestate...
CAGGCAAAACAACAGTTTTAGCAGATGTACAATATCATCTTCAAAAAAATTATCCAAATGCAAAAATTGCTTGTGTTCAATCTGAAATGAAAAAATTAGACATTAATTATGAATATCTAATTAATAAAATGGATTGGATGGGAGATTTGAATTATATAATTTTAAAAGATTATGGCTATGAAAATATTAAACAAGTCCTTTTAAAAATTTTTAAAGGAGGTTATGATGTTTTATTTATTGATTCTTTTGAAGATATAATTGGTAAATTGATAGCTTTTGAAGATATGACAACTAAAGAAGCTTCACATTTTTTATTAGAATTGATGGATATGGCTAATGAAGGTGCGAATGATACTGGAGTTCTCACATCAATCGTAGCAATTCAACAAGAAACTAAAGGCGGAGAATTTAAAGGAGATAATACTATAAAACATCTAACATCTGGAATGTTAAAAGCACAAAAAGACCAAAAAGGTAATAGATATTTAACTTTTTCAAAAAATAGACGTTGTGGAACTCATGTAGATAAAAAATTATATTTCTCATTAACTACAGAAAAAACAATAAAATATGATACTGAATTATTTTTTGAATTAGAAGAACAAGCAAGATTTGTTAATGAAGAAAAAGAGGCAATGGCAGCAAGAACAAAAGAATTTTTCAATGATTTTGCTTTAAAAGTTGATGAAGGAAATCAGGTTTTAAACGAAGAAGAATTAGAAAATTAAAATTTAAAATAAAATGGTGTCAATAATAATAGTAACTTCAATCGCATTAATAATATTCTTCGCATTAATTTATACAATGTATGAAGTGCCAGAAAATTCTATAAAAGAATTAATTTATAAAAATAGAATATATTATTTATATGAGTTTGAAGGCATTAAACATATTTTTTCTAAAAAAATTATTAAAAAAAGAAAAGAATATCTTTTTTTTGGTAAAAAAAGAAAAGTGATAATTTTAAAAGATAAATTAATATCATCTAATAATGAAAAAGAAATAAATTTATTTTTAGAAAAACAATAAAATATACTATTAATTTTTTATATTTGTAAAAATAAAATAAAAATGAATATTCCAAAAACACACTTTTCAATTCAATCTGCGACAGGTTTGAATTATGAAACAATCAAAAAAAATGTGCTAGATGCTGAACCAGTACAAAAAAGAGTTTCACTTTCACAAGTTGAAATTGATGGTAATGGTAATTTAGCAGTTGGTGGGCTTAAATTAAGAGTTGCACCAGATGTAATTGAAAAAGATTTATTTAAAATCCTTTCTTTACAACCAGCTTTTATTAAAAAGTTTGGTAATATTACAGATAATAAAACCAAAATAGATTTTATTAATTTCATTAAAACCGCATTAAGTTTAAATGATATTAAAAAATCTGAAATTAATTTAATTGGTACAAATGGTTTAATTACTCACATTTTACCTGGTAATAAAGATTACATTACAAATAGTTTTGCAATTAAAATGTTTGAAGACTGTATGGATAGAACATCGCATGATGTTTTAATTACAGGATTTACATCATCAAATAATGGTGGTTTTGCAATTAATGTAAGAAAAAAAGATGAGATTGCTCCAGTGATTGATGGTTCATACTCAAATCTCGAAGCATATAATCCTGGATTTGCTTTTGTAAATAATCCTTTAAAAGGAATGGAAGTACAAAATTATGTTGAAAGAATGGTTTGTACTAATGGAATGGTTGCAACTGTATTAGAATCTACAATGAGTTTGAATTTAATTACAGAAAAAAATGTTCAAGATTTCTTTTCAGGTTTTAGAGATTTTGATAAAAGTGGCTTTCTTTCAGTTAATTTCACTGAAAACTTAAATAAAGCAATGAATGTTAAAGCTTCATTTGGTGAAATTATTTCTGCAAGAAGAATTATTACTTCACATTCAGAAGTAAAAAAAGATACTGATTTATATAGCTTCTTACCTGAATTTTCACAAGAAGTGAACAGATTAGCTCGTCACGAAATTGATTATACAAAATGCTCACAAGCACAATTAAATAATTTACCAACAAAACATAGTGTATGGGATATAATTAATAGAATAACTGATTTTGGTTCTCACGATTATGGTTTTAATGCTGATTTTGCTGCAATTCAAAGAAAAGCTGGTGGATTATTTAACAGAAAAACATACGATACAGAAAATGTATTGGTTTTAAATTAATATTTGTTCTTTTTGATATAATAGGATGGGCCGTACATCCTATTTTTTAAATTTAAAAAATATGACAAAGCCTAAATATTTTGTAGTAAAAAAAGACATACAAAACCCATTATGGGAGGAATATATTAAATGGTTAAATAAGACTTATAACAAAAATTATCTTGGGAATAACAGATTTTATGGATATGATGGTACAAGTTTTTTATCTTCTGAATATTTAACATCTTTCAAAAACAATCCAATACTTCTTACATTACAACAATGGAAAGAAGTTTTTATAAATGAAAACTTAATGTATAAAGGAGATTTAGAAGATTTTCCAGTTGAAATTGTTGAAAAAATGCTTGAAAAACAAGTAGAACAAGGAAACAAAAAAGATGTTTCTATATTTGAGAAATATAGATGTTCCGCCAAAAGTTTGGGAGGATTTAATTGGGAAGAAACATGTGAGTCCTTAGACTTTTGGTATAGTATTTTAGTTAATAAAAATTTTGATACATTCTATGCTTTATATCAAAAAAAAGAATTTATTGGATATAGAGCACCTTATGATTTATTTAAAGGAAGAATTAAAAAAGGAGATATTTTTTCATTATATAGTGCTGACAAGTTTGTAATGTATAATGAAAAACATAAAACTTCAGGCATACCTACAGAAATTGTACACAAATGGGAAAAAGTATATGAAGAAGATGAAATTAAATTTGGAGATTATAAAGTTGAATTTGGAAATAATACTATTAAGGTATTCGATGTTTATTATACTATATCTCAACTGAATTCTTTAAAACATTTAATGAAAAAAGGACAAATTAAATCTTTAAATTGTGGTTGTCAAGGCCAATACAAAGTAGATTTAGATTTAATTGAAAAAATTATTAGAAAATTATCTAACAAAAATTAATTAAAAAAAATGAAAAAAGTAATTTTAATAGTTTTGAGTGTATTACTTATAAACACTACATTTGCTCAGGAACACAATTTGTTTACATCAGTAAGTACAACTTACACAGCAAATTCTACATTAACTTATTCGACAGAATTAGGATTATGGGGAGATAATACTTGTTATTCAATAACATTGGATAGAGAAGTGTCAGGTTCAACTTGGTTAGGAGTGAGGCCATATTTTGGTATTTATGATAATAAAGAAGTAAATCTTATGTTTTATTTTCAACCAAAATTTAATTTGAATGATAAAGAAAAACAAGCAATTGAAATTGGGTTAAATCCTTATTATAAACTTAGAAAAGATTTATTAATCAATACAACAGTTGGGCTATTCATTGATAATAAACAAACTCAAACTTATTTTTTATCATTTGGTTTAGTAAAAATTTTTAATTAAATATAAAATAATATTATGAATTTTTTAAAAAAAGCATTAGAAGGTGCAGGCTTAGCAAAATTTGAAGAAGAAAATCAAGAAAAACCTCAAGCTAAAACTGCAACAAACACTACACCAGTTGTAGAAAATACAGTTACTACTTCAATTCCTGTAACAACTTATGCAAATCCAAGTGATGAAATAAAACAGCATTTAAAGGCATTATTAGAAGAAAGAAATTTACCTGGCCCAGATTATTTAGAGTTTAATAAAACTCAATTAAGTATGGCAAATATTATTCCTGTTCAAGAAATAAGATATAAAGCTTCTTTCTCAGCATTACAGGCACAAGGTCTTACAAAAGATGTTTTGCTTTCATCAGCAGCAAAATATAAAAATATTTTAAGTGAAGAGTTAAACAATTTTGATGCTGTGTTTAAACAGCAATATTCTGAAAGTGTTGAAACATTAAATACTCAAATTGCACAAAAGCAACAAGAAGCATTAGATTTATCTAATCAGTTAATGAAGTTACAAGCTGAAGTAGAAGAAATGAAAATTCAAGCAAGAAATAGTGAAAGTAATTTAACTACAAGAAGAAATGAATTTGCTTCTGGAGTAAAACTTTTACAGCAAGAAATTGATGATGAAGTACAAAAAATAAATAATACATTATAAAGTATACTAAATAAATTATTACTTTGCATTAAAATTTACAAATTAAAAAAACAGACAATGGCATTATTAACATTTGACCCAGGTCAAAACACGGACATTAAAAAAATCTTTGGCTACTTTGTAGGTGGTGGATTATTAGCTGGATTAGGTGTTTTGCTTTATAAAGCATTACCTTATATCAACCAATTATTAGAAATGACAGCAGATACTATATGGAATACTCTTGTTTTAGGAGTATTAATAATATTAGGAATATTTTTTGGTTTTATTGTTTTTAACCCAAAATTTTGGCGAGCATTAAAATATATGGGTGAAGGAATTTCTCAATTCTTTTTAGGTTGGGCAATTGAAATGAATCCATTTAATATTCTTCAGTATAGAATTGAAAAAACAGAAAAAGATACACAAGAACTCTTAAAATATAATGAAAAACTAAAAGGCAAAGCAGCAGAAATTAAAGATAAAATTGAGGAAAACGATATTGATTTAAAAAATGCTATAGAATCACAACAAATATGCTCAAATGCTTTAAAAGCAAATTCAAGAGATATTTCAGCTTCTGAAAATTTAGAATTAGCAGTAGCAAATATAAGAACATCAAAAGAATATATAGATGGGATTAAACCAGTATATAATGATTTATTAAAATTAGTAGATTTCACTGATAGGGCATATAGAAGTTCAAATCTTGGATTAAGAATTGCAAAAAATGATTTAAAAAAGAAAAGAGATCTATTTGAAACGGTTACAACAGCTTCAAATGCTATTGCAAAAGCTTGGAAAGCATTGTTAGGCGATAGTAATACTAATAATGATGCTGAAAAAGCAATTGAAGCATTGAAAAAAGATGTTGGGGCAAAAATTGGTCAAATTCAATCTGGAATCAAAATTACTTCATCATTTATGGATAATAGAGATTTAGAAAATGCTTCAAAATTACAATCAACATTAAAACAATTACAAGGAGTAGATTTAGATAAATTAAATTATTCAGAAACATTAGATTCAGCACAAACTAAATTAGAAATGAATAATCTAACAGGCGGTGCTAATAGATACACACAATTTTTAAATAAATAAAAACAGACAAAAAAGTATGACAATTCAACCAAAAGGCAAAGTATTAATAGGTGCTATTCTTGCCGTAGCAGTATTCTTTGGAATTAAATATTACCAAGGTAGACCAAAAGATGTAACAGATTTAAAAAAAATTGGGAAAGTGTCAATACCAGATGCTCCTGAAGCATCATTATCAGGCACTGCAGCTGTTAAATTACCTATACCTTCAGATAAATTATCAAATAAAGAAGGCACAGAAGCAGATTGGTTAATGATGGCTTGGCAATCACAAAATGCTCACTTAGGTGCTAATGGTGGTGCTAAAACTACAGAAGGTTCTTTATATGAAGCAGCAGGCTGGAATATAAATATTATAAGACAAGATGATTGTATGCAATCTTGCTCAGAGTTAGTAAAAAACTGTAAAGAATTAAAAGAAGGTAAAACTAAAAAAGGAGTATTCATTACTTTTATGGGTTCAGGTATTCCAAATTACTTTACATCAGTTTACAATGCTACAAAAGATTTAGGTCCTGAATATCAACCAATTTGTTTTATGACTTCAGGTAAATCTTATGGAGAAGACCAAGTGATTGGTTCAGAAGAGTTTAAAGCAGATAAATCAAAATTAAAAGGTAAAGTATTACATGGTGTTAGACTAGACGGAGATATTGACTTAGCATTAAAATTATGTGCTGATGCTGATATTAAAATAAATCCAGATGAAAAATTATGGTATGAAGATGCTTTAAATTTAAGTTATGCTCAAACATTTTTAACAGCAGTAAATGATTATAATAATCTTTCTTTGAAACAAAAAAGAAAGATTGTTAGAAATGGTAAAACTGCAGGAGATACACTTGTAGGTATTGATTTAGTTGCTACTTGGACTCCTGGTGATGTGAATGCTCACAATGGTAGAGGTGGTGTTACAATTATTTCAACAAAAGAATATGCTTCAATTATGCCAAATATTACAATGGCGTGTAAGAAATTCTTAAATGATAATAGAGACAAAGTAGTAAATTTAATTGCTGCTACTGCAACAGAAGGTGACCAAATTAGAAGCTTCAATGATGTTAAACAATATATTTCAACTTTATCAGCTAAAGTATGGAATGAAAATGATGCTGCATATTGGTTAAAATATTATGATGGTGTTTCAATTGATAAATCAACTCATTTAGGAGGGTCAATGGTATTTAATTTGAAAGATATGGCATATATTTTAGGTTTAGATGGTACTCGAGACTCTTATAAAGATATTTATAATACATTTGGTAAATTACAATCTGGTTATTATCCTAAAGATTTACCTGAGGTTATTGATTATTCTAAAGTATTTGACAAATCTTTTACAAGAAGTGTAATGGATAATCATCCAGAGCTATTAGAAGGTAAATTATTAAAAGTAGATTATTCACAGAATACTAATGAAGTAGTTGGTAGTAAATCTTATACAATTGAATTTAATAGTGGTTCTTCTGAAATTTTACCTGAAAGTTTTAAAGTATTAGAAGATATTGCACAATCAATTAGTACTGCTGATGGGTTAAAAGTATTAGTTGAAGGCCATACAGATAATACTGGTAATTCAGATGCTAATATGACTTTAAGTAATGCAAGAGCAAAATCTGTTATGAATTTTTTAATTAGTAAAAAAATTGATGCTGAAAGATTTGAAAGCAAAGGTTATGGTGATACAAAACCAATTGCTGATAATTCAACAAAAGCAGGACAAAAGAAAAATAGAAGAGTAACTATAACTCTTACAAAATAAGATAGTCAGTTAGGGAAACAAAAGTATTCATTAGTTTAGTGGTAGAATATCAGCTGAGAAGTCTATGAATTGATAGACATTATTCTGAAGGCACTGGTTCGATTCCAGTATGAATACCAAAAAAATTTAAAAAGAAACAAAATGAATTATAAACAAATTTTTTATTGGTTAACAGTAGCAGATACAAAAGTAAAATTAGATTTGAATAATTCTAAAGAAAAATATTAGATGAAGCAAAACAAATGACTACAGAACAATTATTAGATAAAATGAAAATTGATTCTAATTTTGCAAAAATCGTATTGAATAAATAAGTTATGAATAAATTAAAACAGTATTTTTTACCATTCACAAAAGTAAAAAATCTTTACATAATTACTATTATCCAAATAGTATTGCTCGCGCTGTTCTTAGAGTATAATGGAAACCCAGTAATTCCGAAATTTAGTAATGTTTTAAGTAAGTTATCTGAAATAGTTTTGTCTGCTTCTTTTTATGATAATTTATTTTCTAGCATTATTTTTATTGTTACTGGGTTTTTATACTCTTTAATAGTAACAGTTATATTAGGGCTTTTATGTGAAATACCATTTTTTAAATTCATAGTAAAAACTATAATAACATTTAGATATTTATCAGTAGGTTGTCTAATGTTTGTGTTTTCTCAAAATATTTCTTCAATAGATGAATTAAAAACAGTTTTATTGCTTTATGGAGTAGTACCATTCTTTGCAACATCATTTGTAGGAGTAATATTATCAATACCTCCTTATCAAAAACAAAAAGCATTAATAAATAAATATTCAAAATTTGAGGCATTATATGAAGTAGTATTAGTTGGGCAATTAGATAAATTGCTAGATTGTATTATTCAAAATTTTGCTATTGCTTGGTCTATTATTGTATCAGTTGAAGGTTATGCTATACAAGGCGGAGGATTAGGAACTTTAATAGTTAAAATGAATAGAGTATTAAAAATAGATGAAGTATTAGCAATAGGTATTGTTATTATAGTTTTTGGTTGCATATTTGATTATCTATTAAAATTAGCAAGAAATTCTTTATTTCCTTATTCTTCATTTGAAAAAAAATAATTTATGTTCGCATCAGAAAAAAAAGAAGTATTATTATCTGTAAAAAATGTAAGTAAATCTTATGGTGAAGGAAAAGAAAAGAAAAAAGTTTTAAATAATATTTCTTTCGATATTCATAATATTGTAAGACCAGGTATTTTACAAGGTCAAATTATATCTCTTATAGGTGTTTCAGGTTGTGGGAAAAGTACTTTATTTCATATTCTTTCAGGAATGGAAGATGAATATGAAGGAGAAGTGTTAGTAAATAATAAAAAGATATCTATTGGAGATATGGGTGTTGTATTCCAAGATTATTATTTTTTTGGATGGAGAAAGGTAAAAAAGATTTTAGAGTTAGCCGCAAAAAAGAATGAACTACTAAAAGATAAAGCAATAAGAGATAAAGAAATTGCAGCAATAGTAAATGAGTTAAATTTATCTGAACATTTAAACAAATTCTCTAATCAATTATCAGGAGGTCAAAGACAAAGGGTAGCAATAGCAGAACAACTGTTAAATGGTAGTAATTTTTTATTACTTGATGAACCGTTCTCAGGCTTGGATGCTTTGATGATTGATAAAGTAACAAACATTTTAACACGAATTACTTCTGGCGATGAATTAAAGACAATTATAATCGTTTCACACGATATTTCAAATTCAGTAGCAATTTCAGATACAGTATTAGTAATGAAACCAGCACCAGATGGCAGCATAATCTCAAAAGAAATAGATTTAATTTCAAGAGACCTTGCCTGGAGACCAGGTGTAAAAGATTTACCTGAATTTAGACAAGTATTAAAAGAAATAAAAGGATTTATGTAATTATTCTTTTGGCTTAGGAATTTCGCAAAGTTCTGCATCTACTATTCCAGAGAATTTTTTAATCTCTACTGTTTCCATAGAATTCATAAAAGTATCTTTCTTTATAGATGCTATTAATTCTGAAATATTAAAAGCATTCATTACTGTAAAATATGGAGTAAATTTTTCTGAAGTTCCATCAGCATCATCCATACTTTTTACAATCCAAAAAGATTCAGCATCTCCATCCATTTTTAATTCTGATATAGGAGTTTTCTTTACTTCTTCAACTACTGGGTCTTGATAAGATGCAGGTGTAAAATTCTGCATTTTTATCTCACATTCAGTAACACTTTCTGCATATACCAAAAAATTCTTAGACACTTTTTTCATTTGGTCTGTTTTAGGCTTTGGTTCACTCCATTTAAGTTTTGCTATAAAATATGCCATTTATAATGTTTCTTTTTATGTATATTTCTCTTTCTCATTTTTTAAAGAAAATATACTAAAGTTTATATATATCTTTGTTTTAAAATAGGAAGGCTTAGGGCATTATTTCATAAAAAGATTATTATATACTTTAATTAATTTATATTTGTATTCAAATGAAAAATAACAAACTTATATTAATTCGCGGTACAAGTGGCAGTGGTAAAACTACATTCGCCTTATTCCTAGAAACTTTAGGTTTAAAAGCAGTAGCTGCTGATGATTATTTCTCACTTTCAGGAGAATATAAATTCAATGAAGATGAATTAGGTAAAGCTCATAACTATTGCTATGATATTTGCAAAGAATATTTATTGAAAGGAGAATCTGTAGTAGTGCATAATACTAATGTAACTTCACTTGAAGTAAATTATTACAAAAATCTTGCTGAAGAATTAGGAGTACAATTTGTTTCTCTTATTGTTGAAAATAGAAGTAATACTAAAAATATTCATAATGTTTCAAATGAGAAATTAGAACGTCAAGCTTTAACTCTATTGAATAACATAAGTGTTTTACCAGATTTAAAATATAACGCTCTTAAATCGAAAGAATGGAGTAAAGATAAAATTCACGTATTGGAATATCTTAAATCTTTTTCATCATTAGATGAAGGTTTGAAATCTCTTGAAGACAATTACAAAATACATCATAAAAAATTGAATGGTAAAGTATTATTGAAATATGACCAATTTTCAGAAAAGACGCACCAATACTCAAAAGAAAGTAGAGGTTTAATTTTTTATGAAGATACTTTAGAAGTAGCATCATTACCATTTGAAAAGTTTTATAATTTAGGAGAAAAAGAGGCACCTGAAAATTTAGAAATTTTCAAAGTTTATTCAAAAGAAGATGGGACGTGTTTACACGAAGATACATTAATCAAAACTATTAATGGAAGCAAAACTATAAAAGAAATTTGTGAAAATGAATTATTTGAAGAACTATTTTCTTATAATACTGAAACAAATAAAATTGAAAAAGATGAAATAGTTGCTCATTCTATAAAAAACAATGTAAATAATTGGTATGAAATAGAATTAGAGAATGGAGAAAAAATTAAATGTACTGACGACCATTTATTTTACTTACCAAAATTAAATTGTTACAAAAAAGCAAAAGATTTGACGAATGAAGATGAAGTTTTGTTTATTCAAAATTAGATAATCATCATATTTTTATTATCCATATTTAAAAATAAATTAATGGATAATTTAAAATGTAAATTTTGTAATTTAGCAATTTCTCATAGAGGTTTTTTAAGGCACTTATTTAAAAAACATTCAAAAGAATTTAAAAATGAAAAAGATATTGAATTATATTCTATAAAAATTAGAAATAGTATTGATGATAATTTAATAGCTAAAATTATTTCTGATTATAAAGAAAATTCTTTGTTAATTTTATCTGATAAGTACAAAATAAATTATGGTGTATTAGTTAATTTGTTAAAATGCTCTAATATTGAATTGAGAACTATAAAAAATTGTGGTATTTGTCAATCAAGTAAAGATAAAAAGAAAAATACTTTTATAGAAAAATATGGAGTGGATAATCCTTCTAAATCTGAAAGTATAAAACAAAAGAAAAAAGATACTTTTTTAAAAAATTATGGTGTTGATAATATTTTTAAACAACAAAAATTTAAAGACAGTTTAGAAGAAATATTTTTAGAAAAATATGGAACAAAAAGGTTTTTATCTGAAGAATTTTTAAGTCATAATTGGCAAAAGGATGAAAATAAGAAAAAAGAAGTATCTGAAAAAATGTCTTTAACTAGAAATAGCTTTGATGAAGAAAAAAGATTTTTAATTTATAATAAAAGAAAAGAAACAATTGATAATTGGAGTGATGAAAAAAGAGAAAAAATATTTAGTAATAAATCAGTTAAACAGAAAGCATTTTGGGATAGCTTAACTGATTTACAACGAGAAGAGAAAATGAAACATTTAAAAAATGTTTACATAAATAACTCTAAATTAGAAATTGTTGTAAAAAATGCTTTAACTTTATTAGGAATAGATTTTACATCACAATTTTTTATGGGAAGAAATTCTTTTGATATAAAATTAAACAATTCTAATATTTTGATTGAAGTGAATGGAGATTGGTGGCACGCTAATCCTAAGTTTTATAAAAGCGAGGATTTAATGAATTTCCCAAATAAAAAGGTATTAGCGAAAGAATTATGGGAAAAAGATAGAGTAAAAATTTTAAAAGCAAAAGATAAAGGTTACAGAGTTATCACTCTGTGGGAATGTGATATAAATTCTTTTAAAAGAGATTTAAATAAATTAGCAAATTTTATAAAACAAAAACTGGGAACAGAGATATCTGAACAAAATTAATTATGAGAAAAATTTTAGTAGTATTAATGATGGTAAATTAACTTAAAGATAAAAAATTAATTATTAGTGAAATAATTAATTTAGATTCTACAAATAAAATTACTTTGATTAAAAAAACAAAAGAATGAGCGAGTAAATCTTTTGTTAATTTAAAAGAAGTTTTAATATCTGAAACAGAAAACCAATTAGTTCTTCTTTATCTTAATACAAGTTTTTATAGTAATTTTTCTTGGCAGTAAAAATTATGATTCTTGGTATATAAGAATTGTTTTTAAATTTAAAGATAATAAAATAAAATGTGAATATTATGATGATGGATGTTCAGCTATTTATTCAAAATATGGTAATAAAGCTGCAAGGCAGTTTTATTTGACTTCAGAAAATATGATTTTTAAAGAAGAAGAAGGAATTATAATAGCCAGAAAGAAAAATATTAATGGACTTATAGATATGAAAAACTCTTTATTTTCATTAAATAAATCATTAGAAATTTATTTAAAAAATAAACAACACGATTTTTAAATTTATTAGAAATAATATACTTAATTTCTATTATATTTACAGTATAACAAATTAATTATGAATACTGATTTAGTAAAAATAAAATCTATTAAGAAAATAGATTCCGATAGTAAAAGATATGATATTCAAATAAAAAAGAATCATAATTTTTTTGCAAATGGTATATTGGTTCATAATTGTACTATGATGTATTTTGATAAAAACCAAAATAAATGGTGTGTTCAAACTTTGAAACAAATTGAAGCTGAAGAAAATGTAACTTCATTTGATGGTACAAG
>Ga0116191_1002997_pt1 | contig 12546 bp, 6 predicted proteins | sample AD_UKC111_MetaG_FD_89897 | JGI IMG/M metagenome (GOLD analysis project Ga0116191, IMG submission 89897) | Active sludge microbial communities of municipal wastewater-treating anaerobic digesters from Hong Kong - AD_UKC111_MetaG | ecosystem: Engineered > Bioreactor > Anaerobic > Digestate | place...
ATAATCGAATGTGCTTTTGCATAACAGTTGAATATTTTTCAAATCTATAAAAACTAAAACACGAACCATTTGTCAAATCCTGCAAAAAGTATGCTAATGTTGTATTTTGTTGATAATCTATGAATTCAGAAGAAAGAAAAGGATAAAAACACATAGCCTCCCCTCTTTTTTTAATTGGCATATCAATTTATCTATTTCACCTACTTACATTTGTTAAACACCCAAAACACAACCTATGAAAAAGTACTTTTTTATTATCTGTCTGCTAATGCCGACGGTCGCATTATTTGCGCAGCATCGAAATTGTTCTCCCTATTCATCAAGCACAAAAATTAACATCCCAAACGAAATTAACGTTGCTGAAAAGTTGCTTAACTATAAAGCGGCTAGTGCTATTGCAAATGGATTTACTGTTGAAAACAGAACAGTTACGTTAACCGTTCCAATTGTTTTTCATGTAGTACATCAGAATGGTCCGGAGAATATTCCTGATAGTGTAATAATAAACTCTGTAAATGCATTAAACCAACGTTTTAGTAAATCGGGACCGTACAACTACAGCAATGGAGTAAATGTTAATATTCAATTTTGTTTAGCGAGTACCGATCCTTATGGAAATCCGACGAATGGAATCACAAGAGACACTTCCTATTGGTCAGTATTTCCTGTAAATTCAGGAGGGAATGCTGACTTCATGTTAAAAAATGTAAATCGGTGGAACCCGATGCGATATTTAAACGTGTGGCTACCAAAATCGACAATATTTGCAATGCCTGCCAATGCATATAGTAGTTATCCATGGTATATTGGAATGCCTATAGACGGAATAGTAATTGAAGCATTATCATTAGGTACTCCACATTTTTTATTAGCACACGAAGTGGGGCATTACTTGGGGCTATATCATAATGACGAAGGTGACTCATGTTTGAATTTTAACTGTTTACTCGACGGTGATCATGTATGTGACACTCCTCCAGAATATCGACCCTTAGATTGTGCTTTAAGTAGCTGTAGTACTGATTTAGATGATACTTCAGGATTTAGTCCCTTTACAATCGACACGACAGATATCTCAAACCTAATGCTTCCTGTTCTTCCCTGTTTAGATTATGTTTTTACACAAGGGCAAGCAGATCGAATGAACTACTTTTTAAGTACAACGAGATCATTATTATTAGATGGTGCATCCTGCAGTGGAATTACTCCAAATATTCCTTTACCAACAGCGGGAATACAAGTTACAGGAAATGGATGTAACGGTTATGAATTTACTTACAATGGCCAAGGAGCAGAATACGTTGCTTGGGACTTCAACAATGACGGCAGGATGGATAACTCAGGAACAAATATTATTTACAGTTTCCCTAGTGCTGGAATATACACCGTAGTTCAATACGTCTTTAATGGGGCTGGATACAGTTCGGATAGTATTACCATAAATGCATTAAATACAAGCAATACTAATTTCCCAATACATACAATTACAAGTTCGAATCAATCGAATAATGGAAACCTATTATGCATGGGATCTACCCTAACGTTGACGGCTATACCCAATATGGCTCATTATAGTTGGAGTACCGGCGACACTACTCAAACAATACAATTAACAGTAACCGGACCAATAACGGTAGGATTAAATTGTACTGACTCTTTAGGTGTTGTTTGGAAACATTGTCCGGATTCTACTTTCAGCTGGGGAACATTACCTACACCTGCTCCATTTTCATTACAGCCACTAACCAACGACACGCTTTGTGAAGGAGAATTCTTTAAAGCATTAGTTCCTTCTCAGCCAGGTGCAACTATTTGGCAATATTTAGGAAATGGAATGATGACACCTTCACTTGATACTGTAATCGTTTCCTATTGGAATTCACAAAGCGCATGGATATCGATAGTAATGGCCACTCCCAATTATTGCAAACGATATTCCGACACTCTTAACATAACATTTAGCAAAACTATTCCGGGGCCGATTTATCCAGGGCAAAACGGATTAACATTATGGATTACGGACAGTGCCAATTTTCATCAATGGTATTTAGATGGAATAATTATCACAGGGCTTACAACAGATACAATTAATGTTTCGACGAACGGATGCTATACCTATTCTGCATGGGATATTGATTCGTCCTGCTCAACCATATCGAATCCCATTTGTATAACTACAGCTGACATCAAAGAATATATAAATAGTGAAACTAAGTTATATCCTAATCCGACCGAAAATATTTGTTATTTTGAAAACAATGGGATTAAAATAAATCAATTAAGATTATTTGATTTGACAGGGAGAATCGTGCCAATCAAAATTGAAGAAATAACAGAAAGTAAATTAAAAATAATTTTAGAAAACGTTGCTCCGGGATTGTATTTTATTGTAACAGATAAAACCAGAAAAACAATTATTGTAAAATAATATATGCACAGATAAAAGAAAAGTAAAAATCGAAAGCTCTAAATAAAGTACTTTCGATTTTTACTTTTATCAATAAAGTTTAAGAAGACTTCCTCACGAACTTAGTAAGGATAATAATAGATTGGCCTTCAATTTTACCTTCAATTTGTTCTGTATTATCAGAAACAAGTTTAATATTTTTAACTACAGTTCCGATTTTAGCATTGATTTGAGAACCTTTTACATCTAGCGATTTAGTTAGAGTAATTGAATCTCCGGTTACTAAAACGGCACCATTACAATCGCGATGCATATCGTTACCATCTGACTCCAAATGATCGCCAGTTGCTTTTGCCCATTCTAAATTATCATCATCGAGGTACATTTGATCGATAAGATCTGCAGCCCACGTTTCATTCTTCATACGGTTTAACATACGCCAAGAAACAACTTGCACAGCGGGAACTTCGCTCCACATACTTCCGCTTAAGCAAGACCAATGTTTAACATCAATTTCTTCCTTTTTATCGAGTTGAGCTAAACACTTATCGCATACAAATACGCAAGTATCGGGACGAGAACCACCATCCGGAGGAACTGTATAAACCGATAAATCATTTGTTGATTGGCAAAGTTCGCAGGAATTGCCACTCCTTTCTTTCAATTGTGCTTCGAAAGCCATGTATAAATAATTAAGGCTGCAAAAGTACTGAATTTTACGGCAAGAAAAAATTAGAGTATAATCATGAGTTTTATCACCAGATGCATGTATAATTTAGGTTAAATAGATGATCTGAAGTGCTTAGTTATGATATTCTAAAGAAATGGGCCTATTTATACCTATCTTTGAGAGATATCAACAATATTAGCATTGAACTTTAGCGATTTCCCATTTGTAACCGAGCTTCAAGAAGGATTAGAAGCGATGAATTTTAATCAGCCGACACCAATTCAGGAGTTAGCTATTCCACTTATTTTAGAAGGACACGACTTAGTAGCATGCGCGCAAACAGGAACCGGAAAAACTGCTGCTTATGTTTTACCATTGCTTGATAGAATTGCGCGATCAGAACACAGTCATTTAAACACCTTAATAATTGCTCCAACAAGAGAGTTAGCACAACAGATAGATCAACAAATAGAAGGTTTCAGTTATTTTACCAGAGCTTGTTCTATTCCGATATACGGTGGTGGTGATGGAAAAGCATGGGAACAACAACAAAGGGCATTACGTGAAGGGGCAGACATTATTATTGCCACTCCTGGAAGACTACTTGCACTAATGGCGCAAAAAGATGTTGATTTCAGTTTCCTTCAACATTTAGTACTTGACGAAGCGGACAGAATGTTAGACATGGGATTTTATGAAGACATCATTCGCATTATAAAAGCATTACCTACTAAACGTCAGACATTATTATTTTCGGCGACGATGCCACCACGCATTCGCAAAATGGCAAATCAAATTTTAAATCAACCAAAAGAAATAAGCATCGCAGTATCGAAGCCGGCTGAAAAAATAAGACAAGATTTCTATTCGATAGAAAATACTCAGAAAATTCCGATGCTCCTGGATATTTTAAAAAATCCGGATTTTGAATCGGTAATCATTTTTGCTTCGACGAAAGAAAATGTAAAAAAGTTAAACTCAGTACTACAAAAATCAGGATTAAAAACCTCTGCATTTCACTCTGATTTAGAGCAAAGTCAACGAGAAGAATTAATGCGAGATTTCAAGAGCAAGCGTACAAAAGTTTTAGTTGGAACTGATGTTTTATCGAGAGGGATTGACGTTGAAGGAATAAGTTTAGTAGTGAATTTTGATGTGCCTCCAGATCCAGAAGATTATATTCATCGTATTGGAAGGACGGCAAGAGCCGAAGAATCAGGTGTAGCAATTACTTTTGTAAACTCTCACGACAAACAACGTTTTCATCGCATTGAAAAATTGCTTGGCAAGAAGATTGAATTTATTTCAATTCCCGAACATATTGGAGTATCGGAAGGGATAATAGAAGCGCCAAAGAAGAATAGGCCAATGCGAAAAAAACCGAATCATGGTGGTTCAAACAACAGTAAAAAATCATAATTGGACTTTATAAAAAATAAATAAAAAGAACGGGATATCTTTTAAAAATAACAATCCCGTTCTTTTCAAAAGTCAATTTATTCAATTATGATCTTCTTCATATAAGTCCCCTTTTCAGTTGCAAATCGGCATAGATAAATTCCCGCTGAAACATTTAAATTTAGAAGAATTTTGTTAGAAGAAAGGTAATTTCCTATAAAGACACTTTTACCAAAAACATCATAAATTTCTAAATTCATTTTACCAAAATCAATATCACTTGTAATTGCAAAGTTACCATGAGAAGGATTAGGGAATACGCTAAGCCAACTAGGAAATAATTGTTCATCTAACGAAGTTACTACATTCAAAATATTAAACGTGGCAGTCAAAGATTGACCGCACGAAGACGTAGCTGTAACTGAATATGTACCTGCTGTTAATCCTGATATTGTACTAGAACTACTAGTTGTATTTACAACTTGACTTCCATTGCTCCACAGATATGAGTAATTAGGTTCTCCGCAATTGAGTGTAATCGTAGCACTACCGCAATTACAAGATGAATCGTTAACTTGAGAAAGCGCATAAGTAGGCATCAGTTGTTCAAACTTTGCTATATGCAAATCTTCGTTTAAATCAGGAATTGAATCACAATATGCCCCTCCACCTAAGTTCATAATTGGCCATGAAACCATAGGTTCATATACGGATTTACACGCATATAAATTATTTCCACCATCCATAGCCAATTGACATCCCCAGCCATCCGCAGATCCATTTCCACCATAATAAGTCCCCCAAGCAACTTGATCATCTCTGGTTAATTTAAGCATATAAGCATAACAACCCATAGCATTTCCTGCAAAAACATACTGACCACAAGTAGTATAAGTATATATTGTGTTTGGATTAGTTGATAGTGTAGACAAGCTAATATAAACATTATCGCAACGATCTAATAAAACTTCAGATCCATATGAAAAATTCCCGCAAAGATCCATCTCCGACCCACCATAATAAGTAGACCATGTCATAACACCCGAATCTTTAAACTTCAAAATACAAACATCATTTGAACCTCCACCATAAGAAGCTTGGTTATATGCGTTTGGTTGCACGACAATTGGCATAGGACCATCCAATAAAGTATCACCATATCCAATAAGATATACATTACCTAAGTTATCACAGCCCACATTTGTTCCTTGAGTAGTACCCGGTATATAAGTTGACCATGTTAAAGCTCCCTGAGAATTAAACATTAGAAGATACCCATCACCATATCCGCCAGTATAAGTCACATAATTGTATGCCCCCACTCTATTAAACAAAGGAAGGCTATCTTCAGCTGGTCCAGTCAAATAAATATTATTATTTTTATCTAACGCCACATCCAATCCTTCTTCGTAGTTAGGCCCCCCATAATTAGTGGCCCAAATCATAGAACCATTTGAATTAAACTGCAACAAAGTAATATCAAAGCCACCTCCAAATGTACTATCATTATATGCTCCAACTTTATAAACTGCAGGTCTTACACTTCCAGATCCTGTTAAATAAATTGAATTATTTTCATCAATTGCTAGAGAACGTGCTTCCCCATCGGCCACAATAGTTCCCCAATCTCTAACACCATTTGTAGAATTGAATCGCAATAAGAATTGATTTGCGGAATTAAGTAATGGTAGTTGATTAAATGCTCCAGGTAAACTTTGTAATGGGAATGAAGAACTTGTCATACCAAAACTAAGAACATGAGAACCTGCTACGTATAAATGGTTGTTTGCATCACAAATTACAGCGTTGGCAGCTTCATCTTCATTGCCTCCATAATATGTCGACCAAAGAAGTGCACCTGTTTTTGCAAAACTCATAATAAAACAATCAACAAGGCCCCCTGCAAAAAGTGCCTGATAATATCCATTTCCCCAAGCAACTGTAGGAAAACCAACATCCACAACTACTCCTGAAATAAAAACATTGCCATTATTATCACAAGTTATGCTTCGTGATTGTTCCGGCGCCGGACCACCAAAATAAGTACCCCATACAATTTTGGGATCTATTATTAGCACCTTGCCTTTGTTATATTTTCCTACATCCAATTTAACTTCTTTTGAAAAACAATCTCCGTTTAGTTTAATGTCTAGAAATGCGGGAGTAATTCCGGCTCCAGCATACAATAATTCGGAATTATTGGCTTCAACAAATTTAGCATCAACTAAAGTAGCTCTATCGTCTTGATAACAAAACAGCTCCCCTTCCTTAAATGTACCTGCTTTCGTGTTAAATGTAATAGTATTTGCCTCAACGTTGGCACTACCGTTACCTTCATAAACTAACCTAATCAAATCGGCATTTGCTCCGGGCTGTACAATAAAATCGTATTCTATAGCTCCATTTTTTGAAAACAAATGCCAATCAATTCCGGGATAAATATTTTTAATTGTAATAGAAGCAAATGTTTTTGCATTTAAAACACCATCAGGGCTATGAGCATGATAATAATTTAACTTACCGGTTTGAATTTGATCTTCCTTGACAATATTTTCTTTAGCAATATTTGCGCCTTTTAAAATCAAGTCAATACGATAAGAATTTATACTTTCAATATTACTTTGTGCATCAATTTTTGAATGCTTCTTTATTACAGAAAAATTATTATCAACCTTATGATTATACTCTAACATTTGGTATGTTATACCGGTTGTAGTAACCCAAACATTAAAATTAGACGTGGAAGCTTTGAATAGTACATAAGAAGCGAGGTTTCCATCTGTCCCTTCAAATTGTCCATTATTTTCAATAAAGGCAACTTTTTTATTGTCCTTTATAAAATCTTTAGCAGCATCTAAATTATAACTTTTATCAAGGCTTTGTGAAAAAGCACGAGAAGCAAATAGCAATAATATAATTGCTGTAATTTTGAAGCTAAGGTGTTTATTCGTATCCATCTTCTTTTAATTTGTGTTGGGGGGGGGGGATATATTCCGACTATTAATTCATGTATTATTGACACGCATAAATTAATTCAACTCAAATGTAAAAAACACATTTTCCTTTTAAAGTTAAATAAATCACTATATTAGACCATCAAATAGCATTTATTTTTACCCAAATACCCATTAAAAGCTGTTTATCAACATCTTATCATATTTCTAATATTCCATATAATTAACATGTCAATGGCCATATCTGATAATGAAAATATATTTGAATTAGTCCATTCTCTAACAAAAGCAGAACAAAAATCCTTTTCACAATTATCAGTATTTAGTTCCACTGCTAACAAAAAACATCATGATTTATTTGAAATCATAAAATCGCAAAAAAACTATAATGAAAATAAAATTAAAAGAAAACTACTATTATTAAACATTAAAACACCATTGCCTGTATTAAAAAACTACTTGCAAGAAATCATCCTTAAATCATTGAGATTTCATCATGATAGCGAAAGTGTTGATAGATCACTTCACAATTTAATTGAAGAATCTGAATTAATGCATAACAAAGGAATTTATAAACTACGAGATAAATTAATTAGAAAAGCGAAAATTTTAGCAAAGAAATTTGAAAGAAAAGAAATACTACTTCAAGCCTTAAATAAAGAATGGATTTACAAGTCCAATTTTAATCCAAAAGCGATAGAAGGCGATTATTCCATAGCATTATCTGATTTAAACAATCTATTATTTGCAAGAACCATGACATATAATGTTTCACTTTTACTAGAGAAAGGTGAAATAAGAGATGATTCTTTAAGAAAGGAATGGGATAGTGTTATTTACAACCCTATCATGACCGAAGAAAGAAAAATTGATGGATATGAAGAGACTTGTCATTATCATCACAACTGGATGAGGTATCATCATAGAACAAACAACTTCAAAGCTTGTATAGTTCATCAAGAGCGTCTTATTGCCCATATGGAATCAAATGTAGGATTGCTTAAAGAGTATAAAGCTTTATACATCTTTGAACTAAACGGATTGGTAGTAGCATATTGTCAAGATCGCAAATATGAAAAAGGTCTAAATGCCTTGAAAAAACTACAATCGCTAGACTCACCAAATCTTAATGTGCCAGACAGGGAAATGTTAGCCGATACTATTGCAATCGCTTTTGGGAACGTAATTCATGGATACTATTTAAGCGATTTTGATGCTGCTATCGCAGCATCAAACGAGGCTGAAAAATACATGGAAGAATCAACTACTACCCATCATCATGCGGCCTTTTTATACTTAAATTTAGCTAAAACAAATATCTATCTTGGGAATTATAGAAAGGCACTAATTTGGACAAAGAATATTTTTAATGATTCCCCGATTAACCGTAGAGATGACTTTTATGTAATTGCTTGGGTATTTAATATTATCATTCATTTCGAGTTAGATCATATTGACTTCTTGCCTTCCTTAATTAAATCAACAGATCGATTTTTAAAGAAAAGAAATCGTTTGTACAAAACTGAAATTACCATTTTAAATTTCTTAAAAGCTAAACTTCCGAAAAGCAATACTAAAAAAAGTATTAAGCAATTTTATGTTGAGCTTTTAATTGAAATGAAAGAAATTGTAAAAGATCCTTACGAAGCTAAAGCGTTCAAATATTTTGATTTCATTTCTTGGCTGGAGAGCAAAATTGAAAGAAAATCAATTGCTGATGTTGTGAGAAATAAAATAAAGGAAGGAAATATTAGTACTTAATACGTTTCGATATTTTCAAAAACACTCTCTCAACTAATAGAAAATATAGATATGCAAAAGCGATTGAAATAACAATTGCCAATGTAAATCTTATTTCAGGAGTAAACATTTTAATTGTAAATAGTCCAACGGCTCCTCCTGCCAGCCCATGAGTAAGATAAAGTGAGTAAGATATTTTTCCGAAAAAATCCGAGACTTTTGTTTTTACATTAAAAAAGAAAATTCCCAATAGCGTAAATAGAGCAGCGATTGCTGCAATGTCTAAGACTAAAAAACAAATAAAGAGAATTCCTACTAACGCTGAAATCAAGTATTCCTTGATATCTATTTTCTTTACGACAAATAAAAATGTCTGAAAGCCTAGTGCGAAGAAGACATAATAATTTAATACTGTAAAGTACTTTTCGGGAATCAACATTCCGATTCCAATTAGGGTAATCATAATTGCATATCTTACTTGAGCACTTTTCAAGAGTAAATTATATGTTAATCCTGTAAGAATATAAAACTGAAACTCGACAGCGAGTGTCCAAAAGATAACGATGATCCATTTTACTCCGAAAAAAGGAGCTAAATAGGTAATATTTAAAATGAACTGTTTAACATCATACAATATCTCAGTACCGCTGCCACGGAAATGGAAAAGCCAATAGTTCCAAATCAATAACAGAATAATAAATAACACATAGGGTGGTTCAATTCTGACAGTTCTTTTAGCAATATACTTCCAGAAACTTTTCAATTGGTAGTTCTTTACGTACATCGAATAGGGAATTACAAAGCCGGATACAATAAAGAAAATATAAACTCCTAGGTATCCTTGTTCAAAGGCTTTAGTAATCCAATTTGGGTTAAACGTCCACCAGATGTATTTTTTAACATGGAAAACACAAACCATCAAGGATGCTATTCCACGCAGCCAATCGAGGCTTACTATCGGAGCAGCAAGGCCTAAATCTTTTAGATTGGTTTGAGAGACATCACTCATTTTACTGAAAGAAAAGCGAATTTCTATTATCGCTTACCGTTGATTTAAGTTGGTTTGTTAAAATATAAGTTCGCAAAGTTATTCAAATAACCAATGTGAACTTTCCAACATAAAAACACAAATCAGCGGATCAAAAAAATGCAAATCAGTTTACAACAATCTTTAACAAGCTAGGTCCTGAAGGGTCTTCAATTTTTAGTGCGTACATTCCTCCTGCGATTCCCGGAACATCAAGTTCAATATCCTTCCCTTTTAGCTTTTCTCTTTGCGCTATTACTTTGCCCGACATATCTAAAACTTCTATTGACAGTATATCCAATTCCCCGTGAGAAGATAAGATATGCATTGACTGATGTTTGGGATCATAATATCCATAAATATTATTTCCTGTAACATTAAACCTTACACTAATAATATCAGAATATGCAAACTTTCCATCAAAATCGGTTTGTTTCAATCGATAGTACGAAATACCACTCAAAGGATGTAAATCATAATCTTCGTAGTTGTGAAGCACTGTTGAAGTACCAGCTCCATCTTTCACTAAGATAGGATCGAAATTAACAGCATCTGCCGATCTTTCTACAGTAAAGAAATCATTATTCACTTCGGTAGCTGTAGTCCATGATAATTGCACATCTCTATTTCTGGCATTTGCATCGAAAGAAAGCAACGTGATAGGTAATGGTGCACCAAGCAAGACAATAGTTCCTGTTGAGATACAATCATTAGTATCTTTAATAGAAACATTATATGATCCTGCGGGTAGGCATGGAAAAACATTTGAAGTTTGATAGGTGGTTCCATCAATGGTATATACAAATGGTGCCGCTCCGCCGGTTGAAGTCACAACAATATTTCCTGTTCCGCAAATACTAATAGAATCTGTTAAAGTAATAGTTGGCCCTGGAACATTTGGAATTAATACGTTAGTTGTACTAATACAATTATTAGAATCTTTCACAGTAAGCGTTACGTTTCCGGCTACTAATCCTGTGAATAAAAATCCGGGTTGATACGTTACTGCATCCAATGAATATTGATACGGCATTGTTCCCGAAGTAACCGTTGCAATTAATTTACCTGTTGGTTTATTACAGTATGAATCGGTTGTTGAAGTAGTAACCAAAGGACCCGGAATATTACTAAGCGTAACATTTGTTGTGCTAATACAATTATTAGCATCTTTCAAAGTTACTGCGTAAGGGCCTGAAGATAATCCGCTGAATACCGATGAAACTTGATAAGTAATTCCATCAATTGAATATTTATAAGGTGTTGTTCCGTTTGTTCCAGTTACTGAAATTTTTCCATTGCTATTACCACATGTTGCTGCTTGGGGTACTACAGCAATTATCGGTTCAGATACAGCGGTTACATTAACGGCGGAAGTATTTGAACAATTAGTAGCATCTTTCACAACCACAGAATAAGATCCAGAAGTTAGTCCGGTAAAGAAATTACTAGCTTGGAAATTTACTCCATCTAAACTATACGTATAAGGAGAAGTACCGCCACCTGCATTTACGGTAATAGTACCATTATTAGTAGAACAGGAGGCATTTGTAATAGCTGTTGCAACTGTTGGACCATTGGAGTTAGGTATAACCACGATGATACTATTTCGACAAATATTATCAGCGTCGCGAACAGTTAAAGTATACGATCCTGCTGATAACCCTGTGAACAAAGTTCCAGTTTGGAAATTAACTCCACCATCGATACTATAACGATAAGGTGCAGTTCCAGAGAATCCTGTTGCATTTATTGTACCATTAACACTTCCGCAAGAAGCCGGTGTAACAACTGCGGAAACTTGTGGTCCAGGTAAATTACCAACAGTGACCGTAACAGTATTTATACATCCATTATCATCCTTCACAATCACAGTATAAACACCGGGAGGAACATTATTGAATGTCGTACTTCCTTGAAAGTTTACTCCATCAATACTATACTTCTTAGGATTTTTTCCTCCACTTCCATTGGCATCAATTCGTCCATTAGCTTGACCACATTCGGCAGAAGTTGTTGTAGCTGTAACAGTTGGTCCTGATCCTCCACCAATATTAGAAACAACCACCGAAGTAGTAGCTGTACAATTAATCGCATCTTTAATTGTAACCGTATAAACACCTTGTGCTAAAGAAGAAAACACATTAGAAGCTTGGAAAGTAACTCCGTTGATAGAATATAGATATGGCAATGTACCGCTTGCGCCTACAGCAGTTATACCACCATTAGGATTATTGCAGGAAGTTGATGTTGTAGTTGCAGTAACAGTTGGCGGATTAACAGCAGAAACATTTACTATCATTTTTGCGGTACAATTTCCTGCATCTTTCACAACAACGGTATATGTTCCCGC
>Ga0116191_1002999_pt1 | contig 12538 bp, 7 predicted proteins | sample AD_UKC111_MetaG_FD_89897 | JGI IMG/M metagenome (GOLD analysis project Ga0116191, IMG submission 89897) | Active sludge microbial communities of municipal wastewater-treating anaerobic digesters from Hong Kong - AD_UKC111_MetaG | ecosystem: Engineered > Bioreactor > Anaerobic > Digestate | place...
CAAGCTCATCCGCGAAATCACCGTGGCGGCGCGCAACGGCGCCGACCCGGCCGGCAATCCGCGTCTGCGCGCCGCCGTGGACAAGGCGCTCGACGGCAACATGCCCAAGGACACGGTGGAGCGCGCCATCAAGCGCGGTTCCGGCGCCGAGGGCGCCGACATGCAGGAGGTCCGCTACGAGGGCTACGGGCCCGCGGGCGTGGCCCTCATCATCGATGCCATGACCGACAACCCGGTGCGCACCGTGGCCGACGTGCGCCACGCGCTGAGCAAGCACGGCGGCAACCTCGGCACCTCCGGCTCGGTCGCCTTCCAGTTCAAGCGTCTGGGCGAACTGGTGTTCGACACGAAGCAACCCGGCGCGGAGGACAAGCTGCTGGAGGTCGCCCTCGACGCCGGCGCCGAGGACGTGCAGAGCGAGGACGGCGAGAGCCTCGTGCTGTGTGCGCCCGAACAGTTCGCCGCGGTCAAGGGTGCCGTCATCGCCGCCGGCCTGACGCCGCTCAAGGCCGACGTGATCATGCGCCCGGAAAACCGCGTGGCCGTCAGCGGCGAGGTGGCCGAGACCCTGCGCGATCTGCTCGACTGGCTGGACGAAATGGACGACGTGCAGGACGTCTATCACAACGCCGAACTGGCGGTGTGAGCGCCCGCCGCGGCAGGAACGACGTCGGACGGGGCAGCTCGGCGCGGCGCGCCGCCACGCCCGTCTCATGACCCGCGCTGCTGCCCTCGCCTCCCGCCCGGCGGCGGCGCGCCCGCTAGCTCAGCCCCGTGACCGGCACCGCCGCCCCGTGTACCGCGCGCGCGGCGTCGGAGGCGAGGAAGGCGATCACGCTGGCGAGATCGGCCGGCGCGACCCACTTGCCCGGGTCGGCGCCGGGCATGTCGGCGCGGTTCTGCGGCGTGTCGATGATCGTCGGCAGCACGCAGTTCACGTTGATGTTCTGCTCGCGCAGTTCGCCCGCCATCGCCTCGGTGAGGCGAATCACGCTGGCCTTCGACGCGGTGTAGGGCCCCATGCGGGCCAGCCCGCGCTGCGCCGAGAAGGCGCCCACATTGACGATCTTGCCGCCGCCCGCGCTCAGCATGGCCGGCACGGCGGCCTGCGCCATGTGCAGCACCGTGCGCACGTTCAGATCGAAGAGGAAATTCCAGGTCTTCTCGCTGGTTTCATGCACGGCTTCGCCCATGCGGAAGCCGCCGGCGATGTTGCACAGCACGTCGATCCGGCCGAAGCGCTGCAGGGCGGCGCCAACCACGGCCTGCGCCTGCGCGGCGTCCAGCAGGTTGGCCGCGGCAAACAGCCGGGCCGGCGCTTCCGCACCGAAGGCCTGCGCCAGCGCTTCGGTCTTCAGATCGACCAGCACCAGATTGTCGCCCTGGGCGGCGAAGGCCTGCGCCACGGCCTGACCCAGATTGCCGGCGGCACCGGTGATGAGGACGGTACGGCGAGACTGCGCCATGGAGAACTCCCGGAGTGCAAAGAAGACCGCGAGGTTAGCAGCCGCGACGGCAACCGTGTCCACGGCGACGCGGGTCGTCAGCCCGCCGCTGGTCAGGTCATCTGCGTCCGCCGGTGCCGGCGATCAGTCCACGATCTCCGCCGCCGCGGCATTCGTCTTGTCGAGAAACAGCCGCTTCGAGCCCGTTTGGCACAGTGAAACGATGTCGTCGAGCGCTCGTAGACGGTATTCGATCTGCAGATTGTGCACCTGGCGGGAGTCGCCCCGCACGATGGTCCAGTCGCCGATGTAGTCCACCCCTTGACCGGTGACTTCAAACCAGAGGCCGCTGCCCGACACCGGATACACCAGGCCGTTCTTGGCCCCGGTCACCACTTCGCGGAAGTAGTAGCGACCCGCGGCCACGTTCACGGCGAAGTAGCACGAACTGCCCTGCCGACCGCTGCAGCGATGCATCAGGATGTGATCCGTGGAACCGGTGCTCTGCAGGAGCAGGTCGCCGCCGAATCCGTCCGACAGGTTGCCGCTGACGTTGGCGACGACGAAATTCTCGGCGCCCGCCCGGGCACACGCCGGGGCCGCCGGCGCAACCTGCCATGCGCTGCCCAGGAGCAGCCATGCGATCAAATGACGTCCCACGCGTAAGCTCCCAGGTCGAGAACCCTGCTTGCCAACGCCTCGATCGCCGCATCTTCGTTGCGCGCCATGCCGCGCACGTTGCGCGACATGCGCCGACGCGCCTGGCGGGTGAAGAGTTCGGCAATGCGTACGGCCGACTCGGCCTCGGCGTGGCTCTCGCGCACGAGGGTGTCGGCACGCGAGAGCACGCACAGGCCGACGAACAGGTCGATGGCGAGGTCGGCGATGCGCTTCTGCGCGTGCTGCTGCTCGGCCACTGCCTTGCCGTGCTTCTTCAGTAGCGCGTCGGCCGCCTGGGACAGCTCCACCGCGTACTTCTCGTACGCATCCGCCGCCTTGCGCAGCGTCGGGTGCAGCTCGCGCAGTATGCGGTCGGTGCCCACGCCGGTGGCCTCGCTGGCGCGGCGGCGCGCGTAGCCGGCGAGCACGCCGAAGCCCTTGATCGGATCGTTGAAAATGCTGCCGACGGCGCTCTTGACTTCCGCCAGGGTGCTGCCGACCTCCTTCAGGCCCGACAGGGCGATGTACAGGCGCAGGATCTCGTTGGTGCCCTCGAAGATGGACAGGATGCGTGCATCGCGGGTGACCTGCTCGTAGGGAAACTCGCGCATGAAGCCGTTGCCCGCGGCAATCTGCAGCGCCTCGTGCGCGGCGCGCTGGATCGCCTCACTGGCAAAGACCTTGCTGATGGCCGCCTCCACCGAATAGTCGGTGACACCCGAATCGATGTAGTGCGCGACCATCCACACCGCGCTCTCGGCGGCGAAGCAGTCCACCGTCATCTGCGCGATCTTCTCGCGCACCAGGCCGAACTCGGCAATGGGACGACCGAACTGCTTGCGCTCCCTGGCCTGGGCCGTGGCGAGCTTGATCAGGGTCTTCATGCCGCCGACGGCACCGCCGCCAAGGCCGGTGCGGCCGTTGTTCAAGATGGCCATGGCCACCTTGAAGCCCTTGCCCACCTCGCCCAGCACGTTCTCGGCCGGCACGCGCACGTCGCTGAAGGCCACCGTGGTGGTGGACGAGGCGCGGATGCCCATCTTGTCCTCGTGCGGGCCGTGGCTCACGCCGGGCCAGGCCGCCTCGACGAGGAAGGCGGTCATCTTGCCTTCCGGCGTGTCGGTGCGGGCGAACACGGTGTAGAAATCGGCGATGCCGCCGTTGGTGATCCAGATCTTTTCGCCGCTGAGGGTCCAGCTGCCGTCGTCGTTGCGCACGGCCTTGGTGCGCACCGAGGCGGCATCGGACCCGGCGCCGGCCTCGGTCAGACAGAACGCCGCGATCATCTCGCCGCTGGCCAGGCGCGGCTCGTAGCGCGCCTTCTGCTCGGGGGTGCCGAACAGCAGCAGGCCCTTCATGCCGATGGAGCTGTGGGCGCCGATGGTGAGCGACACGGAGCTGTCGTGGCGCGAGGTCTGCGACAGCACGCGCGCATAGGCCGCATTGGACAGGCCCAGTCCGCCGTGCTCCTCGGGAATGATCAGGCCGAACAGGCCCATGTCGCGCAGGCCCTGGATGAACTCGGCCGGCTGTTCGGCGGCGCGATCCCAGGCCTTGAAGTCGGCGTGCTTGTCGGCCAGGAAGGCGTCGATGGCGTCGGTCATCGCCACCAGCATCTCGCGGTCGCGCTCGCGCATCTTCGGGTACGGGAACAGGTTCTCCTCGACGATCTCGCCGAAGAACAGGTTCTTGGCCACGCTCTGGTCGCGGCGCAGGGTATCGGCGCCGGGGGCGTCGGAGGCGGTGCTGGCATGTGCGTTCACGGCGTCACGATCCCGTCGGGGTGGTGCCGCAGTGTCGGCGCCGGGTGGCCCGCTGCGCAAGCCGGCCGCGGGACGCACCGCACGCCACGGGCACGCCGCCCGCAACGGCGTGGGACGCGGCGCCGGCGTGGCCTCAGCGCCGCGCCTTCTTCTTCGCGGCAGCGGCCTTGGGCGGGGCCGCCGCCGCGGGCTTGGCGTCACCGATCACGCTCTTGAGCGGGCACACACTGAACACCGGGCACTTCTTGCAGCCGACGGCGAGGGCGACGGGGCACAGGGTCATCACGGCGGACTCCAGGGGGCGTGGCCGCATTCTACGCGCGCCGCCGTGACCTTCGGCGACTATCCGGCGCGACGGGGCTTGGCTATGGTCGCGGCTTTCCGCACGAGGAGCCGCCCATGCCGCTGTCACGCCGCCTGTCCGCCTGTTGCCTGTTCCTGGCGCTGACCAGCTGCCCGGGCTTGGCCGCGGCCACCGATGCGGTCAACGTCACGACGAAACCGACCAGCTTCGAGCAGGCCGTGCGCGGCACCACGTCCCTGCCCGGCTTCGTCCACGTCTACGCCGACGCTGCCCAGGGGCGCGTGCTGCTCGGCATCGGCGCCTTCGACCAACCCTTCCTGCTGGTCACTTCCCTGCCCTGGGGCCTCGGCTCCAACGACATCGGGCTCGATCGCGGCCAGCCGGGCAACGTGCACGAGGTGGAGTTTCGCCGCTTCGGCAAGCGCGTGATGCTGGTGGAGCGCAACACGCGCTACGTCGCCCGCGCCGATAGCCCCGCGGAGCGCCTTGCCGCGCAACAGGCCTTCGCCGAGTCGGTGTTGTGGGCGGGCGACGTTCTGGCCACCACCGCCGGCGCCGCGGCGGAGACGCTGGTGGACTTCTCCTCCTTTCTCGCCAGCGACCGCCACGGCATCGCCGATCGCCTGGAACAGACCAAGCAGGGCAAGTACGCCATCGACAAGGAGCGCAGCGCCGCCCTGCCCGAGGCCAAGAGCTTCCCGGACAACACCGAGCTCGAGGGCCTGCTCACCTTCACCGGTCCCGGCGAGGGCGCCTTCGTGCAGCAGGTGGCGATGGACCCGCACGCCCTGTCAGTGCGCCAGCACGTGAGCCTGGTGCGCCTGCCCGGCGCCGGCTACGTCCCGCGTGCCTACCACCCCGCCTCGGGCGGCTTCAGCAGCGGCTACTTCGATTTCGCCCAGCCGCTCGGCGACAGCCTGGACGTGCGCTGGCAGCCACGCTTCCGCCTCGAGAAAACCGATCCCACCGCCGCGCGCAGCCCGGTGAAGAAGCCGATCGTGTTCTACCTCGACCCGGGTACGCCCGAACCGGTGCGATCGGCGCTGCTGGAGGGCGCCAACTGGTGGAAAGCGGCCTTCGAGCAGGCCGGATTCCAGGACGCGTTCCGCGTCGAGCTGCTGCCGCCCGGCGCCGACCCCATGGACATCCGCTACAACGTGATTGCCTGGGTGCACCGCGCGACGCGCGGCTGGTCCTACGGCGCGGCGCTGTCCGATCCGCGCAGCGGCGAGATCATCAAGGGTTCCGTCACCCTGGGCTCGCAGCGCGTGCGTCAGGACATCCTCATCGCCGAGAGCCTGCTCGCCCCCTACGACAAGCCCGATGCGTCCGCACTGGCCGGTCAGGCCCAGGCCGTGGCCCTGGCGCGCCTGCGCCAGCTGGCCGCGCACGAAGTGGGGCACGCCCTGGGTTTCGCCCACAATTTCGCCGCCAGCCGGCACGGCAACGGCTCGGTGATGGACTACCCACACCCGCTGCTGCGCCTGGAGGGCGAGCGCATTGCCCTGGACCAGGCCTACGGCAGCGGCGTCGGCCCCTGGGACGTGTTCCTGGTCAAGCACGCCTATGGCCAGTTTGCGCCGGGCGAGGAGGCCGCGGCCCTGCAGCAGCTGCGCCGCAACATCGCCGCCGCGGGCTACGCCTACGTCAGCGATCCCGACGCGCGCACGCCGGGCCAGGCCCATCCCGACGGCCTGTTGTGGGATTTCGGACCCGACACCCTCAAGACCTTCGACACCTTGCTGGCGGCACGCCGCACGGCCCTGGCGCACTTCAGCCTGGGCGTGCTGCCGCCGCAGCGCCAGCTGGGCGAGCTGGAGGCACGCCTGGTGCCGATCTACCTGCTGCATCGCTACCAGACCGAGGCCGTGGCGCGCCTGCTCGGCGGCGCGCGCTACCGCTACGGCGAGGCCGGCGACACGCCCGCGGGGACCACGCCGGTCGCCGCCGAGGACCAGCGCGCCGCCCTGCAGCGCCTGGTGCGCAGCCTGTCGGCCGAGGAGCTCGTGCTGCCAGCGAGTGTGCTCGACCTGCTCACGCCCCCGGCCAACGAGTACCAGCGCACACCCGAATACTTCGCCACACGCAGCGCGCCCCTGTTCGACGCGCTGAGCGCGGCCGAGGCGGCGAGCGCGCAGACCACGCAGTTCCTGTTCGATCCCGCACGCCTCAACCGCCTCGCCTGGCAGCACGCGCGCGATGCGCGCCAGCCCGGTCTGGCCGAGGTGCTGGACGCCGTGTTCCGCGCCACCTGGCAGCGCGAGGACACCGCCGCTGGCGCCGGCGCCCAAGCCGTGCAGCTCGCCGCCGCCTGGGTGGTGCTGGATGCCGCCCTGGCCGCGCTCGACGGCGGACAGCTGCATGCCCAGGTCGATGCCGAACTGCGCGCCCGCCTCGGCGACTGGCGCACCTGGCTGGAGCACCATGCCGGCGACGGCGCGCGCGGCGCCAGCCGCCGTGCGGCGGGACAGACCATCGCCCGCTACCTGGCCGATCCCAAGGCGGTGAAGCTGCGCCCGGCCCCCGCCATTCCGCCCGGTGCCCCGATCTGAGCGCCGCAACGCGGGATGCGACGGAAGTCCATGCCGGACAACCGGAACTCGCCTTGCCGCGGCGCAACACGTTCGGCGTATAATTTCGCGGTTTCGACCAGCCCGGTCGCAGTGTGGGCGCGCCCCTCGCGTCCGTCGTTTCCCGGTGTGAGACGTGAGCGCTAACCTCCTCCAGCAGTTCCGCGAGACCTCCCAGCTGTCCGGCGGCAACGCCGCCTTCATCGAAGACCTGTACGAAGCCTGGCTGCGCGACCCCACTGCGGTCGGGGCGCAGTGGCGCGCCTACTTCGATGCGTTCAGGGGCCGCGCCGCGGGCGACACACCGCACTCCGACGCCATCGCCCGCATCGAGGCGGCGCAGAAGCGCAACGGCCGCGGTCAGGCCGGGGCCGCGGCTCCGGCGGCCAGCGACGCGGTCTCGCAGAAGCAGGCGGCGGTGTTGAAGCTTGTCACCGCCTACCGCTCGCGCGGCCACCTCGCAGCCAATCTCGACCCGCTGGGGCTGGCGCAGAAACAGGCTGCGCCGGACCTCGACCCGGCCTTCCACGGCCTCACCGCGGCCGACTACGACACCGAGTTCCAGACCGGCTCGCTGGCCGGCCCGCAGCGCCTGAGTCTGCGCAAGCTGGTGGAACTGCTCCAGGCAACCTACGCCAACACCATCGGCGCCGAGTTCATGCACATCAGCGACGCCGAGCAGCGCCGCTGGGTGCACGAGCAGCTCGAGCGCGCCGGTGGGCGCTTCGGCCTCAGCGGCGAGGAACGCCGTCGCGTGCTTGAGCGGCTCACCGCCGCCGAGGGTCTGGAGCGTTACCTGCACACCAAGTACGTCGGCCAGAAGCGTTTTTCCCTCGAGGGCGGCGACAGCCTGATCCCGCTGCTGGACGAACTCGTGCGCCGCGGCGGCAGCGACGGCGTCAAGGACATGATCATCGGCATGGCCCACCGCGGCCGCCTCAATGTGCTGGTGAACACCCTGGGCAAGGCACCGCAGAAGCTGTTCGCCGAGTTCGAGGGCCGCTTCGACCATCCCGACGATCCGGCCCACTCCGGCGACGTGAAGTACCACATGGGCTTCAGCGCCGACATCAAGACCCCCGGCCATACCGTGCACCTGGCGCTGGCCTTCAACCCCTCGCACCTGGAAATCGTCGATCCCGTGGTGGCGGGCTCCGTGCGCGCCCGCCAGACGCGCCGCGGCGACAGCGAACGAACCCAGGTACTGCCGGTGCTGGTGCACGGCGACGCCGCCTTCGCCGGCCAGGGCGTCGTCATGGAGTTGTTCAACATGTCGCAGGCGCGCGGTTTCGCCGTCGGCGGCACCATCCACGTGGTGATCAACAACCAGGTGGGCTTCACCACGTCCAATCCGCAGGACGCGCGCTCCACGCTGTACTGCACCGACGTGGCCAAGATGGTCAACGCGCCGGTGTTCCACGTCAACGGCGACGACCCCGAGGCGGTGCTGTTCGTGGCCCGCTTGGCCTTCGACTACCGCCAGCGCTTCCACCGCGACGTGGTGATCGACCTGGTGTGCTACCGCCGCCACGGCCACAACGAGGCGGACGAGCCGGCGGCGACGCAGCCGGTGATGTACCAGGTCATCCGCGCCCGCCCGACCACGCGCGAGCTGTACGCCAAGGCGCTGGAGGCGCAGGGCGTCCTCGCCGCCGGCGCGGCGCAGGCGCTGACCGAGGAATACCGCCGCAAGCTCGAGGCCGGCACGCCGGTGGCCGAGCTGGACGCCGGCTTCAAGGACCCCTACGCGCTGGACTGGAGCCGCTGGCTGCACGGCAGCCTCGCCCAGCCCGCCCGCACTGCCGTCGCCCGCGACAGGCTCGCCGCCCTGGCGCAGAAGATCCTCACCCTGCCGGGCGATCTCGTGCTGCATCCGCGTGTGGCGAAGATCTACGAGGACCGCGCCAAGATGGCGGCGGGGCAACTGCCGCTGGACTGGGGCTACGCGGAGAACCTCGCTTACGCCACCCTGCTCGACGAAGGGCACGAGTTGCGCGTCGTCGGCCAGGACGTCGGCCGCGGCACCTTCTTCCACCGCCACGCCGTGCTGCACGATCAGAAGACCGATGGCACCTTCCTGCCGCTGAGCCGCGTGCGCGAGGACGTGCGGGTGGAAATCGTCGATTCGGTGCTGTCCGAAGAGGCCGTGATGGCCTTCGAGTACGGCTATTCCACCGCTGAACCCAACGCCATGGTGATCTGGGAGGGCCAGTACGGTGACTTCGCCAACGGCGCCCAGGTGGTCATCGACCAGTTCATCAGCTCGGGCGAAGCCAAGTGGGGTCGGCTGTCCGGTCTGACCCTGTTCCTGCCGCACGGCTATGAGGGCCAGGGGCCGGAGCACTCCTCCGCGCGTCTGGAGCGCTATCTGCAGCTGTGCGCTCTCGACAACATGCAGGTGTGCGTGCCTACCACGCCGGCGCAGGCCTTCCACATGATCCGCCGCCAGATGGTGCGCGACTGCAGAAAGCCGCTGGTGGTGATGACGCCGAAGTCGCTGCTGCGCCACAAGCTGGCGGTGTCGAGCCTGGACGATCTCGCCAACGGCGGCTTCCAGCTCGTGATCCCGGATTCCACCGCCAAGGCCGGCCAGGGCGTGCGCCGCGTGGTGCTGTGCGCCGGCAAGGTGTACTACGACCTGGTGGAGGAAGCCGAGAAGCGCGGCGTGGCCGACGTGGCCATCGTGCGCGTGGAACAGCTCTATCCCTTCCCGCGCAACGAGGTGAAGGCCGAACTGGCCAAGTACCCGGCGGCCAAGGAAGTGGTGTGGTGCCAGGAGGAGCCGATGAACCAGGGCGCCTGGTTCCAGATCCGCCACCACCTGCAGGCCTGCATCGGCGAGCACACGCTGAGCTACGCCGGCCGCAGCCGCTCGCCCGCACCGGCCTGCGGCCACTACAACACCCACGTCGCCGAACAGGCGGCCCTGGTCGAACAGGCGCTGGTCGCACCCGCCGGCACCGACCACGCGGCCGACTGATCCCGCCCGCCCCCGCACTCCCGAATACGTCGCCCAAGGACACGCCCCATGGCCATCGAAGTCAAAGTTCCGGTTCTGCCCGAATCCGTTTCCGACGCCACCATCGCCACCTGGCACAAGAAGCCCGGCCACGCGGTCAAGCGCGACGAGAACCTGGTGGACCTGGAAACCGACAAGGTGGTGCTGGAAGTGCCGGCGCCGGCCGACGGCGTGCTCAAGGAAATCAAGCGCAACAGCGGCGACACGGTGAACAGCCAGGAGATCATCGCGGTGATCGAGGAAGGCGCCGTGGCGGCGGCGCCGGCGCCGGCGGCTGCCGCGCCCAAGGCCGAGGCGCCCAAGACCACACCCGCGCCTGCCGCGCCGACGAAGGCCGCCGAGCTCTCGCCCGCCGGACAGCGCGTGGCGACGGAAAACCGCATCGATCCCGCCCAGGTTGCCGGCACCGGACGCGACGGCCGCGTGACCAAGGAAGACCTGGTGAACTTCATGCGCAGCGGCGGCGCCAGCGCCCCCGCCGCGAGTGCAGCGGCTCCGGCCGCCGCACCCGGCGCGCGTCCGGAGGAGCGCGTGCCGATGACGCGCATGCGCGCCAAGATCGCCGAGCGCCTGATGCAGTCCAAGAACTCCATCGCCATGCTGACCTCCTTCAACGAGATCAATCTCGGCAAGGTCATGGCCATGCGCAAGGAGCTCGGCGAGCAGTTCGAGAAGGCCAACGGCATCAAGCTCGGCTTCATGAGCTTCTTCGTCAAGGCCGCGGCCGAAGCCCTGAAGCGCCACCCGATCATCAACGCATCGGTCGACGGCAACGACGTCATCTACCACGGCTACCAGGACATCTCGGTCGCCGTGGCCACCGACAAGGGCCTGGTCACGCCGGTGCTGCGCGACGCGCAGCACATGGGCTTCGCCGACATCGAGCGCGCCATCGCCGGCTTCGCCAAGCAGGCGCGTGAGGGCGGCCTCAAGCTGGAGGACCTGCAGGGCGGCACCTTCACCATCACCAACGGCGGCACCTTCGGTTCGCTCTTCTCCACGCCGATCGTCAACCCGCCGCAGAGCGCCATCCTGGGCATGCACGCCATCAAGGAGCGCGCCATCGTAGACAACGGCCAGGTCGTCGCCGCGCCGATGATGTACGTGGCGATCAGCTACGACCACCGCATCATCGACGGCAAGGACGCCGTGCTGTTCCTGGTCGACATCAAGAACCAGCTGGAGAATCCGCACAAGATGCTGCTCGGCATCTGAGCGCACGACGGCCCCTCTTCCCGCGGGAGAGGGGTCGGGGCGAGGGCGGACGACGCCCACCGCTCGCCGCAAGGACTTCGTGCAACGCCCCGCATTGCTCCTCTTCCGCCCTCCGGGCCCCTTCTCAGCCGAGAAGCGCAGCAAAGGACCAGCTTTCATGAGCGAACACTTCGACGTCGTCGTCATCGGTGCCGGCCCCGCCGGCTACGTGGCCGCCATCCGCGCGGCGCAGCTGGGCCTGAAGACCGCCTGCGTCGATGCCTACATCGGCAAGGACGGCAAGCCGGCGCTCGGAGGCACTTGCCTCAACATCGGCTGCATTCCCTCCAAGGCCCTGCTCGATTCGTCCAAGCAGTTCCACAATCTCCTGCACGGCTTCAAGGATCACGGCATCAGCGCAGCCAACCCGGGCATCGACGTCGGCACGATGGTCGGTCGCAAGGACAAGATCGTGAAGCAGTTCACCGGCGGCATCACGATGCTGTTCAAGGCGAACAAGGTCACGGCGTTTGCCGGCTTCGGCACGCTCAAGCCCAACCGCACCGTGGCGGTGAAGGGCCACGACGGCAGCGTCACGGAGTTGACCGCCACCAACGTGATCCTCGCGGCGGGCTCGGTGCCCATCGAACTGCCGTTCGCCAGGTTCGACGGCAAGCGCATCGTGGACAATGCCGGCGCACTGGACTTCTCCGCCGTACCCAAGCGTCTGGGCGTGATCGGCGCGGGCGTGATCGGGCTGGAACTGGGCAGCGTGTGGAAGCGCCTGGGCGCCGAGGTGACCATCCTCGAAGCCCTGCCCGATTTCCTTGCCGCCGCCGACCAGGACATCGCCAAGGTTGCGGCGCGCGAATTCAAGAAGCAGGGCCTGGACATCCGCCTCGGCGCCAAGGTGTCCAAGGCCGAGGTCAAGGGAGAGGAAGTGCACCTCACCTACACCGACGCCAAGGGCGAGCAGAGCCTCGTCGTCGACAGGCTGCTGGTGGCCGTGGGCCGCCGCGCCGCCACCCAGAACCTGCTGGCCGAGGGCACCGGAGTGACCCTCAATGCGCGCGGCCAGATCGAGGTCGATGCGCACTGCTGGACCGGCGTCGAGGGCATCTGGGCCGTCGGCGACTGCGTGCGCGGCCCCATGCTGGCGCACAAGAGCTCGGAGGAAGGCATCGCGGTTGCCGAGCTGATTGCCGGCAAGGCCGGCCACGTCAACCTCGACACCGTGCCCTGGGTCATCTACACCGAGCCGGAGATCGCCTGGGTCGGCCAGACCGAGGAGCAGGTCAAGGCCGCCGGGATCCCCTACAAGACCGGCAGCTTCCCCTTCGCCGCCATCGGCCGCGCGGTGGCCATGAACGAGACCGCCGGCCAGGTCAAGGTCATCGCCCACGCCGAGACCGACCGTCTGCTCGGCGTGCACATGGTCGGCCCGGTGGTGTCCGAGCTCATTGCCGAGGCGGTGGTGGCAATGGAGTTCAAGGGCTCGGCCGAGGACCTCGCGCGCATCTGCCACGCCCACCCGACGCTGAGCGAAGCCGTGCACGAGGCGGCGCTGGCGGTGGACAAGCGCA
>Ga0116191_1003000_pt1 | contig 12537 bp, 11 predicted proteins | sample AD_UKC111_MetaG_FD_89897 | JGI IMG/M metagenome (GOLD analysis project Ga0116191, IMG submission 89897) | Active sludge microbial communities of municipal wastewater-treating anaerobic digesters from Hong Kong - AD_UKC111_MetaG | ecosystem: Engineered > Bioreactor > Anaerobic > Digestate...
TAGCCCAGGCCGCGCACGGTCTCGATGCATCCTTCGGGCAGCTTCTTGCGCAGGCGCGCGACAAACACCTCGATGGTGTTGGAGTCGCGGTCGCTGTCCTGCGCGTAGATGTGCTCGGACAGCTCGGTGCGCGAGAGCACTTCGCCCTTGCGCTGCATCAAGAGCGACAGCAGCTTGAACTCGTGGCTGGTCAGCACCAGCGGCTGGCCGCCAACCAGCACGCGCGCGGCGCGCGTGTCCAGCCAGATCGGCCCGCAGCGCCACTCGGCGCTGGCATGCTCGCCGCCGCGGCGCAACAGCGCGCGCAGGCGCGCCAGCAGCTCTTCCATGTGAAAGGGCTTGGCCAGGTAGTCGTCGGCGCCGGCATCCATGCCCTCGACCTTTTCCTGCCAGCTGCCGCGCGCGGTCAGGATCAGCACCGGCATGTTGCGCCCGGCGGCGCGCCAGCGGCGCAGCACCGACAGGCCGTCCTGCACCGGCAGACCCAAGTCCAGCACCACGGCGTCGAAGGCTTCGACATCACCCAGGTAGTGCGCCTCGCGCCCGTCCGCGGCGCCCTCCACCGTGTGGCCAGCGGCAGCAATGGCCTGCATCAGCTGCTCACGCAAGGTCGGTTCATCTTCCACCACGAGGATGCGCATCCATGTCCTTTCCCGCTTCGCGGCGCTTGATCGACAGCACGCGGCCGTCAACCGCATCGACCTTGAGTTTGGCCACGCGGCCGTCGTTTTGCAACAGGCGGATTTCGTAGATGAAGCGGCCGTCCTCGCGCTCGAACTCGACCCTGAGCACCTGGCCCGGCGCCTCGTGCGCCAGCTTGCCCAGCACGGTGGCCAGCGGCAGCACCTGCCCGCTTTCCAGCGCCTGGCGCGCCAGGTCATGATCGTCGTGCGCCACCGCCCCCCCGCTGGCGCCAAGCGCGCACAGCAGCAGCATGGCCGACAGCAGCCGACGCAGGCCAAGGATGAAGAACGAGCTCATGGGCCGGATTTATACCGACCGGACGATGAACCAACGATGAACGCCTGCTTCAGCAAGCATTCACCCGGCATGCCGACAATGCGTGGCAGGCCCGGCATGACGTCGGGCCGCAAGAAGTGTCGGAGCCATCATGAAACCCAAAGGCAAGCATTACCACCCCCTGCAGATCGGCGTGCACTGGCTGACGCTGCTGTTGCTGATCGCCGTTTACGCGCTGATCGAGTTGCGCGGCATCTACCCCAAGGGCAGCGCCGCGCACGATCTGATGAAGACCTGGCACTTCATGCTGGGCCTGACCGTGTTCGCCCTGGTGCTGGTGCGCCTGCCGCTGCGCCTGGCCCTGCACGCGCCGCCCATCACGCCAGCGCTGCCCGCCTGGCAGGACCACCTGGCGCACGCGATGCACTGGGCGCTCTACGGCTTTCTGCTGGTGATGCCACTGCTGGGCTGGCTGACGCTGAGCGCCAAGGGCCAGCCGATTCCCTTCTTCGGGCTGGAGCTGCCGGCCCTCATCGGGCCCGACAAGGCCACGGCCAAGAACCTGGAGGACATTCACGAGCTGATCGGCAACGTGGGCTACGCCCTGATCGGCCTGCACGCCGCCGCCGCGCTGTGGCACCACTACGTGACGCGCGACGACACGCTGGAGCGCATGCTGCCGCTGGCGGCAAGACCGTCCGGGCGGGCCGCGCAGACCCGGCTGCATCGACCGAGTTGACCAGGAGCAAACACCATGAACATCCGCAAAACCATCGCTCCGGGCCTGCTGGCCCTCACTCTGGGCGCCGCCGCGCTGCCAGGGTGGGCCGGCGACGAGTGCGACGTGCCGATCCAGCGCTGGCAGTCGCGCGAAGCGGTGCGCCGGATGGCGGCCGAAAAGGGCTGGGAGCTGCAGCGCCTGAAGATCGACGACGGCTGCTACGAAGTGCGCGGCCGCGACGCCGAGGGGCGCCGCTTCAAGGCCAAGCTCGACCCCGAGACTTTGGCGCCCGTCAGCATGAAGTGGCGCGAAGGCAGCGACGACAGCCGGCAGGGCCGGGAACGCGAACGCCGCCGCGAGCACGCGCCGAACGATCCGGCCGCATCGCCGGGCGCCAGCCCCGCGTCACCACTCTTCACGCCGGGCAGCAAGCCCCGCGCGCAGGTCGAATGATGAAAGAGGTTTTTATTCAAATCAGCCTTCAGCGCTTGATGGGCAAGCGCCGGCAGCTATCAAATTGAGAGGAATGATCATGAAAAAGCCCGTTCTCACCACCCTCGCCGCCGCCGGCGCGCTGGCCCTGCCCGCGCTGGCCCAAAGCCGCGAAGTCACGCTGAGCACGCAGCTCAAGAACTACGGCGGCGACGGCGCCTACCTGGCCGTGTACCTGACCGACGCCAAGGGCGCCTACGCCGGCACCCTGTGGGTGGCCGGCGGCAAGGCCAAGTACTACAAGCACCTGGCGGACTGGAACCGGCTATCCGCCGGCGACGCCAAGCGCCTGCAGGGCGTGACCGGCGCCAGCGTGGGCGCTGGCCGCACACTCAAGGTGACGGCCGATCTGGCCGACGCGCTGATCGACGCCGGCTACGAGATCCACGTGGACGCCGCGGTCGAGGACATGCGCGACAGCCCATCCGACATCCGCGTGCCACTGACCGCCGCCGGCGCCGGCAAGGCGCAGGCCGGCAAGGCCTACATCCAGTCGTTCAGCTATCAACTCAAGTAAACGACATCCATGCTCTGGCGAACGATTCACCGCTGGCTGGGCCTGGTGGCTGGCACCGTCGCGCTGGTGCTGGGCCTGACGGGCGCCGTGCTTTCGCTGGACCCGGTGCTCTCGCGCTGGCAGGCCGCGCCCACGCCCAATGGCCTGAGCGTTGCGCAACTGGCCGAGCGCGTCGCGGCCAGCACGCCCGGCGTGGAGGAAATCCGCCGCCTGCCCTCGGGCGAGGTGGTGGTCTACGCCTTCGACAACGGCCAGGCGCGCGCCAGCCGCGTCGATCCGGCCAGCGGCCAGGTGCTGGGCGCGTACCAGCCCTCGGCCACGATGCGCTGGTTCAAGAACCTGCACCGCAGCTTTCTGCTGGGCGACGCCGGGCGTCTGGCCGCGGCGGGCATTGCACTGGCAATGGGGCTGATCTCCGTCAGCGGGCTGGTGCTGCTGGCGCGGCGCCTGGGGGGCTGGCGACAACTTGGGGGGCGCGTGCGCGGCACGGGGGTGCAGCGCCTGCATGGGGTCACCGGACGCCTGGTGCTGGCGGTGCTGCTGCTGACCTCGATCACGGCCCTGACCCTGAGCGCGGCCACCTTCGGCCTGGTCACGCTGGACGCGGCGCCGGAGCCCGAGGTCGCATCCAGCGCCGCCACGACCGGCGAACGGCCCGTTGCCCAATTGCCGCTGCTGCGCGAACTGCCGCTGCGTGATCTGCGCAAGCTCAACTTCCCGTCCATCGACGACCCGGCCGACACTTGGCAGGTCACCACCGCGCAGGGTCAGGGCTGGATCGACCGCCACAGTGGCCAGACGCTGGCCTGGCAGCCGGCCAGCACCGCCCAGCGCATCAACGACTGGGCCCAGCTGCTGCACACCGGCGAAGGCGCCTGGGTCTGGGCGCCGGTGCTGGGGCTGGCTGGCCTGTGCATCCCGATGTTCTGGGTCACGGGCGGGATGCTGTGGTGGCAGGCACGCCGCCAGCGGCCGCACCTGGCCAGCAACAGCGCGCCCGCACAGGCCGACACGCTGATCTTCGTGGCCAGCGAGAACGGCTCGACCTGGGGCTTTGCCCAGGCGTTGCACGCGGCGCTGGTGCAGGGCGGGCACCGGGTGCACACCGCGGGCCTGGAAGGCTTTGCGGTGCCGGCCAGCGCCAGGCAGGTCTTCGTGCTGGCCGCCACCTACGGCGATGGCCAGGCGCCGGCCCACGCAGCGCACGCGCTCAAGCGCATCGCGCGTACGCCGGCCACGCCGGCCCGCGTCACGGTGCTGGGCTTTGGCGACCGCCAGTTCGGCGCCTTTTGCGCCTATGCCGAGGCGCTGGACGCGGCACTGCGCGAACGCGGCTGGACCACCCTGGTACCGCTGGCCCGCATCCACCAGCAATCGGCGCAGGAGTTTGTGCGCTGGGGTGAGCAGGTCGGCCAGGCGCTGGGCGAGCCGCTGGCGCTGCGCTATCGCCCGCGCATCCCGCGCACGAGCGAGCTCGAACTGGTGTCGCGCCAGGACTACCCGGGCGGCGCCGGCGAGCCGGCAGCCATCCTGCGCTTCAAGTGGCCGCAGGTAGGCTGGCTGGCTCGCATCACCGGCCGCGCACTGCCGCGCTTTGCGGCTGGCGACCTGCTGGGCGTGCTGCCGCCCGATGGTGCCGCGCCGCGCCTGTATTCGCTGGCCAGCAGCGCGCGCGACGGCTTTGTCGAAATCTGCGTGCGCCGGCGCGCCGGCGGCGTGTGCTCGGGCTATCTGCACGGCCTGCAGCCGGGCGCGCGCATCCAGGCCTTCATCCGGCCCAACCCCGCCTTCACGCTGGGCGCCACGCGCCGCCCGGTGATGCTGATTGGCGCCGGCACGGGCGTGGCGCCGCTGGCGGGCTTCATCCGCGGCAACGCCGGGCGCGCGCCCATGCACCTGTACTATGGCGTGCGCGACCCTGCGCTGGACTATTTCTTCGAAGCCGACCTGCAGCGCTGGCTGGACGAGCAGCGCCTGGCCAGCCTGAACACCACGTTCTCGCGCACGCCCCAGGGCGGCGGCTACGTGCAGGACGCGCTCAAGCGCGACGCGGCGCGGCTGCGCAAACTCATATCGGGCGGCGCGATCGTGCGCGTGTGCGGCAGCCAGGCCATGGCGCGCGGCGTGGCGCAGGCGCTGGACGCCATCCTGGGCACCGTGGGCCTGAGCGTGCAGCAGCTCAAGGCCCATGGACGCTATGCCGAAGACACCTTCTGACTCTCTGGTGCGCGCGCGCCTGCACGGCCCGACCATGGGCACGCGCTGGTCGGTGCTGTGCGATGCAGATCCCGCGCTGGATCAACCTGCCCTGCAGCGCGCGCTGGCGGCAGCGGTCCAGCAGGTCGACCGGCAGATGTCGCCCTGGAAGTCGGACAGCGACCTGATGCGTCTGAACCGCGCCGCACCGGACGAATGGGTGGCGCTGCCGCCCGAGATCACGACCGTGCTGGCGCGCGCGCTGAAGGTCGCGCGCGACAGCGGCGGCGCGTTCGATCCCACGGTGGGTGCGCTGGTGAACGCCTGGGGTTTTGGCGCCGCGCGCGACGCGCCTGAGGCCGCCGCCATCCGCGCTGCCACGCAGGCCACGCACCGCCCGGCGCACCAGCGCCTCGAACTCGACTTGGCCAACGGCCGCGTGCGCAAGCACGCGCCGCTGCAGCTCGACCTGTGCGGCATCGCCAAGGGCTACGCGGTCGATCGGATGTCCGACGTGCTGCGGCGGCATGGCGTGACCCACGCGCTGGCCGCGCTCGACGGCGAACTGCGCGCCCTGGGCAACCAGGCCGATGGCCAGCCCTGGGCCGTGGCGCTGGAAAGCCCCATCGCCGGCCTGCGCAGCACGCACGGCGTGCTGGAACTGCAGGACCTGGCCGTCGCCACCTCGGGCGACTACCGGCACTTCATGCAGGTGGGCAGCGAGCGCCTGGCCCACACCATGGACCCGCGCCGCGCCGCGCCGGTGCGCGGCGACGTCGCCTCGGTCACGGTCCTCGCGCCCACCTGCATGGACGCCGACGCCTGGGCCACGGCGCTGCTGGTGGCCGGACCGGGCGAAGGGCTGGCGCTGGCACGGCGGCTGGGCCTGGAGGCGCTGTTCCTGCTGCGGCGCGCGGGCGGTCTGGTCGAGCTGGGCCTGGGCCGCTTCGCTACACGTTCCGCCAGCCCGGGCGGGTGAACGCCCGATGAATCGGGCATTCAGCATCGATTCACCGGCCGGCGCGCAGACTTCAATCACAGTCCGCTTCGACTGCAACCATGAACCCAGGAGATCATCATGCGCACCACCACCCTTCTCGCCACGATCGCCGTGCTGGGCGCGGCCCTCGGCGCCCCCGCTTGGGCCGGCGACCACCACCACAAGCGCGAGCGCCAGCCGCAGGCCAGCGCGCCGGCCCAAACGGGCTACGACCACGGCATGCTGGTCGTGGCCCACAGCGCCGGTCCCGGGCAACCAGGCCACGGCTGGCAGTATTTTTCCGACCCGAACGCACAGCGCGCTGTCGTCATCAGCCCTCAAGGCGACTACTACCTCAGCCAAGGTCGAGGCCTGCGCTGGGTAGCGGCCGCGCAGCAACAGGCCTGACAGCTCTGCAGCCCCCCGCTCCGTGACCCGGGCCGGGGGCGTCGAGGCGCGGCGACCGCCGGCCTTGGAACGACTTTGCGAGACTTGCCACCGGCGACGCGCTTTCAATCCCTTGCCCATGCCCCATCAAGACCCCATCCCCACCACCCTGCCCCAGGGCTTGAGCAGCCAGCAGGCCGCCGCCATACTGGCGCAGGACGGCCCCAACCAGTTGCCCGGCAGCGCGCCCAAGTCCACCCTCGCCATCGTGCGCGAGGTGCTGACCGAGCCCATGTTCCTGATGCTGCTGGCCGCCGGCGGCATCTATCTGGCGCTGGGCGACCGGGGCGAGGCGCTGTTCCTGCTCGGCTTCGTGTTCGTGGTCATCGGCATCACGCTGGTGCAGGAGCGGCGCACGCAGCGCGCACTGGAATCGTTGCGCGCGCTGTCGGCGCCGCGTGCGCTGGTGCTGCGCGACGGGCAGGAGCAGCGCATCGCCGGCGCCGAGGTGGTGCGCGGCGACCTGCTGGTGCTGCACGAGGGTGACCGCATCGCCGCCGACGCACGGCTGCTGCAGGGCCGGCTGGAGGTGGACGAGTCACTGCTCACAGGCGAATCCGTACCCGTGGCCAAGCTGGCGGATTCCCCCGCCGGTGCGGACGTTGAAGCCGATGTGCCCGACCTGTTCGCCAGCACCGTCGTCACGCGCGGCCGTGGCTTGGCGCGGGTGCTGGCCACGGCCGGACGCACGGCCGTGGGCCGCATCGGCGCCGACCTGACCACCACCGAGGCGCCGCCCTCGCCGCTGCAGCAACGCTCGCGCCGGCTGGTGCGCGGCCTGGGGGTGCTGGCCCTGGTGCTGGCCACGGCCCAGGTGCTGCTGGGCTGGTGGTGGAACGGCAGGCCCTTGCTCGACAGCCTGCTGGCCGGCATCGCCCTGGCGATGGCGCTGCTGCCCGAGGAGATTCCCGTCATCCTCACGGTCTTCCTGGCCCTGGGCGCCTGGCGCCTGACGCGGCTGCAGGTGCTCACGCGGCGCATCACCGCCGTGGAGACCCTGGGCGCCATCACCGTGCTGGCGGTGGACAAGACCGGCACGCTGACCATGAACCGCATGGCCGTGGCCGAGCTGGCCACGCCCACCGGACATTGGCAGGCCCAGGGCGCGCAGGAGCTGCCCGAGGACTACCACCTGCTGGTGGAATTCGCCATGCTGGCCACGCCAGCCGACCCGTTCGACCCCATGGAGCAGGCCATCCAGCGCTTCGGCCATGAGTGGCTGCAGGGCACGGAGCATGTGCATGACGGGCGTGAGCCCGAGTTCGAGTACGCGCTGTCCGGCGAGATCCTGGCCATGACCCGCGTGTACGCCAGCCACACACCCGAGCTGCACCTGCTCGCCACCAAGGGCGCGCCGGAGGCCGTGGCCGACCTGTGCCATCTGGGCGAGGTGCGCATGGCGACCATCCGCGCCCAGGTCGAGACCCTGGCCGAGCGCGGTCTGCGCGTGTTGGGCGTGGCCTGCGGGCGCTGGGCGGGCGCAGACGAGGCCTCGAGCCCGCACTGGCCGGCCAGCCAGCACGACTTCGACTTCGAGTTCCTGGGCCTGCTGGCGCTGGCCGACCCGCCGCGCCCCGAGGTGCCCGACGCCCTGGCGCAATGCCGCGCCGCCGGCGTGCGCGTGGTGATGATGACCGGCGACCACCCGGCCACGGCGCGCGCCATCGCGCGCCAGGTGGGCCTGTCGGAGCGGCCCGAGGTCATCACCGGCGACGAGATCGCGCAGCAGGACGACGCCACGCTGCGCGAGCGCCTGCGCCATGTGGACCTGTGCGCGCGCCTGAAGCCCGAGCACAAGCTGCGCCTGGTGCAGTTGCTGCACGCGGGCGGCGCCGTGGTGGCCATGACCGGCGACGGCGTGAACGATGCCCCCGCGCTCAAGGCCGCGCATGTGGGCATCGCCATGGGCGAGCGCGGCACCGACGTGGCGCGCGAGGCGGCCGACCTGGTGCTTCTCAAGGACAGCTTTGCCCACATCGTCGCCGCCGTGGCCCAGGGCCGGCGCATCGACGCCAACCTGCGCAAAGCCACGCGCTTCGTGTTTGCCGTGCACCTGCCCATCGTGGCGCTGGCGTTGGTGCCCACGCTACTGCACTGGCCGGCGCTGCTGCTGCCGGTGCACATCGTGCTGATGGAGCTGCTGATCGATCCGGCCTGCTCCATTGTTTTCGAGGCCGAGCCCGCGGCGGACGACTTGATGCAACGCCCGCCCAGGCCGGTGGATGATTCGCCCTTTGCGCTGCGCGCCCTGCTGCCGCCGCTGCTGCAGGGCGCCGGCATTGCCGCGCTGCTGCTGGCCGCGCAGGCCTGGCTGCAGGCCCAGGGCTGGAGCCTGGCCCAGGGCCGTACCGTCGTCTTTGGCACGCTGCTGCCGTGTGTGCTGTTGCTGATCCTGGCGCAGCGCGACCCGGCGCGCGCCGTGCTGCACCGGGGTGCGGCGCCCAACCCCTGGCTGGCACCCATGGCCGCGGCCGTGGGCCTGCTGTTGCTGGCCGTGCTGACGATCCCCGGCCTGCGCCACCTGATGGGGTTGGCCGAGGTCGGCTGGGACGGCCTGGTGGCTGGCGCCGCCGTGCTGGCGCTGTGCCTGCTCTGGCTGGAGCTGCTGCGGCTGGCTCTCAGATCGAGCGCATCAAGCCGCCATCGACCCGAAGGTTTTGCCCCGTGATGTAGGCCGCGCCCTCGGAGGCCAGAAACGCCACGGTGGCGGCGATCTCGTCGGCCGTGCCGTAGCGCTGCATGGGCACGCTCTGGCGGCGTGCCTCTTGCGCGGGCAAGCTGTCGATCCAGCCGGGCAGCACGTTGTTCATGCGGATGCCCTCGGCGGCGTAGCGGTCGGCAAACAGCTTGGTGAAGGCCGCCAGGCCCGCGCGAAACACCGCCGAGGTCGGAAACAGCTCGCTGGGCTCGAAGGCCCAGGCGCTGGAGATGTTGACGATGGCGCCACCGCCCTGGCGCTGCATGGCCGGCACCACCAGCCGCGTGGGGCGCACGACGTTGAGCAGATAGGTGTCCATGCCGCGCTGCCAGTCGGCGTCGCTGATGTCCAGCAGCGGGCCCTTGGGCCCGTGGCCGGCGCTGTTGACCAGCACGTCAATGCGGCCAAAGCGCGCCAGCGCGGCATCGACGAAGCGCGCCAGGTCATCGGGGGACTGGTTGGAGCCCGTCACGCCCCAGCCGCCCAGCTCGGCCGCCAGCGCCTCGCCCTTGCCCGACGAGGACAGGATGGCCACGCGGTAGCCGTCGGTCGCCAGGCGGCGCGCGCAGGCGGCGCCCATGCCGCTGCCGGCGGCAGTGAGGAGGGCAACTTTGGGTTCTTGCATGGCGACGCTCCTGATGACTATTGATCTGATAGCTGCTTGCGCTTGTGTACCGGGCACAAGCGGCCGATTCGACTCATGATTTCGGCGCTGGCGCGTCGCCCAGCAGACAGGCCTCGACGGTCTGCAAGTCGTTGTCGCGGGCAAAGTTCATCACGAAGTCCCAGGCCATGGGCTCGTGCTCGCGCAGCGCGCGGTTGACCACCACGCACTTGACGCCGTCGATCACCGTCGGCCGGCACCAGGGCGAATAGCCCAGGTGGGCGCCGGGCCCGCCCACGCCGCCGGGACGAAAGGGCGCCATCACGCCGGCCAGGCGCTCGGCCCAGTCGCTGGGCCGAAAGCTGCGCCCGGCGCGGGTGATGCCCTGGATGAAGACTTCGCTGCTGGTGGGGGTGACGGACATCGATCGCCGATGCGGACGCATGGTCCGCAAGAAAGCAAAAACGCCGCATGAGCCAGCCCGATCGGCCGGCGGCGGCGTTGGGCATTTTAACGGCGCGCCTGCGCACCGTCAGCATCACCCGCAGGGCATGAAACCCAAAGAGGCAAATGGCCGCGGAGCAAGCCGATCCAGCGATCGCCGTGGCCGGGGTTTCCCCGGCCACTGGCGATGCCCCCTGCAAGGGGGTGGGCGAAACATCGCGCAGCGAGTGAAGACTGGGGGTGTGTCATTGCAGTCATGCAAAAGCGGCAACGACCGGCGCCGACGGCGCGCCTAGAATGCAGCTTCAACGGGCCGCGTTGGCCCGCTTCTTTTTGGTGATTTGCCATCCGAGGAGTCCGCACCGTGAGCACCGCCCCCGAACTCGACCAGCCCCATGTGATGAATACCTACGGCCGCCTGCCCGCGGCCATGTCGCATGGCAAGGGCTGCCGACTGTGGGACGTCAACGGCAAGAGCTACCTGGACGGCCTGGGCGGCATCGCCGTCAACACCCTGGGCCACGCCCACCCCAAGCTGGTGCCGGCGCTGCAAGACCAGGTGGCCAAGCTGATCCACTGCAGCAACTACTACGTCACGCCCAATGCCGAGAAGCTGGCCGCCAAGCTGGTCGAGATTTCGGGCATGACCAACGTGTTTTTCTGCTGCACCGGGCTGGAGGCCAACGAGGCGGCGCTCAAGCTGGCGCGCAAGTACGGGCACGACAAGGGCATCGCCAAGCCGCAGATCGTGGTGTATGAAAAGGCCTTTCACGGCCGCAGCATCGCCACGCTGAGCGCCACCGGAAACCCCAAGGTGCAAGCCGGCTTTGGGCCGCTGGTGGAGGGCTTCATCCGCGTGCCGATGAACGACATCGAGGCACTCAAGAAAGCCACCGAAGGCAACCCGGACGTGGCCGCCGTGTTCTTCGAGACGATCCAGGGCGAAGGCGGCATCAACCCCATGCGCGTGGAGTACATCAAGCAGGTGCGCGCCCTGTGCGACGAGCGCGGCTGGCTCTTGATGATCGACGAGGTGCAGTGCGGCATGGGCCGCACCGGCAAGTGGTTTGCCCACCAGTGGGCCGGCATCGTGCCCGACGTGATGCCGCTGGCCAAGGGCCTGGGCTCGGGCGTGCCGATCGGCGCCGTGGTGGCGGGCCCCAAGGCCGCGCACATCTTCGGCCCGGGCAACCACGGCACCACCTTTGGCGGCAACCCGCTGGCCATGCGCGCGGGGGTCGAGACCCTGCGCATCATGGAAGAAGAAAAACTGCTGGACAACGCCGCCGCCGTGGGCGCGCACCTGAAGGCCGCGCTGCAAAAGGCCCTGGTCGGCAACCCCGGCGTCAAGGACATTCGCGGCCAGGGCCTGATGCTGGGCATCGAGCTGGCCAAGCCCTGCGGCGTGCTGGCCGAGCGCGCGCTGCACGCGGGCCTGCTGATCAGCGTCACGGCCGACTCGGTGATCCGCCTGGTGCCGCCGCTGATCCTGAGCGCGGCCGAAGCCGACGAGATCGTCGCCCTGCTGGTGCCGCTGATCGAAGCCTTCCTGAAGGAATGAGCCGGCCATGACAGCGCCACCCATCAAGCACTACCTGCAATTCAGCGACCTGGGCGCGGACGACTACGCCTACCTCTTGGGCCGCGCCGCGCTCATCAAGCGCAAGTTCAAGGCGTACGAGAAGCACCACACGCTGAACGACCGCACCCTGGCCATGATCTTCGAGAAGGCCAGCACGCGCACACGCGTGAGCTTCGAGGCCGGCATGTACCAGCTGGGCGGCAGCGTGGTGCACCTGACGGCCGAGGGCAGCCAACTGGGGCGCAGCGAGCCGATCGAGGACACCGCGCGCGTCATCAGCCGCATGACCGACATCGTGATGATCCGCACCTTCGAGCAATCGCGCATCGAGCGCTTTGCCCAGTTCTCGCGCGTGCCCGTCATCAACGGCCTGACCAACGAATACCACCCCTGCCAGATCCTGGCCGACATCTTCACCTTCATCGAGCACCGCGGCTCCATCCAGGGCAAGACCGTGGCCTGGATCGGCGACGGCAACAACATGGCCAACACCTGGGCCCAGGCGGCGGCGCTGTTGGGCTTCACGCTGCGCGTGGCCACGCCGCGCGGCTACGAGGTCGATTCGCAACTGGCCGCGCTCGACGCCGGCAGCAGCCAGCGCGGCTGGCAGGACTTCAGCGACCCGCGCGCGGCCTGCGCCGGCGCCGACCTGGTCACCACCGACGTGTGGACCAGCATGGGCTACGAGGCCGAGAACGAGGCGCGCAAGAAGGCCTTTGCCGACTGGTGCGTGGACCTCGAGATGATGCGCGCCGCCAAACCCGACGCCCTGTTCATGCACTGCCTGCCCGCGCACCGCGGCGAGGAGGTGAGCGCCGAGGTCATCGACGGCCCGCAATCGGTCGTCTGGGACGAGGCCGAAAACCGGATGCACGTGCAGAAGGCACTCCTGGAATA
>Ga0116191_1003004_pt1 | contig 12526 bp, 11 predicted proteins | sample AD_UKC111_MetaG_FD_89897 | JGI IMG/M metagenome (GOLD analysis project Ga0116191, IMG submission 89897) | Active sludge microbial communities of municipal wastewater-treating anaerobic digesters from Hong Kong - AD_UKC111_MetaG | ecosystem: Engineered > Bioreactor > Anaerobic > Digestate...
CCTTGGAAAACCACCGCCTTTGGCGGTGGTGATGTCCTGACTGGCTATGCCGTAAGATAGCCAGGAGTTACAATGAGGTATGCCGAAGTGGAAGAAGCTTGCGCATGTTGTCTATCAATGCAGCTATCATATCGTATGGACGCCGAAATACCGATATCGAATTCTCGAAGGCGATATAGCGAAAATGGTAGAGCATAAGATCAAGGCAGTATGCGAATGGAAAGGGATAGAGATACTGGAACTCAACATCAGGAAGGATCATGTGCATATGGTAGCGACGATACCGCCGAGGATATCGATATCAGAAGCGATGGGGATTATAAAGGGGAAGACAGCGATAGCGCTTTTCAAGGGGCATACAAATCTAAAGGATAAGCCATATTGGGGGAATCATTTCTGGAGTAGGGGATATTGTGTGACGACTATCGGTATGGATGAAGAAAAGATTCGTCGTTATGTAAAATACCAGGAAGAAAGGGAGAAACAAGAGGAGAATAACTCGAAGGATTATGGGCTCTTTGATAGCTCAGATTCTTAAAGCCATCTTTGGTGGTGGTTGTTTACTAGTCTGACTAAAGGATACGGCAAACTAACTATAAATGATGCTCTCGCCAGATAGTAGATCTTCCTCCTTGAAACGCCATTTGCATACGCCTCGAGCACCTTCTCGATCAATGCATGCTCACTTCGCTTCCGCTCGGTCACGAAAAAGGGGATATAGCCTCCCCGTCGCCGCTTCGGGACCATCAGATACAGCGTCCCAAGTTTCGTATCGAACCGCCTGACCCATATATCGGAGAAGTGGGTTTTCTCGGACTCATCATGTTTCCCTTTCTCGACATTAACTTTTGCTTCAGCCTCTAACTGAATGAGCCGGCTTGTCAGCCATTTGAGCATCTGGAGCAACGGATTAAGATCTGTCACAAAATCGAGTAGCTTTTATTTCAGCAGGGTCCCATCATTGTTCTTGGCAACAGGAGTCTCCTTGTCTTGGTTTGCCCAAATTCAATCTTGGAGTTCCTGACAGCCTTTTAATATTCTAATTTAAAGACTTTTTTGACACTATCATAAAATAAAGCTTCCCATTTATAAGCGTCGAATACCTAGATATGAGTGACTGTGCTTGTCTACCGGAATAAACTGATTTATAGTTTTTCCAATTGAGGGGTTTATGGTTACAGTCGAGTCGTTGGGTGGCAGCGGTGAAGAGGCGCGCAATTGCTTTTATGTCTCCTCGGGAGGGACACGTTTCCTGCTCGATTGTGGTGTGCTGAGAGAAATATCCGCGGTAGGACGAGTCTACCCCCTGATAACTAAAGAGATAGCATCGTCAATCGATGCTGTGTTCCTTTCGCACGCCCATGAAGATCATAGCGCCGCCTTGCCGTACCTGTACGAGCTCGGATACCGTGGACCGGTGTTCTGCCATCCGGAGACCATAGTGCTGGTAAAGAGCTTCATGAGAAAATGGGTCTCGTATGTGAAAGATAAAGGCGGAATTCTTCCGTTTGACGAAAACAACATCGATCTTCTAAATTTTTGCCCATTGGAACTTGGGGTCAATGAGATTTCGGGCGTCAAAGTACTCGCCGGGCGAAGCGCTCACATGTTGGGGAGTCTGTGGTACCATTTTGACTTTAACAGTACTACTCTTCTCTATACCGGCGATACCTGCTTCGACTCGCTGCTGCTGAAGGCCGATGAAATGCCGGCCTGCGACATTCTTATCACCGATGCAGTATATGCCGCAAGGTCAATCGATCAAAAACAACAGTATGAGAACATCCTTGCGTCTGTTAATACGACGGTCAGCAAAAATGGAACCGTGCTGCTCCCAGTACCTTCAAACGGACGTGGAATCGACCTTTTTTTTTATCTCTTGGAACAGAAAGTGCCGCTGATTGTGGATAAAAGCATCCTAAAGAGCTCGTATACGCTTAGGGACAAAGTCAGTTGGATTTATGAATCATCGTTATGGGACGCGAAAGGAAGCTTTGTAGAAGCTCAAGATGGAGCCAGTGATAATTTGGAAGGATATGCCATTTTATGTCCAGACGGTATGATGACAAGCCCCATCTCTGCCCAATATTTTGGAAAAATTAAAAATGACAGCAGAAACAAGATAATCATAACCGGATATGTCGCTGCAGGTTCTTTGGGAAAAATGATATCGGACCCGGAATACCGCCGAAAGGAAGGAATAAAGCTGATGGTTGAATCGATCGCCATCAAGGTGCATCTGGATCAAGATGATATCAAGAGTCTGATACAAAAAACAAACCCCTCGACTGTCATGCTGTTCCATGCCAATACTGAAGATTGCAGAGCTATATCGGCCTGGATTGAAAACCGGAACATCAGACTTGTATGTGCTGTTTCGCAGCCTCTCTCTTTCTGAGCATTATCAGATCGTTCTGATATGCTTTTGGTGTTTTGCCTGTCATTTTCTTGAAAAGCAGGAAAAAGTATTGCGAATTCTCAAGACCAATCTTCTGAGGAATGTCCTTTATCAGGCAATTGGAATCGGCAAGACATTCTTTAGCCTTTTGAATCCTTAGCGCATTGATTTCATCCATCAGAGAATGGCCCCGCCCCTGTCTGTAAATTCGAGACAGGTAGGCAGGCGACATCTTGAAGACATCGGCTACCGACTTAGTGGAAATCTGCTTGTTGGTGTAGTTTTGAGCGAGGTACTCGGAAATCTCATGGATTGTATCTTTCTTGCTGGTCTGCTGTATATGCTGGACTTTGTCGGTGATTTTGCGAAAAAGATCATCCAACAGTCTATTCAGTTCATTCATATCATCCAGATTGTCTATCATTATCTGGTAAGTCATGCAGGATTCCTCGTATGTCGAATCGAGCACTTTGTAATCGAGGGCAAGCTTGAGTATGGCATTTGTGATGTTTATCAGCGCAACGTTGACCGTCGAGTACTGCTTGTCCTCCAGTTCATGAACAAACAGATCCCAGGTTTCTGCCGCCTTTGAATAGAATCCCTTCTTCAGAAATCCTACTACTGCAGCCGACTTTTCCGAAAGCGGAGCCATCGCATGCCTTCTCAGCGGCTGATCCTTCAAGCCAATCAGCTTATTTTCGGGATGCAGAAACCTCAGTTGCCAGGCCTCCACGAGTTTCTGGAAAGTTTCAGGGATCATAGACCAGTCTCTGATTTCTTCGGAGTAAATGATAAACATGTCCGGATTTTTCTGGACGAGTTCGTTCCTTACCAATATTTCCTGATACTGACTCATAGGCTGGAGGAAAAGGATAGTGTAGGAATTTATCAGCACCGTTTCGCAATATGGGATCTTCTCCTGGATATCCTCGGTAGTAGGCACTGTGCCCTTGTTGCTCAATAGATATAGCGTGACTGGAAAGTTTATGACTATCTGAAGGTGGTAGGATTCAAGGTTGAAGTCGGGCATATCGATAGACTTCTTTCCCAGAAGCAAATCCTTTAGGATCTCGCTCTTTATCATAGGTTCCAGCAATCCCTGGCTGTCATGTTCTACGATAAGCTGATCAAGGTTCCTGATAATCTGGTCAGGATTCTCATTTCCGTTGCCGCTGATCGCCTTGGAAATCTTTTGTGAAATCTTTCTGTAGGGAACATAGACGCGATTCGTTATGAGCGCTGATATCGCCACAAGAATGAGGATTATGACGGAAATGATCATAAGAGTACAGTTACGTGAATGCAGCAATTCGGGAAAGGCTTCTTCGTATGCAAGTGTTTTCACATAGATCCAGTTGTGCTCACCCAAAGATGAATAGAAGCAGAGCATTTTCCCTATGACAGCATTGGGGAAGGTGAAATAGCCGCTGCCCTTGTCATTCGCGTTTTCTGCAAGGATTCTGGTTATTATTGTGTGTCTGGTACTTTCGTCTAAAGAATTCTTGGAAGCAATCAAAGCCCCTTCGCCGTTTATGATGAACGCCTGATTCCGAAAGTCACTGCCGAAATATAACCTGGCGAAGGCCGATGAATTTAGGTTGAGAAGAATAGCGTTTGTATCCGGCGTCCCGTCCGAAATCGTCTCAAAGAACATAAACGAATAGATGGCTGAATTTCCTGAACCGCTGAACATGGATGTTTCTCGGGGAATTATGACCAACCGCTTCTCGCTTCTACGTTCACGAAGCATTTGTACAGCGTCCTTGTCCCTAAAATGCTCGGCATTGTCATTGACCGCCCCATACTGCGCAGTACTGTAAATATAGTCCTGCTTGCCATTATAGATGTATATCGAATCAATCAGGATGGCCGAGGCACTGATATCGTTTATCCGTCTTATTCCCTCGATGAATTCGAAGTTGGAGATCTTCTCGCTTTTTCTCAGCAGTGTTACGGCCGGATCGTAGAAGAGTTGATTTGTGATACTAATCAGGATCTCATCGGCCAATTTTGTGGTTGAACTGACCTGGGAGGCAAATTCCTCGTTCTGCTTTGTAAGAGACGAGAGCAGTGATTTCTGAAATTGGTTATAGATAATAGCCATTAGAATCAGAAGAATTAAAAACATTCCTATCAGCGAATCGGTGAAGACCACCGACATGGATAATTTTATCCTGCGTTTCCTTTTTGGCATGGAAATCTCCGGACATATTATATATGACAAAGACAATTCTTGAAAAGATAAAAGAAAAAGAACAAAAAATTCAAATTTCGAACAGCCTATAAAAAGTCATGATTTTGTACTTTTTTATAAACTCCACAATGTTATAATAAAATTAATAAAATTACCTTTCGGGCTCAAACCCGTTATCAAGGAGGAAAGTATGAAAAGGTCAATTCTTGCTTTGTTGCTCATCTCGGCTTTGTTGTTACCAGCGTTCGCCACCGGTCCCGACACATCATACCGTGGAAAGGTCATGTTGTATTCTTCAACTGGTGAGGATGTCGTGATTGCTCTCAAGAATGCTTTTGAGGCCAAATACCCGAATGTCAAGCTGGATTACTATTCTGCCACTTCCGGTAAGTGTGTCACAAAACTCTTGATGGAATTCCAGTCCAAGTCCGTTACTTGTGATCTTGCTTGGCTTGCAGATCCGTCGGCCATGATAACTCTCAAGGAGGACAAACACCTTGTCAAGTATGTGTCCCCGTTCGCAGCAGGCGTCGACCCTAAGTTCAAGGATCCTGATGGCTACTATACCGGAGCCCGTTTGCTGATCATGGGAATTACCTTCAGTACGACATCATGTTCGGATAAGGAAGCCCCGTACAACTGGGACGGTCTTCTTGCCCCGAATTTCAATAAGCAGTTGGTTATGACAGACCCGACCGGTTCAGGTTCGACAAAAGCACTTATCTATGCGATGACCCACAGCCCTAAATACGGCTGGGATTACTTTAAAAAGCTCAGCGAGATGGGCTTGGAGCTTCAATCGAGTTCGGGTTCAACAAACAATGCCGTCGCGGCCGGTTTGTACAAGATCGCCTTCGGCGTTGATTACAACACCAAAAACCTTATGGCTGAAGGTTCTCCGATTGGCTGGCATGATACCAAGGATATTATCGCCGTGCCTTGCCCGATCGCGATCCCAGTCGGCGCTCCGCACGAGGAGCTCGCAAAGCTTCTATATGATTTCATTCTGGATCCGAACAACGGACAGAAGCTGCTTACGCAATACAATATCACGCCAATCGTCGACGGTGTCAAACTCCCTGCAGGAATGCTGACTGCCACCGAAATAGCTTCAAAGGCGCTTCCGATCGATTGGGTCGACCTTGCCAAAGTGAGCGACAAGCTTCTTGACCAGTTTGACTCATACTTCAAGAAAAAATAGTAATCAATGCCGTTTCAAATAAGCGTGCTGAATGCTGTGCATTCGGCACGCATCGTCTTAAGGGGGTGCTGTGTGGAAAAAGTCGAACTGAAGAATATTTGCGTAAGCTATGGCGAGCATGCAGTCCTCAAGGATTTCTCGCTGAAGATCGAACCGAGCCAGATTATTGGCATCGTCGGTCCTTCAGGTTGCGGAAAGACCACCATTGCCAGAGCGATCTGCGGTTTCATCAAGCCACAACAGGGAACGGTGAAAATTGACGGAAAGACCATGTTCAGTCACGAGGATAGAGTCGACATCCCCCCCGAACAAAGACATATCGGCGTAGTATTCCAGGATTATGCTGTCTGGCCGCATCTCAGTGTCTATGACAATATCGCATATCCACTGAAAAAGCGCAGGCTGTCAAAGGAAGAGATAAGTCTTCAGGTGCAAAATGCGCTGGAACAGGTCAATATGGTGGGTTACGAGAAGTACATGCCTTCCCAACTTTCAGGCGGACAGCAGCAGAGAGTCGCAATCGCACGAGCCCTGACATCGTCCAGCGATTTTCTCATCATGGATGAACCGATTACGAACCTTGACGCCAAGCTCCGCGAGCAGATGCTTGTCGAAATACGCATGCTGCAGCAAAGGCTGGGTACCACGATAATCTACATCACGCATGACCAGGAAGCTGCATTGCAGCTGTGCGATAAGATAGTGATCCTTGAACCCGATGGGTCGATCGCCCAGATTGGATCTGATGAGGAAATCATCAGGAATCCCGCGAACCGATTCGTCTTTCAGTTCATAGGGGTATCAAACTTCATCCCTGTGGTGGTCGAGGACGGTAAAGTCTTCTTTGATCTTGAAAAGAAGATTCTGTTCAAATCCCTGATTCACGAGAAAATTCCGGGACCAAAGGCGATGCTCGGTATTAGGCCGATGGACATTGTATTTGACGACGATAGTCCCGTACGCGCCACCGTTACGCAATCGGTTTTCCTTGGCAATATGTATAATTATTTCGTTCGGCTTCCGGGAATGGAAATTCGGGTCCAGCAGATGGTCATTTCCGAAAACGCGAAATTCTATTCAGAGGAACAGGAAGTCGGGCTTGCTTTTCTTGAGGAAAGATATTTTGAAAGGGAGGAAGCATGATCTTTTCCAGAGCCAAAAACCGTGATCTAGCACGTCTTGAGGGCAAAGGGGGCTTTCGCCCTGACCGGCTGATGATCATTCTCTGTTACGTGGCCCTAATAGCCGTGACCATCCTTCCCTTAATTATGATTTTCTATTACGCGTTCTGGGACGGGACAAAGATAGACATCGCCACGTTCAAGCTGGTCATATTCCAGAAAAGCAACATCCGCTGCATGTGGAATACTTTGGTGATAGGATTTTGTTCAACCGCCCTCGCTACCGTGGTCGGGGTTTTCTTTGCCTGGCTTTTAGGAAGGAGCGACATCCCCATGAAGGGGCTGATGAAGTTCCTGTTTTCCATTCCATTCATGATTCCGCCGTTTCTCGCCGCAATGTCATGGGACATGATGTTCTCGGGACGCGGAGGATATGTGAACAAAGCCCTGATGTCTCTTTTCAACCTGACGAAGCCCCCGTTCAATATCAATAGCGTAGCTGGCATCATCGTCATTGAAGTCGTCTACTACTTCCCGTTTGTCTACATGCAGGTCGTCAGCGCGCTCGAGCGTATGGACCCAACCCTTGAGGAAAGTGCGAGGATAGCGGGAGCCAGCCAGTCGTATGTAATCAGAAAGATAACTCTGCCCCTTACGGTTCCCGCCATTTCGTCCGGAATGCTTCTTGTGCTCATTACTTCTTTGTCTAACTACGGGATACCGGCGATGCTGGGTTATTCTCAGAACATCTTCACGTTGCCGACGATGATAACCGCACTTATGGACCGCGCCGGCGGAAGTTTTGAGGGCATCAGGCAATCAGCCGCCCTCTCCATCGTTCTGGTGTTCATCGTCTCCATCGCACTCCTGGTACAGAGACGTGTTATGACTCGCGGGCGATATGACATCATCAAAGGAAAGTCCATGCGCCCTATGCTCATCAAGCTCAGGGGAGCCAAGTATCCTCTTCTTGCGTTCTCGCTGGTGTTTCTGAGCCTTATTGTCGTTGCGCCGATTGTCATGATCATCCTGGTCAGCTTCGTGAAAGCGTACGGCCTTCCGTTCCTTGCCGAGAACCTTACTCTAGCCAATTATCGCAGAATCTTCGTGGGCAACATCATGGTCCGCGATTCAGTGAAAAACTCGCTATTTTTAGCATTCTCAGCGGCATCCATTTGCTTACTTCTGGGAACGATGCTTGCATATGTCATCTACAAGATAAAACCGAAAGGAGGCATTGCGCTTGAAATGATGGCGGTTCTTCCCTATTCATTGCCCGGAACCGTCATGGCCATCGGGTGTATCCTTGCATGGTCGGGGGCCTTCTTCGGAATCACGTTGTATAACACCATCTGGATAATCCTTGTCGCCTACATCGCAAGGTACCTGTCGTATGTGCTCAAATCGAGTTCCGCCGCATTGCAGCAGGTTCATGTCTCGCTTGAGGAGGCTGCGAGGTCCTGCGGGGCATCCCACATGCAGACTCTTAAGGATGTCACCCTGCCTTTGATCAAGCCCGCCATGATATCAGGGTTCTTCTTGGTATTCCTTCCTTGCATGAGGGAACTGACAACATCCATCCTTCTTTACGGACCAAAAAGCAGAACGCTAGGGGTCGCCATCTACCAGTTGAGAATCAACGGCCAGATAGCTCCCGCGGCAGCCCTCTCGGTGGTCACAATCACGCTGATCATTATCTGCAACAACATTGTCAAGGCAATCACCAGGGACAAGAAGAGAGGATGATATGGACCAGATAGTGCTTGAGCATGTAACAAAGTCATTTACCACGAAGTCGTTGGGAACGGTTGTCGCTGTGAAAGATTTCAATCTCTCCGTGAAAAAAGGCGAGTGTTTCTCCTTCCTCGGTCCCTCGGGCTGCGGAAAGACTACCACATTGCGCATGATTGCAGGTTTTGAAGACCTCTCCGAAGGTTCGATCTACCTCGACGGCAGGCTTGTCTCGGACAAGAAGAAAAATATCTACCTTCCACCGGAAAAGCGGAAATTGGGGATGGTCTTCCAAGCCTTTGCCGTATGGCCGCATCTGAATGTCTATGATAACGTGGCTTTCCCTCTAAAAGTGAAAAAGTACTCGAACTCAGAGATAAAAAAGCGTGTAGAACTAACCCTTCACCACATCAACCTCGACGGACTTGAAAAAGCCTATCCTTCAGACCTTTCAGGCGGTCAGCAGCAAAGAATTGCCTTGGCTAGAGCGATAGTAGTCAATCCTGACGTCATGCTCCTCGATGAACCTCTTTCAAATCTCGACCCTCATCTCCGCGAATCGATGCGCTTTGAAATTAAAAGGCTCCAGAAAGAATTCGGATTTACCATCATCTTCGTCACCCACGATCAAGCGGAGGCCATGGCGCTTTCCGACCGCATGCTGGTTATGGACATGGGCAATATCCAGCAGATCGGAACTCCTCAGGAATTGTATCATAAGCCGGTCAATCAGTTTGTCTACGGCTTCCTCGGCCAGTCCAATTTCACTGATGTCGTCATCAAGGACGGTAGAGTCTTCTTAAAAGAAGACGAGTCCAACTTATTGTTCGCCGGGACTTCACTGGACCTGAAAGGCGATTATGTGATGGCTACAAGACCAAATGCGATCGACCTCAACAGACATGACGGCTACAAGACGACAATCCTCAAGAGGACCTCAAGAACAGAATTCATGGAATACATGGTATCTGTAGGCAAAGGTTCCATCATCGTCCAGACCCCGCACAGGAACTTTTTCAGGGTCGGCGACCAGTGCTTCATCAAGATAAAGGAACCCAAATGGTACAAGCCTGAGAGTAAAGATATCGAAGAAGAGCGTAAAAGACGAAATACGATCTAGCATGGAGAAACGAATGAAACAAACCGAGCATGGTGGACGCGCTCTGGCTGAAGCCGTTAAAAAAGCATATGCCAAGGGTCTGGACGACTACCACATGCCCGCTTTGGTGAGCCGCTCGCACAGAAGGATACAGGATGGCGACAGTGTCGTCTTTTGCTGTAGAAGGGGCGAACGTGAAATCGAACTAACCGAGATGTTCACCGACCCTGCTTTCTCTGTCGTCCCCAGAAAGTACCTTCATGATCTCGACTTCGTATTACTTACACAGTACCACGAAAAATTCCGATATCTCCCAATCGCATTCACGCCAAATAAAATCAACCTCCCTTTGGCTCAGGTGCTGTCAAAGGCCGGGAAAACACAGTTCCATTGCGCGGAGTCCGAGAAGTTCCAGCATGTGACGTACTTCTTAAACGGCGGGAATAATGACCCTTTTGCAGGAGAGACCGACATATGCATTCCTTCCCCCAAAGGCGTTTCCTTCGATAAAGTTCCGCATCTTTCGCTTCCTGAAGTCGCGAAGACTGTAGAAGAAGCGTTGGGCGGATATGATTTTATCGTCGTCAACTTCGCAAACGGTGATGTAATTGGCCATACGTCGAGCACCGAGGCCAAGCTTGAGGCATGCAAAGCGGTAAGCAGCAATCTCGAGAATGTCGTCACCAAGGCCCTGAAGCATGATTACGTCGTGATCGTTACCGCGGACCATGGAAATATTGAAAAGCTCTACACTAAAAATGGAACGCCTGATGTTGCCCATACCACAAGCCTTGTCCCTTTCATAATTCTGGACCCAGACAATCCCGGTGAAATGATACCGCTGAGAGACGGCTCTCTGTATGACGTCGCTCCGACAATCCTTGATATTATGGGCATTGAAAGACCTGCGCAGATGACAGGAAACACGCTGACGGGCGACAGGGACTGGGGGATAAACCGGAAGGTCCTTTTAGTGATCCTTGATGGCTGGGGACTTGGTTCCGGCGACGACAATGATGCGATTTTCCTCGCATCGACCCCCTATTGGGATAGCCTTGTCAGCCGTTTCTCCTGGTGTCGCCTTAACGCTTCCGGTACGTATGTGGGACTGGCGCCCGGCAAAGCGGGAAATTCCGAAGCTGGCCACTTGAACCTCGGCGCAGGACGCTGCGTTATTCAGGACGACATACGTATTGACAAAGCAATCGAAGACGGCTCGTTCGAAGAGAACCCCGTACTTCTTCGTTCCATCAGGAAGGCTCGAGGAAAAGACAATGCCCTGCATTTGATAACGTACCTGACATACAAGTCCTCTCACGGAAGTATGGATTACGCCGTAGCCGTGGCTAAAATGGCAAAAGCCCACAATGTGCAGAATGTCTGTCTTCACATCATTTTCGACGGCAGATCGACCGAACCCGGCAGTGCACCGCAGTTGTTGATGGATCTTGAGAACAAACTTCAGAACATCGGGACTGGCTATATCGTAGATGGAATAGGGCGTGGCTTTGCGCTCGACAGAGACCGGAACTACGAACGTGTCAAACAAGCCTATGACATGATGGTTGAAGGCAAGGGAATAGCGTACTAGATACCTTAATCTCGAATTTCCGTCAGCCATTGAATTGGAAATCGTCATTAATATTCGGTCCCTGAAATAGACATGCATAAAAATCCGCAGCATGGCACAGAAAATTATGAAAGTCAGTCGACATGTAGACCTGCTTTCAATAATAAGAGCATACGTATATGCGAAGATATACATGCCAAAGCAAAGAAATGAGGAATATATGGTGGGGCAAGGCGCGGGAAGGCCATACTTACGACTCGCAACGGCTATTGGTGTCTACGCTCTTCTTACGATGTTCTGGATTGTCGTACCTGCATCCACCAATTAGCGACTTAGCGACAGCCCCAATAGTATACGTTATCAACAGACATACGATAAAAGTCATATTAAGAGTTCAATCATATACTGAAGTATCATGCTTGCCTCAGCATGTTCAAAGGGTATGGGAATACCATCAGATCAGCTTGCATCGTCGCAAAAAGACCCCGTCGCTGCCTTGACGGGCGCGAAATTCGGCATAGATTATTTATTCTCCCTCCAACGGATGGCGGTAGCCAATATACCAGACGCGATCGAGTCGGACTCGCCACTTCGCCAGATCGTACTTTTGCTGACAGGCTTCTGAAAAAGAATTTGCTTTCAGCTTCCGGCGCTCCTCTGCCCTGGGCCGACCATGGTCGTCTATCCCGTCTCGCCCTCATAAACGACCAGAAAAAAAGCCTCGATCAGCGGGGGATTCCTTCTGCCCTGTTCAAGGGAGAGCTGAAGACGGGGAATGGAGAGGACAATGCATGGCCATCAAGAGCGGCAAGGCGAAAATCTGCAAGCGGTAAGATGATTTTAATGTTACGCGGTAAGATGTTTTTTATTTCGGACGGTAAGCAGTTTTTTATATGAATAAAGGTGGTTTCCAGCTTAGAATAGAAAGTCACAATAACTTTTATTCTTTGGAAGGAGACAGCCATGAGACAGGTTCAGTTACACAAAGCTATGCTCATGCAAGAAGTCCAGCAACTAAGATCGGCGAATGTGCCGAAGATCGAGGCCTATAAGCGCCTCAATGCAGAAGGCAAGAAGATATCCTGGCCCACATTCCTCAAATACTACAATGCAGACGAGGTGCCGAGTGCAAAAAGTATAAGCGGGAACTACGAAAAACAGAAGGTCTTTGACGTCGAGCCTTTTAGAAAGGAAATTATGCGCTGTCTAGAA
>Ga0116191_1003006_pt1 | contig 12523 bp, 13 predicted proteins | sample AD_UKC111_MetaG_FD_89897 | JGI IMG/M metagenome (GOLD analysis project Ga0116191, IMG submission 89897) | Active sludge microbial communities of municipal wastewater-treating anaerobic digesters from Hong Kong - AD_UKC111_MetaG | ecosystem: Engineered > Bioreactor > Anaerobic > Digestate...
GAGAGCATCTGCCTTACAAGCAGAGGGTCATAGGTTCGAGCCCTATTGTTCCCACCATTTCTGGCCTGGTAGTTCAGTTGGTTAGAACGCCGCCCTGTCACGGCGGAGGTCGTGGGTTCGAGTCCCATCCAGGTCGCCAGTGATGCCTCTGTAGCTCAGTCGGTAGAGCAGGGGACTGAAAATCCCCGTGTCGATGGTTCGATTCCGTCCGGAGGCACCATTTTAAGTGGAAGCTTAATTGGTGTAATAATGCTGATATAGCTCCGCTTATATGCGGATTTAGCTCATCTGGTAGAGCGCCACCTTGCCAAGGTGGAGGTAGCGAGTTCGAGCCTCGTAATCCGCTCCAAATTTTCAAATTAACTTAATATGCTATAATTCGTCGGGGCAATAGTTCCGGCGTTTTAATTTATAAGGAAATAGAAATCCCTCCGTTGCACAAGCCGGCAAATCGGAGGGATATTTTTGTGCTGTCAAACCTTTAAATTTTTACGCAATTACAATAGATGACTGCAATGAATTTTCATCATTGCCGCTAACGTCGCTATAACGGCGTTTGGGTTCTATGTAATTGCATTATCATTTCCAAGTCCGAAGCTTATAGATAAAGCATTGTTGACCTTTGCCATAGCAGGAACATCAAGCTCGCCCATACGTTCCTTCAGTCTTTTTTTATCTATGGTACGGATTTGCTCAAGAAGAACAATACTATCCTTTGCAAGTCCGCAAGATGTTGCATCCAGCTCAATGTGCGTCGGAAGCTTTGCTTTTTCACGCTGACTTGTTATAGCGGCGGCAATTACAGTAGGGCTGTGCTTATTGCCGACATCATTTTGAACAATCAGTACAGGCCTTATTCCGCCTTGCTCAGAGCCTACAACAGGACTGAGGTCTGCATAGTAAATTTCTCCCCTTTTTACTGACACATTAAACACTCCTAAATACAGTAATTTCAGCACCTTATTCCGGTGTCCATTAATATTGTTGACCAGTTGCTGCCGAATAATTCATCTGCATTGTAAAATTTGTTAGGGGATTATTTGTTATATAGTATGCTGCTTTTGTAGGATTGTGAATGAAAGAGGTTGAATTGGTCAAAACTTGATAAAAGACTTGATATTATTTTGGGACAATGTTATACTTATTATAAATATTTAAAGCAAGGAGATTTATTATGCCGCCAGTAAAGAAAACGGACACCACTTACATTATTTCAGTTTCAATTGGTACAGGCTGTTATCGTCACATAAAAATTTCCGGGGCGGCAACGTTGTTTATGCTCCATGAGGCTATTCTTAATGCGTTTGACTTTGATGACGACCATGCCCATGCTTTTTTTCTAAATAATATTGCTTGGAACGATGAAGCGTCATACTATACCCAGTATATGGAGGACGAAAAACGCTATACAAATAAATACAAGCTTTCAAAGGTTCTTGAGAAGGATATGAAGTTCAAGTATATTTTCGACTTCGGAGATGAATGGCTGTTTCAGTGCAAGGTTCTCAAGGTTCTTGAGGAAAAATGCGGCGAACCTCAGATTGTCAAAAGTGTCGGCGAGTCTCCTAAGCAGTATCCCGATTATGATGATAAAGAGGAATATTATGAGGTTGCTTATGACGATGAAATGCTTGAAGATATGGCAAAAAAAGTGTTATCACTGATGACACCTGATGAAGTGGAATTTATTACAAAGTTTGCGAATGAGTATGGGTCTGCTGATAATGTTGACATGGAAACCTTGTTCAGAGAATTTGTACAGTCAAACAATGTAAAGTATGCTATTAAAGGTGTGCCGGTTCACTCCATTAAAGATATACTTGAACTTTATAATATGACTGAGCTTCGTACATTAGCCAAAAGCTGGGACGTTAGTAGTATTTCCAAGTTAAAAAAGGAACAGCTTATATCTGAAATAAGCAAGGCGACTTTTAATACAGAAATCCTTGAGGGTTACTTATTGGGGTTGAGTGAGTATGAGTGGGAATTCCTGATTAGTGCTGCCCAGGCAGATACTTATAAGGATGAAAAAGTTATTTACAACAACATGATAACGCTTAAAAATCTTATGGCTGTAGTGCTTTTTGACAATGACGGTGAGCTTGTTTTTGTTGTTCCAGATGAAATAAAGGAAGCACTCCGAAAGCTTGACGAAAACGGCTTTATGAAGAAAAAGCTGTTTGGTGATACTATGAATAAATATGCGTCTGCTGCAGTTAACCTTTACGGGGCAATTGAAATTGATGAGTTTGTCAAGCTTTATAACAGCTACACAGGTAACAGTGTTGACAAGAATACTGTTACAGAAGCAATTCGTCCGTATATTTCAGATGACGGAGATTATTTACTGCGTAAAAACTACATTATTTCAATTGAATTTGATGAAATATACGGCGGGATTGAAGAGCTTGAGCAAAGTCGAAGTGGTAAGCCCATGTATGTTCCAAATAAAGATGAATTTCTGTTGTATGCTGACTTTAACTACTTTGAGGAAACTCCGCAGACGAAAAAGGTTTTAAATCTTTTAAAAAAAGTTGTTGAAAAAGATATTTTTGCTGAAAATATGCTTGCTGAACTCCATTACTATATAGTATGCCAAGAAAGTCTCAAGGATATACTTGGAAATTTTGAAGATGTATTTGACGAATTGACAAAAAGTGAGGTTGAGGCTATAATTACTGCCATTACCGATATGATTAACAATACAAGAGTATGGAGCAATTATGGGCATACGCCTGTTGAAATACGTAGGCTGCTTATTTCTAATAAAAAATAAAGGAAATGTTATGGCTGAAATTAAACGAATAAAATGCGGCAACGGAAACTGCTTTATTGTTAAGGATGGAGAAAGTGCAATTCTTGTTGATACGGCACGGACGGCTTTTCGTGACATGATTCTTGAGGAGTGCAGAAAAGAAAAGGTGTCGCTGATTTTTCTTACACACGGACACGTTGACCATGTTCAGAACACGGCATATCTTGCTGAACAGCTTAAAGTGCCTGTCGGAATGCACAGGGACGATTATGAGCTTACAAAGAATAATATGATTGAACCGCTGTATGCAAAAAAGCCTTTGGGTAGGCTAATTTTAAGGCTGTCAGAGCAGGCCTTTGAGCGTGATGTTATTGAGCCTTTTGAGCCGGATATATTTTTTAAAGAGGGCGGCACGCTTGAACAGTTTGGAATAAACGCAGGGGTTATTGAGCTTCCCGGGCATACAAAGGGTTCGATAGGACTTCTTGCTGGCGAAGATTTTATTGTCGGCGACGCACTGATGAATATGCTTTATCCGACAGCCTCAATGCTTTACGGCAATGAGGAGAATATGCGAAAAAGTGCTGAGAAAATAACCTCTTCCGGAGCAAAGACTATTTATTTTGGGCATGGAAAGCCAGCGTTAAACAGGAAATGGAAATAGCAAAAAACAAAAATGGCATTCAGCTTAATTACTGAATGCCATTTTATATTTATGAAAGTATTTATTTATTGTAAAGTCCTCTCTTAACATAAGAGGTGTGGAGAATTTTGTGAGCCTTGTGGCTTCCCGGCTTTTCAAAGAATTCATTGTAAATGCTCTTGATAGCTGGGTTTTCGTGTGAAAGTCTGATAGTTGAAGCTTCGTCCTGGCTGTAAAGAGCCTTTGCTCTTATAGCTCTTATATCATCAAAGTTACGAACAGAAGCCGGAACATGAGGCTGACCGCCGCCGTTTACACAGCCGCCCGGACATCCCATGATTTCAATAAAGGTGTAGTCTGCCTCGCCTTTCTTAACCTTGTCAAGAAGCTTCTTTGCGTTTGCGGTACCGGAAGCAACAGCAACCTTAACATCAAGATCGCCAACCTTGTAGGAAGCTTCCTTTACGCCCTCGACACCACGAACTTCGGTAAATTCAATGTTTTCAGCATCCTTGCCTGTAATCAGCTTTACAGCTGTACGAAGAGCAGCCTCCATAACACCGCCTGTTGCTCCGAAGATAACAGCAGCGCCTGTGCTTATTCCGAGAGGCTCGTCGAACTTTTCATCCGGCAGGTCGTTGAACTTTATGCCACATCTCTTAATAAGACGTGCAAGCTCTCTTGTTGTGATTGAAATATCAACATCAGGAACACCTGCCGCAGACTCATCATCTCTGTTGATTTCAAACTTCTTGGCAGTACATGGCATAACAGCAACAACAACCATATCCTTAGGGTCAATGCCCATTTTCTGTGCGTAGTAAGTTTTAGCTGTTGCGCCGAACATCTGCATAGGTGATTTGCAGGAGGAAAGATTTTCGGTCATTTCAGGATAGTAGTGCTCGCAGTACTTAATCCAGCCCGGTGAGCATGAGGTTATCATCGGTAAAACTCCGCCCTTTGTAACTCTTTCAACAAGTTCGGTTGCTTCTTCCATAATAGTGAGGTCAGCAGCAAAGTTTGTGTCGAAAACCTGCTTAAAGCCAAGCTTTCTGAGAGCAGCAACCATTTTGCCCTCAACGTTTGTACCCATAGGCAGACCAAATTCTTCGCCAAGAGCAGCTCTTACAGCAGGAGCTGTCTGAACTATAACATATTTCTTTTCGTCAGCAAGAGCCTCAAGAACCTTGTCTGTGTCGTCCTTTTCGTAGATAGCACCAACAGGGCATACAGCAATACACTGACCGCATGAAATACATGAGGTGGCAGCAAGGCTCTGCTCAAAAGCCGAACCAATATGTGTCTTAATTCCTCTTTCGTTAGCGCCGATAACGCCAACTCCTTGATTTGCGTTACATACAGCAACACAGCGTCTGCAGAGGATACATTTGTTATTGTCACGAATCATGTGAGGAGCAAGAGTATCAAGCTCATACTTGATTATTTCGCCGTCGTAGTATCCTTCATCCTCAACGCCAAGGTCATGACAAAGCTTTTGCAGCTCACAGTTTTCAGATCTTACGCAGGAAAGACATTTTCTCTCATGCATTGAAAGAATAAGCTGGAGTGTTTTCTTTCTTGAATCAAGAACCTTAGGAGTGTTTGTGAAAATCTCCATGCCCTCGTTGATAGGATATACGCAGGCAGTAACAAGACTTCTTGCGCCCTTTACCTCAACAACGCAGATACGGCAGGCGCCGATCTCGTTTATATCCTTCAGGTAGCAGAGTGTCGGAATATCAATATTTGCAATTCTGGCAGCCTGAAGAATAGTAGAACCTTTAGGTGCGGACACTGCCACACCGTTAATTTTAATGTTTATCATTTCCATTATCAGTATCCTCCCGCTTACTTCTTCACAATTGCGCCGAATTTACACTTCTGAATACAAGCACCGCACTTTATGCACTTGGTCTTGTCGATAACGTGAGGGTTCTTGACAGTTCCCGAAATAGCTCCGACAGGACATACTCTTGCACAGGCAGTACAGCCCTTACATTTATCAGTGATGATTTCATAGCTGAGAAGATCCTTGCAGACACCTGCAGGACATTTCTTGTCAACCACGTGCGCAATGTACTCATCTCTGAAATACTTGAGAGTTGAAAGAACAGGGTTAGGAGCAGTCTGGCCAAGGCCGCAGAGAGCATTGTTCTTGATATAGTAGCAAAGCTCCTCCAGCTTGTCGATATCCTCAAGAGTACCCTGACCCTTTGTAATCTTATTAAGTATTTCGAGAAGTCTTTTTGTTCCTACACGGCAAGGCGTACATTTGCCGCAGGATTCGTCAACGGTAAATTCAAGGAAGAACTTAGCGATATCAACCATGCAGTTATCTTCGTCCATAACGATAAGTCCGCCTGAGCCCATCATTGAGCCGATAGCAATGAGGTTGTCATAGTCAATCGGGATATCAATATGTTCAGCAGGAATGCATCCGCCGGAAGGTCCGCCTGTCTGAGCAGCCTTGAACTTCTTGCCGTTAGGAATACCACCGCCGATTTCCTCGATAACTTCACGGAGAGTTGTTCCCATAGGGACTTCAACAAGACCTGTGTTGTTAATCTTTCCACCAAGAGCAAATACCTTTGTTCCTTTTGACTTTTCAGTACCCATTGAAGCAAACCATTCAGCACCCTTGAGGATAATCTGAGGAACGTTTGCATATGTTTCAACATTGTTAAGAATTGTAGGCTTTCCGAAAAGACCCTTTTCAGCCGGGAACGGAGGTCTTGGACGAGGCTCACCTCTGTTGCCCTCGATTGAGGTCATAAGAGCGGTTTCCTCACCACAAACGAATGCACCTGCACCAAGTCTTAAGCCGATATCAAAATCAAAGCCTGTGTTGAAGATGTTCTTTCCCAACAGACCGTATTCTCTAGCCTGCTTGATAGCAATTTCAAGTCGCTTAATAGCGATAGGATATTCAGCACGAACGTAGATATAACCCTGTGAAGCGCCGATTGCATAGCCTGCAATAGCCATAGCTTCAAGAACAACGTGAGGGTCGCCCTCAAGAACAGATCTGTCCATGAATGCACCCGGGTCGCCCTCGTCGGCATTACAGCAGACATACTTCTGCCCGCCCTGAACGAGGTTCTTGGCAAGCTTCCACTTAAGACCTGTAGGGAATCCGCCGCCTCCTCTTCCTCTAAGGCCGGAATCAAGTATAGTTTTAATAACATCATCAGGAGTCATCTCTGTAAGTACCTTACCAAGAGCCTGATATCCGTCAGTACCGATATATTCCTCGATATTTTCCGGATTGATAACACCGCAGTTTCGGAGAGCCACACGGTGCTGCTTTTTATAGAAGTTGGTTTCGTTAAGCGATTTAATGCCGTGTTCTGTAACTGTTTCGTTGTAAAGAAGCCTTGTAACAACACGTCCCTTTAAGAGATGCTCTGAAACAATTTCCGGAATGTCGTCAACGCTTACCATTGAATAGAAAGAGCCTTCGGGATATACTATCATAATAGGACCAAGGGCGCAAAGACCGAAGCAGCCTGTTTTAACAACCTGAACTTCGTTTGTGAGGTCGTTTTTGTCTATTTCATTCTGGAGCGCTTCAATGATTTTGGCGCTTCCGGAAGATGTACAGCCGGTTCCGCCGCAGACCAATACGTGTGAACGATACATTTATATTATACCTCCCTTGTTGACTAACCGAGCTTAGCGGCGTCAATTGTATATTTAGTAACTACATGACCGCTTATAAGGTGCTGTTCAACAACCTCAAGAGCTTTTTCGGCAGTCATTTTAACATAAGTGGTTTTTTCTCCGCCGGGAGCAATAACCTCAACGATTGGTTCATACTGACAAAGACCTATGCAGCCTGTCTGTACAACCGCAATATTTTTAAGACCTTTTTCCTGAACAGCGTTTGAAAGAGCCGTGAGAACGGGACGTGCACCTGCTGCAATACCGCAGGTAGCCATTCCTACAACAACTCTGAGAGCGTCGGAATCTTCTTCGCGGATATTAACCTGTCCCTGCATTCTATCGCGTATAGCCTTAAGTTCCTCTAGTGATTTCATGGGGATTTTCCTCCTTATTAATATTGGTTAATGCCTGTCATATTACCAAGCCGTTATCGGCTTCCGCAGTGTTTTCGTACAGATAATCTTTTATATAAGACGAAATTTCTGGAGCGGAAAACTCGATACCGCTTCCAAGAATTTCTCTGAATTCTCTTGTATCGAGAGTAAAGGACCTACCGTCGTGAGTATAAGTATAAACAAAGTCAATACTGCTGTTAAGAGTAACAAGAGCATGTATTGTACTTGTTATATCTCCCAGCGGCATTCTGTCGATTGAAGAAAGTACAAATTCGGCCCTTACCGAAGTGCCCTTTCCAGGCTCGGACACAATTGAAAAGCTTCCTCCGGTGCTTTCGGCGGCAAGCTTGAAAAACGGTATACCCAGTCCTATTTTTCGGGTGGTTCTTGTGGTAAAGAAAGGGTCGGTGACTTTTTGAGCCTGCTCCTTTGTCATACCCTTGCCGTTGTCCTTTATTAAAACGGAAAGAATGTCTTTTCCGCTGTCAGCGGCAACCTCGATTTCAATAAGTGACGCTTCTGCGCGGACTGAATTCTGTGCAATGTCGAGAATGTTCAGAGAGATTTCAGTCATCATAGCTCTTAGTCTTTATACTTTGCAAGAATTCCGTCAACGTCGTCAACGGTAAGTCTTCCGTAAACGTCCTCGTTAACTGTGAGAACCGGAGCAAGTCCGCAGGCACCTATGCAGCGGCAGGCTTCTAGAGAAAACTTTCCGTCAGGAGTGCAGCTTCCGCCCTCAATGCCGAGCTTTTCGCTAAGCTTATTATAGATGTCGCCCGAACCCTTAACGTAGCAGGCAGTACCAAGGCATACTGAAATTTTGTATTTGCCCTTTGGATTAAGCGAGAACTGTGCGTAGAAGGTGACTACACCGTAAATTTTCTCAAGCGGAATACCGGTCTCCTTTGCAATAATCGTCTGAACTTCAATAGGAAGATAGCCGTAAATTTCCTGAGCATGCTGAAGAATCGGCATAAGGGAGCCTTGAGTATCCTTATACTGTGCGATGACTTCAAGAAGCTGTTTCTCCTGCTCAGGAGTGCCTGAAAAAGGTATTTTTGAAATTGTTGAACCCATTTTGGAACCTCCTTGATATTAGTGCAAAATATATATGTATATGTAATTTGCATACACATATATTTGCAATGATACATCTATTATAACACATTACTTTATAAATTTCTACAAATAATTATAACATACCATATAAAATTTTAATGGTAATTATACTAAATTATGCACAAAAACCACTTGCAGAGTATAGATTATACCGCGAAAAATAAAATTATTTTGTTAGAATATTGTCAATATTAAATATTATGTATTATATTTGCCATTTTAAACTTCGTTAAAATAAATATTTATTCGTTGAATAATTTATCATATTTAACAATTTTATTATTTGAAATAATATGATACAATTGTATAAATACTCGTTGTTTTGCACGTTCTTTTTATGCAAATATAATAACAGTGTTTTTAAGGAGGATTTTTTGTGACCGTAAACGATATAAAAAATCTGCTTTCGGCTGAGGTTCTCAGCGGCTCGGAGCATCTCGGCAGGGAGGTTCATACTGCCTGTGGAGCCGATATGATGAGCGACGTTCTTGCTTATGTAAAGGATCAGTCTGTGCTTCTCACGGGACTGTGTAATCCTCAGTCTATACGCACTGCCGAAATGATGGACATAGTCTGCATTGTGTTTGTACGCGGAAAAATTCCAGATGAAAGCGTTTTGAAGCTTGCCGATGAACGGGGTATCGTTGTGCTGTCTACTCAGCTTAAAATGTTTACCGCCTGCGGCATACTGTACGAGAACGGTCTGAGGGGAGGCGGGAACAGTTGAGCGATACAATCAGGCTTAAATATACAGTGTCCCCTTCCGACTTTACACGAGCGGGAGAAGCTTCCAGTGACGTCAAAAGTAAGCTTAAAAAGATGGGCATTCCTCCTGAGGTTGTAAGAAAAGTAGCCATTGCAATGTATGAGGGCGAAATAAACATGGTTATTCACGCCAACGGCGGAGAAATAACTGTTGAGATTTCAGAGGATAAGATAACCATGATTCTTGTGGATAATGGTCCTGGAATTGCCGATGTTGACCTTGCCATGCAGGAGGGTTATTCGACTGCGCCGGACAATATACGTTCCCTCGGATTCGGAGCAGGCATGGGACTTCCAAACATGAAAAAATATTCCGACGATATGAGGATAGAAACTAAGCTTGGCGTTGGAACTACGGTATACATGACGGTGAATATATGATGACAGCAGACTGATAAGATGAATATCTGACAGATAATGCCTGAATTTTTGCGTAAGGAGTTGAAAATTTATGCAGGATAATACCTTCTGCAATTCTGTTCACCTTGACAAGGAAAAGTGCATGGGCTGTATAAACTGCATAAAGCGCTGTCCTACTCAGGCTATAAGAGTGAGAAACGGGAAAGCTGCTATAATAAGTCAGTTCTGCATTGACTGCGGAGAGTGCATAAGAATATGTCCTCATCATGCAAAGCTTGCAACATATGATCCGCTGGATGTTATGAAAAATTATGAATATACCGTCGCGCTTCCTGCTCCGTCGCTGTACGGGCAGTTCAACAACCTTGACGACGTGAATATCGTACTCCGTGCGCTCATTAAAATGGGCTTTGACGATGTTTACGAGGTTTCTGCGGCGGCGGAGCTTGTCAGCGAGCTTTCAAGAAAGTATATAAAGGAGCATGAAAGCGGAAAGCCGTTCATTTCATCTGCATGCCCGTCAGTAGTGCGCCTGATAAGAGTGCGTTTTCCTAACCTTATTGAGCATATTTTGCCGATAGATTCACCTATGAATATTGCCGCAGTTGAGGCAAGGAAAAGGGCGATTGCAAAGACAGGTCTGCCCTCCGAAAAGATTGGAATTATTTTTATATCTCCCTGCCCTGCAAAGGTTACAGCGGTAAAATCTCCTCTCGGTGTAGAAAAATCAGAGGTTGACGCTGTTATTGCAATAAAGGACGTTTACCCTGTTCTGCTGAAATATATGAAGCAGGTTGCCGAAAATGAGGACGAGCACTCGGGGTCAGGTAAAATTGGCATAAGTTGGGGAAGAAGCGGTGGTGAGGCAGGGGGACTGCTTACGGACAGCTATCTTGCCGCTGACGGAATAGAAAACGTAATCAGGGTTCTTGAGGACCTTGAGGACCAGAAGTTTGCAAACCTTGATTTTATAGAGCTTAACGCTTGCAGCGGCGGTTGTGTGGGTGGAATTCTTACTGTTGAAAATCCTTATGTTGCAAAGGCTAAAATTGACAGGCTGAGAAGGTATATGCCTGTTGCAAAAAGCCACTTGAAAAATGTTAGCTCCGAGGGGTTTTTCTTTGATACAGAAATTGAGTATCTGCCTGTTTTTAAGCTTGGCTCCGGCATAAAGGAAAGCATTTCTATGATGGCAAAGGTAAAAGAGCTTTGCGACAAATTTCCAGGATTGGACTGTGGTTCATGCGGAGCACCTACCTGCAAGGCTCTTGCTGAGGATATCGTTAGGGGCATGGCACATGAGCGGGATTGTGTTCATCTGCTTCGTGACTATATTCATCAGTTATCCACACAGTTTACTATGCTAGATTCGCTTAATCCGTCAGATGTGGGAAAAAATCGAAAGGAAGAACATGATAAATGACGCTGAAAGAATTTTTAGATAAAACTGATTTTGAAATTATTAATGCAGGCAAAGAAACAGGAACTGAACTTACAAAGGTTTTTTGCTGCGACTTACTTTCTGTTGCAATGTCTAAAAATCCAGCAGGCTCCGTATGGGTAACCGTCATGGGCAACGTAAATACGGTTGCTGTGGCGGTGCTGACCGAGGGCGGCTGCATAGTTTTTGCAGAGGGGGCTTCTCCGGATGACATTGCAGTTGAAAAGGCAAAAAGTCAGGGTGTAACTTTACTTAAAACTCATCTTCCTATTTTTGATGCGGCGCTTAAAGCGTACGAACTGTTAAGCGGGAATAAACATGAAAATTAGCTACGATTTTCACATACATTCGTGTTTGTCGCCTTGCGGTGATAGCGACATGATTCCGTCGAATATTGTTGGAATGGCGACTGTAAAGCAGCTTGATGCAATTGCGGTTACGGACCATAATTCCTGTAAAAACTGCCCGGCAGTGATGAAGCTTGCCAAGGCTTACGGAGTTGTGGCTGTCCCAGGAATGGAACTGACAACCGCTGAGGAGGTTCATGTGCTGTGCCTGTTCAGGACGCTTGAGGGAGCAATGGATTTTGACAGCTATGTCGGTAAAAAGCTTATGCCATTTTTGAATGATGTTGAGATTTTTGGCAGCCAGCATATTTATAATGAAAAGGATGTTATTATTGGTACAGAGCCTTATTTACTGATAAATGCAACGGAAATAGGCTTTGACAGCGTTTATGGGCTGGTGGAAAGCTATGGCGGAATAATGATACCGGCACATATTGACAAAAGCACAAACAGCTTGCTAGCAAATCTTGGATTTATACCGCCCGACAGCAGGTTTACCTGTGCAGAGGTAAAGCGTACAGGATTGCTCAGTAGGCTTATTGAAAAGAATCCCTACCTGGACAAATGCAGAATCATAACCAATTCGGATGCACACTATCTTTGCGATATAAACGAGCCGGATAATTTCCTTGAGGTTCAGTCGAAAACGGTTGAGGATATTATCGATGCACTTGCGGGCAGATATACTATATAATAGTATACATCACACAACACATCAAAAGAAGTCGGTTAATCCTATAAAAAGGCAAAAAATAGGTTACTTGATTGTGCAATATGTTTAATAAACATGAAAAATCAAATAAAAAAATATAAAAACGAACAAATCTCAAAAAACATGTTGACAAAAGGCATAGTAAGTAATATAATAAATAAGCTGACCCGTGATGAGAGTTACGGGGAGGGAGGGAGTCAAACTTTTTTCACTTAACTCCTTGACAAGCGAGCGGATATATGATAAAATATAAAAGTTGCGCAAGAGAGGGCCGAACGAGAGAATAAAAAATCTCGAAAAAAGTTTTAAAAAAGGCTTGA
>Ga0116191_1003007_pt1 | contig 12518 bp, 9 predicted proteins | sample AD_UKC111_MetaG_FD_89897 | JGI IMG/M metagenome (GOLD analysis project Ga0116191, IMG submission 89897) | Active sludge microbial communities of municipal wastewater-treating anaerobic digesters from Hong Kong - AD_UKC111_MetaG | ecosystem: Engineered > Bioreactor > Anaerobic > Digestate | place...
GAGCAGTGAGGGCGTAGTTTCGGTGGGACGGGTAAAGTTGCCCACGTTGTAGACGAGGGGACGGATATTTTCGCCGTCGAGGATCTGCTGACCACGGAAACTGCTCATCCATGCCCCGGCATTTTTCCCTGCCCGCGGGAAATAATCGGTATAGAAGACCGCTACATGAGACCCATCCGCATCCAGCACTTCATAGGCTTCCACTTCGGGATGATAGACCGGTACATTCTCCATTTTTTTGAAATTGAGACCGTAGAGGCGATTGGCCACCTCGAAAACCCCTTCGCGTACATTCTCCATCTTGAAGTAGGGTTTAATCTCCTCTTCATTGAGCGCATACTTCTGTTGACGGAGTTTCTCGGTGTAGTACCACCAATCCCACGACTCCAGTTTGAAATTGCCACCCTCGGCGTCGATCATCGCCTGAAGTTCGGCTGCCTCCTTTTTAGCCTGAGGCAATGCATATTTCCATACATCGTTGAGCAGTTTATAAACGTTTTCGGGTGTTTTAGCCATATTCTGTTCGAGGACAAAATCGGCGTGGGTTTTGTATCCGAGCATTTGTGCCTTCTCGATGCGAAGGTTCACAATATCGTTGATAATCTTTTTATTGTCGTTCTCGTTGTCGTTGTCGCCACGGTTAAACATCGCCTTGTAGAGTTTCTCCCTCAGCTCCCGTTTTTCGCTGTACTGCAGGAACGGCAACCAACTCGGTTTCTGAAGTGTGAAGATCCATTTTCCTTCCTCTCCCTCCTTGCTGGCAGTTTCGGCAGCCGCCGCGATAACTCCTTCAGGAAGTCCGGCCAGATCCTCCCGGTTCTCAATAACCAGTTTGAAATCGTTTGTCTCCTTCAGCAGGTTGCTGCCAAACTTGAGCGTCAAGGCAGAAAGCTCCTTGTTGATCTCGCGAAGTCTGTTCTTCTCGGCCTCGCCCAACATGCTTCCAGAGCGGACAAACCCCTTGTAGTAGTTGTCCAGCAAGCGGTACTGTTCGGTAGTTAGATTCATGCCGGTCGTGTCGTCGTGAAGTGTTTTGATGCGGGCGAACAGCTTGTCGTTGAAATTAATGTTGTCGCGGTGCTCAGACATCAGCGGTGACAATTCCTCTGCCAGTGCCTGGATGGAATCGTTGGTTTCGGCACTCTTCAAACCGTAGAAGACGCTTGAAACCCTCTCCAGTATGCGTCCGCTGTTGTCCAATGCCACGATGGTATTTTCAAATGTGGGTGCCTCCGGATTGTTTGCGATGGAATCAATCTCCCTGGCCTCCTCCTCCATCCCTCTGAGAAATGCAGGTTTGAAATCGGCAAAAGTGATCTGGTCAAATGGAGGCATTCCGAAAGGTGTCTCAAACTCGGTGTAGAAAATTGCCCCGTTCTCCCGGGTCTCTTGCCCATTTTTTGTGTTGTTGCAAGCAAGTAAAGTCATAGTTGCTAACGCGGTTAAAACTAATTTTTTCATTCGACTGCTAATTGATTGTTATTTAAACGATTATGAAAAATCATCCTCTTTTTTCTGAAAACTGCTGCAAAGGTATAACTTTTTGCTTAATAATTAAGGAATTAACTGTCTCTTTTGACTGTTGTGGCGACTCATGTTATATGCTATTATACCCTGAAGAATTAAATACAAGAAAAAAATGACAGAAAAATTTGGTAAAAAAGGAAAATAATTGATATATTTGCGATATCAAAATAATATCATTGTAAATTTATCGGTATGGGAACAAAAGAATTTGCGTTTAAGAGCTTTAAGGTCAATGGTTTTCTTATGCTCTTCTTGCTGCTGTTGATGTTGTGTGGAGTGGTTTTCTCTTTTTTTCTGGGTGTTGCCGGAATCATAACCGGTAGTTTTTTGACATTGGTCTGGATCATTCTGCTTTGCGGGTTTGTAAAACTTGAACCCAATGAAGCGGTTGTGATGATCTTTTTCGGCAAATACAAAGGAGTATTGAGAGAGACGGGATTCTTCTGGGTCAACCCCTTCATGTCGAAGAAGAAACTCTCTATGCGTGCCAGAAATCTGAACGTGAATCCGATAAAGGTGAATGATAAGGTGGGAAACCCCATCCTGATCGGTTTGGTGCTGGTCTGGAAGCTGAAGGATACTTACAAGGCGATGTTTGAGATTGATGCACAGACGATGGCCGCCTCAAAACCGGGTAAGGATGGGTCGGTAACCTATTCGGTAAGCAAGCAGATGGATGCATTTGAAAATTTCGTTGCGGTCCAGAGCGACGCTGCCTTGCGTCAGGTAGCCGGACAGTATGCCTACGACAACAACCTGGTTTCTGATTCCGAGATAACACTGCGTTCGGGTGGTGATGAGGTGAACGTTGATCTGCTCAATGAACTGAACAACAGATTGGAGATGGCCGGGATAGAGATCGTGGAGGCACGCATCAACTACCTTGCATATGCTCCGGAGATCGCTGCCGTGATGCTTCGCCGTCAACAGGCCGAAGCCATTATCTCGGCCCGTGAGAAGATTGTGGAGGGGGCAGTCTCCATGGTGAAGATGGCACTCGAGCGTATCGAAGATGAGAATATCATAGAGATGGATAGTGACAAGAAGGCGGCCATGGTCAGCAACCTGCTGGTGGTACTTTGCGCTGATGAATCGGCGCAGCCGGTATTGAATACAGGAACATTGTATCAGTAAGCGAGCCAGGGTTAAAGGATAAAGTCAAGAATGATGAAACAAGGACCGGTTGAATTTTACGAAGTACAGCGGTTTCGTCATTGGTGGGGATGGGTGCTGTTGCTGGGGGTAGATGCGTTGATGCTTTGGGGAGTGATCCAGCAGCTCCTGTTTGGGAAACCTTGGGGAACCGACCCCACAAGCGATATTGCCCTGGTGATCACTGCCGTGGTAATCATTGCGCTGAGCATCGCACTCCTGCGTTCGAAACTGATTACTTATATCGATGCCGAAGGAGTTTACGTGAAGTACTTTCCGTTTCATCTCAGGTATAAACGTTACGACTGGAACAATATCAGCAGTGTCTATTTAAGGAGATACAGCCCCTTGAGGGAATATGGGGGCTGGGGTTTCAGGGTGTCGCTGAAATCGGGGAGAGCCTACAACATGTCCGGAAACCAGGGGTTGCAGCTTGTTCTGATGAACGGCAGAAGAGTACTTGTCGGAACAAGACAGCCTGAACAGCTGGCAGATATCTTGGTCAAGCTGGGTAAAATGAAGGAGTGAAAATGGCAAAAAAAGAGAAAACAACCAGAAATTTCGCGCTGCGGCTGGACTCGGAGACGATGGAGGCTATTGAAAAATGGGCGGCAGACGAGTTCCGCAGCGTCAATGGCCAAATCCAGTGGATCCTGGATCAGGCGTTGAAGAAGAGCGGGAGGTTGAAGGAGTAAGTCCGCTCTCACTTTTCTTGATACCCTATGCAGCCATTCCTATCTTCATTCCAATCCAGACTGCAGCAATACTTAGTACGACGCTGCAGAGGGTGTATCCCGTCAACAGCGTCCACTGGCCGAGTTCCAGTAACCGGAGGTTCTCAAACGCAAACGTCGAAAATGTAGTGTATCCGCCGCAGAATCCTACGATAAAAAGCAACCTGAACGGTTGATTATCGGGCTGGTTGGCGAGCATCCAGCCGGAGAATAGTCCAATCAGGAGAGATCCTGTGAGGTTTACGGTAAAGGTCCCCAAAAACAGGAAATAGCCATGGATGTACCTTGCCGCGATCTTTGACGCGAGAAATCGCAGTATGCTGCCAATTCCTCCTCCCAGCCCTACATATATGATCTCTTTAAGCATGATGTTCAGATTTTATTTACTTCGACAACCTTCCCGAGCTTGACATAAAAGATAAAACCTTTCACATTATCGTATCCCATCTCCCTGATCAGTCGCAGGTAGTGCTTCACTTGGCGCTTGTACTTCTCCTCCTCTCTTTCACCGAACTTGTAATCGACGACGATTGTCTCCTTGTCGCCGATCATTATCCTGTCGGGACGACTAAAACCAAATACCGGATGTAAAACCTCCGTTTCGTTGATCACATGATACTTTCCGGAGTACCAGCCAGAAACCTCAGGTTGCGACAGGGCCGAAGTCAACAGTCCGGTGATCTCTCTCCTCTCGTCCGAGTTAATCTCGCCGGAGATGTACCTAGCCTCAATGGCACCTTTCAGATCGTCCAAGGTATGTATGCTGCTGATGATTTCGTGCATCAATGTGCCGTAGGCGCGGCTGCCGTCCTCGGAGAAGAAGCCGGCGGAGTTCAACCGGAGCTTCAACCGCTTGTTGAACGGAACCGACTGCCATTTGCCCGAACCGAGCGTTGACGGAGCTTCACTCTCCCCTTCGGGTTTGTGGCGGAGCTTGACGGGGCTTCCCATTTCGAAAATTGCACGGTTATCCTCCTCAGTGAGGTAGTCACGTAACAAAAGTTGTCCTTCTGCACTCCCTTCTGCACTCAATGAACACCACAACAGGGAGGATATGTCGGTTACCTTGTCTGCTGCCGGCTTGGGAGCGTAAGCCACGATCCGGTTTTTGGCACGGGTGAATGCCACGTAGAGCAGATTCAGGTTGTCGATGTAGGTATAGAGTTTCTCCTGCAGGTATTCCTCCTTGAAAAGGGTGTTTTCAAGTGAACTTTTGTACTGCAGGGGAATTGTTCCCAGCATGTTGAATGGCTCTACTTTAGGTTTGCACCATAAAATCGGTCCCATGTTCCCGGTATGATCGATCTCCCATTTCAGGAACGGCATAATGACTGCTCCGAATCCCAATCCTTTCGATTTGTGTATGGTTATCAACCGGATCGCATCCTGGTCGTCCGGTGAAAAGAGTGTCTTGCCGCATCCTTTCTCGTCCCACCATTCGAGGAAGTCGTTGATATCTGATGAAGCATCCGCGCTGAACTTCAGTACAATATCCAGGAATGCCTGAACATAGGCATTCTCTTTTTCGTCGAGTGCATCGCTGCTCATGGCAAAGAATGCCTCGATCATCTCGTAGAAGGGCAGGGTAGAGATACGATAAAGTTCCGTCTTGATCTCAACGGGAAAATCCTGCTCTTCGTCAAAATAGGTGCCGATGGCTCTATCTGGCTGCAACTTCCGGTGAAACCTGTAGAATTCATATACGGCAAGCATGCGACGGGTCTCGTCGTTGCGGTTCTGGAAATGGCGCAGCATGGCGATGACAGCTTTTACGCTTTGTGCATTGCCGATAACAAGCGCATCGTTGGATATGATATCGTACCGGTAAGGTGACTGGGGATTTTGCTCTTTGTAGTGCAACAACGTCTCGGCTACCTCAACCGCCTCGTCATTCTTCCTTACCAGAATGGCAATCTCTTTCAAGGAAAATCCCTGATCCTGCAACCGTTCGATTTCCAGTGGCAGTTGCTCCAACGCCTTCGATTTCCAGTCGTTCTCTTTATCGGAAGCATCCAGAAAGGTAATCTTGACGTACCCATCTTCCCGATCTCTTCCCGGCGGCACCGCTTGTCTGACATGTTGATATGCCTCCGTTATCTTCCGATTGGGGTTTGTTTGCAACTCTTCGGATGAGTTGAATTTCTCCTGTAGTTTATTGGCTGCAGTGGCGAAGAGAGCATTGTTGAAATGTACAATGTTACTGTCGCTTCGCCAATTTGTATCGAGTATGCTGTTTCGGATGGTATTGTTCTGGAAGTCCTGCAATATGCGGCTTTCCAGCAACTCCCAGTCGGAGTTTCGCCAACGGTAGATACTCTGCTTCACGTCGCCCACAATCAGGTTGAAATGTCCACTGTCGAGACTCTCCTTGATTAGCGGTCTGAAGTTTTGCCATTGCATGGATGAGGTGTCCTGGAACTCGTCGATCATGTAATGGTCTATGCGTGTGCCGGTTTTTTCGTATACAAAGGGCGACTCGCTGTCGGATACAATCTTGTTCAGCAGTTCGGTGGTGTCGGATAGGAAAAGGGTGTTGTTCTCCTGCTGGTACTCCTGCAGTCGCTGGCGTATGTCGGTGAGAATACCCAGGGTGTGGTAGTTTTGAAGGATGCTCACTGCCGTATTGTAGTGAAGGTTGTTTTCAAACAGATGTACAACCTGTTTCACGCAGTCGTTCAATCCCTCGTAGTAGGCGGAGGTGATGGCTTCTCTCTTGTCGCTCTTATTGGGGATCCACTCTTCCAGATTGTCGGCCCGGTTCTTGAAACGATCCGATGGCTCTTTGAAATCGCCATTGGCCAACTTGACAAAAGTCAGGAACCCGGAATTTTTACCATGTTTGAAATCGGTATAACTCAATCCGAATCGATTCATCAGGTCGTGGGCACGGGTACCTGTCGATTTCAGTTCCCCCTCCCACGAACGGATAATCTTCAGCAGTTCCTGCCGGTAATCGTTCAGCTCTTTTTTGTCCCCGATCTTCTGCTTGTCGTCTCTGGTCAGCAGTTTATACTTTTCGTTAAAAAGTTGGTTTCCCAGCTTGCCGATATTTTGCCTGATGTTCCAGCTCTTTCCCTCCTCGATCTGGGTTTTCATATAATCGAGAATCCATCCTGCCAGTTCGCTGTTCTGCGGTTTATCGAGCTCAAAGATCATCAGATCGATAACCTGGGTCAGTACGAAATTGTTGTCGAGCTCCAGTTTGAATCCTCCCGACAAACCCATCTCGCGGGTAAAGGCGCGCAATGTCTGCTGGAAGAACTTGTCGATGGTGCTGATGTAGAATGCCGAGTAGTCGTGGAGTATGCTTTCGAGTATCGATTTGGCCTTTTCCCGGATGCGGCTTTCCGGTATCTGGAATGTTTCGGTCAGCTCCTTTACATACCCCGACTCTTCTCCGGTCGAGAGTTTGTAGAGCTCTTTGACCACGCGCGACTTCATCTCGTCGGTGGCCTTGTTGGTAAAGGTGACGGCCAGAATATGCCGGTACTGGTTTTCGGCAGAGAAGAGCAGGCGCAGGTACTCCCCCGTCAGCCGGTGGGTTTTTCCCGATCCGGCGGAAGCTTTTATCAGTAGCAGGTGATTGAAGTCAGATGATGCGCGACTTTGCATATCCCTCTTTTTGCAGTATCTCGAGTACCCTTTGCCGGTGGTCACCTTGTACGATAATATCGCCATTCTTTACCGAGCCGCCTACACCGCATTTGCTCTTCAGCAGTTTTCCCAACGTCTCCAACGCCTCATCCGACCCGGTAAATCCGGTAATAAGCGTGACGGCCTTTCCGTTCCGGTTCCGTTTATCTAGACTTACGCGCAACTGCTGTTTCTCCTTTGGAAGAGTGACAACCTCTTCTTCCGTATCCTCTTCCTGGTAGTGGTAGTCTGGATTGGTAGAGTAGACGATGTTCAACCTTTTTTTCCAGTCATTATCCTTCATTGTTCCTTGTTTTAACCACGAAGGTAGGAAATTTTCTCGGTAGATGCCCCGGAAATCATTCCGGTTTCACTTTCAATGATTCAATTACGTTGATGATATAGTCGCCCATCCGTTCCGATTCCGAAATAATGTCCATATAGAAGACCCCATTCTGGTATGAGTACAGGTTTTCGTTCAGATCTTCCACATTCTTCAGTTTCAGTTCGTTCCGCTTGCTGTTGATCTTCTTTTCCAGGCCTTGACTTTCAAGTAATTCAATTTCGGTAATCTGCTGGTTCTTCAACAGCAGTTGCATATTCTCGAAAGCTTTATCCAGCAGCGCGTACATCGAATTGATATTGGTGATGATCTTCTCATCAAATACAACATTTGCATCCATCTTCCGTTTCAAGTGCCGTCCGATATTGCAACAGGAGTCGGCTATACTCTCAATTTCCGTTACTGCACGAAGGATGGCACGAATATGCTCTTTACTCCTGTGACTCAATCTTCCTTCGGAGACTTTACCCAGGTAGGATCCTATCTCCACCTCCATCCGGTCGCAGATATCCTCGTACTTCTCCAACCGGTTGTAGAGCTTCAGGAATTTCTTGTCGTTGTGATCCATATTGGTCATCTTCTTGACAAACCCAAACATCTTCTTTGCCCGCTTGGCATACACTTCGGTCTCCTTTTCGGCTTGCAGGATAGACAACTCGGCCGTAGAGAGGATTCCCGTCGAGATATATTGGAGAACAAATTCCTCGTCTTCCTCCTCACCTGCTTTAGGACGTATAACAGTGATGCATATTTTCTCGTAAATCTTAACGAACCATATCATTATCATCACATTGCAGATATTGAACAGTGAGTGGAACAATGAGAGACCAAATGAGGTTGCACTCTGATAATTGAGATAAATCTCCTGTTTGGAGATTAGGTCGGCAGGAAGTTCCGACCTTGAGAGTGTTGTTATCTGCTTATACTCTTCGGGGGAGAGTGATGCAAAAAATGTAGAAATATCGGCCGGATTGGCAGGTCCGAAAGTTGCCACCAGATTTTCTACCATATTCACGAAAAACTTGAAAACGAATAACATCCAGATAACTCCCAATACATTGAACATAAAATGGGCAAAGGCTGCACGTTTAGCCGACAGGTTTGCAGGGATAGCGGCCAGATTTGCAGTTATGGTGGTGCCGATATTTTCGCCCATAATCATTGCTGCTGCGGCTGGAAAATCGATCCACCCTTTTGTGGCCATGATCAGTGTGAGGGCTACGGTAGCACTCGACGATTGTACAATGATGGTAAGAACGGATCCGATAAGCAGAAAGATCAACACCGACCCGATTCCCATATCAGAGAAGTTTTGTACGAACGACAGCACTTCGGGATTGTTCTGCAGATCTGGCATTGCGCCCTTGAGGAAGTCCAGCCCCATAAAAAGAAAGGCAAATCCGAAAATGAATTCGCCGATGGACTTGTTTCTGCTTCTGGATGAAAAGATCAGTGGAATCGCAATACCCATCAGCGGGATGGATAAGGCACTAATGGAAAACTTTCCGAACCCGAACAGGGCGATGACCCATGCAGTTACTGTGGTTCCGATATTGGCCCCCATGATAACACCGATCGATTGGACCAGGCTCAACAGTCCCGCATTCACAAAACTCACTACCATAACTGTGGTAGCCGACGAGGATTGTATGAGTGCGGTGATCAGCACACCTGTCAATACACCCATGACACGGTTTTTGGTCATTGCCGACAAGATCGTCCTGAGCTTATCTCCTGCAAGTTTTTGCAGTCCTTCGCTCATTATCTTCATACCATAAAGGAAAAGGGCTAAGGAACCGATGAGCTTTAAAAAGTCGAAGAAACTGTAGTCCATTATTGAAAAAATAGCGTATATTAGCATGCAAATATAGCTAAAATAAGCTTTATTGCAAATGTTTGTAAATATTAATTGAAGTAAAAATGATTGATACTGTTCGTATTCACTGCCTTAACACAGGAGAATACAAGGATGTTCCAGTAGGCTCTTCGTTGGAAGAGCTGATTGACATTTTTGGAGTGAAAAAACCATACCTGATTGCAAACGCGAGGGTGAACAACAAGACGGAAGCATTGACCTATAAAGTCTATCACCCAAGAAGAGTGGAGTTCAACGACCTTTCCGATTCGTCGGCCATGCGCACCTACGTGCGTTCGTTGTGCTTTGTCCTCTCGAAAGCGGTTGATGATACGCTCCATAACGCAAAGGTCTTTATCGAACATGCAGTTTCGAGGGGTTACTATTTCTACATCGAAAGTGAGGAGGCCGTTGGAGAAAAGGAGTTGATGGCAATCAAAAAGCGGATGCAGGAGATTATCGATGCCAATATACCGTTTGTTCAGGTGGAGGAGGAGATCGACCAGGTAGTGAAACTCTTCCGCGAGAACGGAATGGATGACAAGGCCCTGTTGCTTGAAACTTCTGACGAACTGTTGTATGCACGTTATTCCAAATTGGACAATTATATCGATTACTATTACGGCTGCCTGTTGCCTTCGACCGGCTACCTCAATCTGTTCGACGTGGTTCCCTATAATGGCGGCTATCTGCTTGTGATTCCCAACAGACAGAACCCGGTTGAACTTGAGCCGGTCATCCCGCAACAGAAGCTGCTGAAGGTCTATCGCGAACATATCGAGTTTTTGAAGATCAGCAAGCTGGATAATGTGGGCGACCTGAACAAGGCTATCCGATCGAATAAGATTTCGGAGATCATCCAGATTTCCGAAGCCTATCAGGCGAATGAGATTGCCGATATTGCCAAGGAAATTACCGACAGGTACAACGACGGTTTGAGGGTTGTACTGATCTCAGGTCCGTCGTCGTCGGGCAAGACTACATTCCGAAAACGGCTGGAGGTGCAACTGTATGTGAATCGGTTAAAGCCGGTTGGTATCTCGCTTGACGATTACTTTATCGACCGCGAACATACTCCACTCGACGAGTTTGGCGAGAAAGACTACGAATCGCTTTACGCCATAGATCTCGACCTGTTTGAAAAGCATGTGATCGCTCTGCTTAACGGGGAGGAGATTGAACTGCCGTCTTACAATTTCGTGACGGGTCAAAGGGAGTTTCGCAATCACCGTCTCGTCATGGACAATAAGAGCGTGTTGATCGTTGAGGGGATTCATGCACTCAATCCCAAACTGACGGAGCACATCTCACGTAATCAGAAGTTTATGGTTTATGTTTCGGCATTGACCTCCATCTCGCTGGACAACCACAACTGGATTCCGCCAGCAGACAACCGTCTGTTGCGAAGGATTGTCCGTGACAGCCGTTACCGCGGATATTCCGCACAGGAGACCATCTCCAGGTGGGACAGCGTGCGACGCGGTGAAGAGAAGTGGATCTTCCCGTTTCAGGAGAATGCCGACGTGATGTTCAATTCGGCCATGATCTATGAGCTGGCGGCCATCCGTCGCCATGCGGAACCGGTTTTGCAACAGGTTCCCCGTGTGGCTAAAGAGTATTCCGAAGCATACCGTCTGCTGAAATTCTTGCGCTACTTCAATTATATTGGGGACAAGGAGCTGCCGCCCACTTCGTTGCTGAGGGAGTTTCTAGGAGGTAGTAGTTTCCGGTATTAAACCACAGTTATATATATGAACGATATTATCTGTGCCATCTCCACTCCGCCCGGAATGGGAGCAATTGCCGTTATCCGCCTTTCAGGCAAGGGATCCATTGCTGTGGCCGATACCCTCTTTGTCTCGCCTTCGGGTAAGCGGTTGGCCGATGCAAAGGCCAACTCTGTTCTTTTCGGTGAGATCCGCTTCAATAACGAAGTTACGGATGAGGTGCTCGTCACCGTTTTTCACGCCCCCCGTTCGTTCACGGGTGAGGAGAGTGTGGAGATTTCGTGCCATGGTTCGGTATATATCCAGCAGAAGATCATTGAGGCATTGATTGCCAGGGGGGTCCGGCTGGCAAAGCCGGGTGAGTTTACGCGCCGCGCTTTCGGAAACGGGAAGTTCGACCTGAGTCAGGCCGAAGCGGTGGCCGACCTGATCGCCTCCTCGTCGCAGGCATCACATCGAGTAGCCATGAATCAGATGCGTGGCGGATTTGCCAGTAAGCTGGCTGAACTTCGGGACAAGCTTTTGCAGTTCGTATCGCTGGTTGAACTCGAGCTCGATTTCGCCGAAGAGGATGTGGAGTTTGCCAACCGGCAGAAGCTTTACGAGCTGACTGAAGAGATTGAACGGGAGATCGACAAGCTGGCCCGTTCATTCCAGTTGGGCAATGCGATCAAGAATGGTATTCCTGTGGCGATCATCGGTGAAACTAACGCCGGAAAGTCCACCTTGTTGAACTTGCTTCTGAACGAGGAGAAAGCGATTGTTTCCGATATTCACGGTACCACACGCGACGTGATCGAAGATACGGTCAACATCAACGGGGTCACCTTCCGTTTCATCGATACTGCCGGCATCCGCCATACGACAGACACCATCGAAACGCTGGGGATCGAACGCACCTACCAGAAGATTGCCCAGGCCTCCATCGTACTCTGGATGATCGATCTGACCACTCCCACAGAGGAGATCAATACACTTGCCCAAGCCATTATTCCTAAACTTGTCGACAAGCATGTGCTGCTGCTGCTTAACAAATCAGATCTTCTGTCGGAATCAGAGCGGGAGGAGAAGCAGCATCTGTTGCCAGAGCTTAAGGCAGAGCGGCTGTTCATCTCTGCAAAAAAACGGCAGAATACCGACCAGCTGCAGCAGTTGTTGTTAAAGGCGGCCGATATTCCACAGATTGGCGAGCACGATGTGGTGGTGACCAACCTGCGTCATTACGAAGCGCTGATGAACGCACTCGAGGCAGTCCGCCGAGTAAAAGAGGGACTCGATACCGGCATCACCAGCGATTTCATCTCGCAGGATATCCGCGAGTGCATGTTCTACCTAGGGGAGATCACCGGCCAGATCTCCACGGACGAGATACTGGGGAATATCTTCAGTAAGTTCTGCATCGGAAAGTAACCACACAAAACAATAAATGATTATCCGCAATAGTTCCTATTGTAAATTCTTGATTTGAAATCAGGCGCACACGATACGGCGGCTATCAACAGCCTGTCAAACTGGTTCTCGCCGAAGTAACGCCTGTTGAACTTGTA
>Ga0116191_1003012_pt1 | contig 12501 bp, 10 predicted proteins | sample AD_UKC111_MetaG_FD_89897 | JGI IMG/M metagenome (GOLD analysis project Ga0116191, IMG submission 89897) | Active sludge microbial communities of municipal wastewater-treating anaerobic digesters from Hong Kong - AD_UKC111_MetaG | ecosystem: Engineered > Bioreactor > Anaerobic > Digestate...
AAGACCTCGCCGAAATCAGAGCTCTGGCTGTCGCGCCGGGCTACGCTAAAATGGGCATAGGCCGCAGCCTGGTGGACATGTTTATCGAAGAAGCGCATGAGCTGGCCATACCCTGTGTTTTTGCCCTTACCTACCAGCAAGGATTCTTCGAAAAATGCGGCTTCAAAGTGGTGGCCAAAGAATCCCTGCCCCAAAAAGTCTGGAAAGAATGTGTTAATTGCCCCAAGTTCCCGAATTGCGAGGAAATCGCCATGATCGCGGCTACCGCGAGCCACCGCCGCTGACAATCCCCGATACTACTATTAAACCCGGTCGGTCACATGCCGGCCGGGTTTATATTAATCTTGTTTGACCTGACCTTCCACCGCCCGGTAAGCCTGGTCAAGCGCTTCCGGCAGCCGCGCGGCGTCCTTGCCGCCGGCCTGAGCCATCTCCGGCCGGCCGCCGCCGCTGCCGCCCACCAGCGCAGCAACTTCCTTCACCAGTTTTCCGGCGTGCAGGCCGCGTCCCAGCAAATCCTTGGTAACGGCAGCCACCAGGTTCACTTTCTCTCCCGCCGCGCTGCCCAGCACGATTACCCCGGAGCTGATTTTATCCCTCAGCAGGTCAACCATCCCTCTCAGGCTGTCCATATCAGGAGCGGCAACCACTCCCGTCAATACTTTTATACCTTTAACCAGTTTGACCCGATCGACCAGGTCCTGCACCTGGTACCTGGCCAGCCTGGCCTGTAGCGTCTCATTTTCGCCCTCTAACTCTTTATTGCTCTGCAGCAGGCTCTCCACCCGGCGGACTACCTCATGCGGCGCCGACTTGACCAGCCTGGCTATCTCTGCCAGCTGCTCTTCTTTGGCATTGACGTAGCGCAGGGCGCCTTCCCCGGTTACCGCCTCCACACGGCGCAAGCCTGCCCCGACGCTGCTTTCCCCCACCAGTTTAAACAGGCCGACCTCGGCTGTGTTGCGCAGGTGGGTACCGCCGCAAAGCTCAAGGCTAAAATCGCCCATTTTGACAACCCTGACTCTTTCCCCGTACTTCTCGCCAAAAAGGGCGGCCGCTCCCAAAGCCTTAGCCTCTGACAGGCTGGTTTCAAAAGCATCGATGGGCATACCGGCCAGTACCGCACTGTTTACCAGTTCCTCCACTTTTCTCAGCTCCGGCTGTTCTATCGCGGCATAATGCGTAAAGTCAAAACGCAGCCGCTCGGGACCGACAAGTGAGCCAGCCTGGTTGACATGGCCGCCCAGTATTTTCTTTAAAGCTTTGTGCAGCAGGTGGGTGGCTGAGTGGTTGCGGCAGGTGGCGGCCCGCCTGGACCGGTCTACTTGTACCTGTACCTGCTGGTGTTCTTTAAGTATCCCGCTTATTACCTTGCCCTTATGCACAAAAAGATTTTCCACGGGCTTGCTTACTTCGTGTATCTCTACGGAAAGATCAGGTGCGGTGACCCTGCCCCAGTCACTGACCTGCCCACCCGACTCGGCATAACAAGGTGTGACATCCAGGATAAACTCCACCTCTTCTCCTGCCGCGGCTGATTTTATTCTTTCCCCGCCGCGCAGGATGCCCTGGACAATTGCTCCGGCTTCCAGTGTATCGTAGCCGACAAAATTACTTTCGCCGATTTCCTCACGCATCTCTTTAAACAGGGTGTTCCGCTCAGATATGTACTCTGTTTCCTGCCTGGCGTTCCTGGCCCGCCGGCGCTGGTTCTCCATAGCCCCGGCAAAACCCCCGGTATCAACTGAAAGGCCCTGCTCCTCCGCCATTTCCCGGGTAAGCTCCAGAGGAAAACCGTAGGTATCATAAAGTTTAAAAGCTTCCGCGCCTGAAATAATAGTGCTGCCGCCTGATTTTGCCTCATCCATCAGCCGGTTCAGCATTTCAGTGCCCTGGGAAAGCGTCTCGCCAAAACGCTCCTCCTCGGTGCGGATCACCCTGAGCACATGGTCCTGCCGCTGGGCCAGTTCCGGGTAAGCCTTGCTCATCTGCCGCACCACCGCCCCGGCAACCTTATATAAGAAGAGATCCTGTATGCCCAGCAACCGGCCAAAACGGACGGCCCGCCTGAGCAGGCGGCGGATCACATATCCCCTGCCCTCGTTGGAAGGCAGCGCCCCGTCGGTAATGGCGAAGGTAATGGCCCTGCAGTGGTCGGCAATAACCTTCAGGGCTACGTCTATCTTCTCTTCCAGGCCATATTTCAGGCCGAACAGCCCGGCGGTAAAGTCCATGATTTCCCGCAGCAGGTCAGTATCAAAGTTGGAAGGCACCCCCTGGAGTACCGAAGCTACCCTTTCCAAACCGAACCCTGTGTCAATACCTTTACTGGCCAGGGGTGAGTAGTTACCTTCTTCGTCTTTAAAAAACTGGATAAAAACCAGGTTCCATATTTCCAGGTAGCGATCGCAGTCACACCCCACACCGCACCCTGGTGAACCGCATCCTCTTTCCGGGCCCAGGTCCACATATATCTCAGAACAGGGGCCGCAGGGTCCCACACCGATCTCCCAGAAGTTGGTGCCCTTATCCAGTCTGACAATGCGATCCGCCGGCACACCTACTACCTTATGCCAGATGTCAAAGGCCTCGTCGTCGTCAAGGTAGATGGTTACCCAGAGTTTATCCGCCGGCAATTTAAGGTGCCCGGTTACAAATTCCCAGGCCCAGGGTATGGCGCTTTCTTTGAAATAATCGCCAAACGAGAAGTTGCCAAGCATCTCAAAAAAAGTATGGTGCCGGGCCGTCCTGCCTACCGACTCTATATCCGGGGTGCGGATACACTTTTGACAGGTAGTCACCCTGGTGTATTCAGGTTTGGCCGCGCCTGTAAAAAATGGTTTGAAGGGCACCATCCCCGCCGCCGTCCAGAGGATGCTTGGATCATTTACAGGTATCAGCGAGGCGCTGGGTAATATTTTATGCCCTTTGCTTTCAAAAAACCTCAAATAACTCTCCCTGATCTCATTGCCTGTCATCAAAATGCAAAACCCCAAACTTTTCTATATTTTTTGCGCTCTAATTATACATAATGTACCTATAGAGTGTCAAGGATACCAGTTTATATACAAATTGGATAAGTGATTCGGAAACTATCAATCGGTAAATAAGCATTGCCGACAAATCCTAACGCCAGGCCGCTATTTTTAAGAAAATGAAATTCATGATCACCCTCAGCACGGCTGCCGCCGGCACAGCCAGCAGCATACCCGCCAGCCCGTACAATTCACCTCCCGCCAGCAGGCTGAGAATGACCACCAGTGGATGCAGTCCAACCTTGTCCCCCATTATTTTAGGTGAGATGAAATTCCCCTCAAGTTGATGAATGATCAGAAATACCGCGGCAACTTTTAAGGCCAGCCACTTGGATTTCAAGACGGCCAAACCGACCGCGGGCACCGCTCCTATTACCGGACCAAAATAAGGAATCAGCTCGGCCAGCCCGGAAACAATGCCCAGCATCAGGGGGAAATCGACGCCAAGCAGGACCATGGCAACCACGGTCAGACCTCCCACAACAGCAGCCACCAGGAAGTACCCCTTGACAAAGCTTCCCAGCACCTGGTCTATTTCTTGCAAGAGTCCTTTTAAATCATCCCTCCAGGCCGGCGGCACAGCCGCAAAGGCTTTCTCTTTGATCAGGTCCAGGTCTTTTAAGATATAAAAAGAAAGCACCGGGGCGAGCAGTATTTTAAAGAAATATCTCGCGGCGCCAACTATTGCCGCCAGTGTTTCTCTTACCCAGGACAGGACCATCTCTTCGACCCAGTGAATCCTTTCATCAAGAACCTGCCGCATCCCGTCCGGAATGCCCATGCCGGTATAACGCTGCTGTATAGATTGCACCATGGCGTGGGTCTGCTCGGTATAAACAGGTATGGTTTCCGATAACCTGTTCAGCTGGTCCACAAAACGCGGAATACCGTACATAAGAACGCCCGCCGCTATAAAGAACAGAGCCAGGTAAGCCAGCAGGATCGACCATGCCCTGGGCGTCCCTTTTCTCGTAATAGCGATTACCAGGGGGTTAATCAGGTAGGACAGCAGAGCCGCCAGGGCAAAAGAGAAAAAAAGCCCCCTCACCAGGTAGAGCAAGTATGCCGCAATAACCCCGAGAGCTGTCAAAAACAGCAGGCGCCAGGTTCTCTTTTCCTTCCACCAGAGCAAACAGACCACCTCAAGTAAAAAAGTGAGGAGATTTTACTCTCCCCACTTTTATAAGTTTCTATTTAATCAGGTCATTAACTGTTTTTGATACCCCCCGGAGCACTCTGTGCGCCCGCGAACTAACCTGTTTTACACCCTGATTCATCATATCTTTTCTTCCCCGGCCATGCGCTATCATACTGATAGCCGCCGCTATTATGCCTCCCGTCAGAACGCCCTTCCAAAATCCGGTGCGCATGATCTTCCACCCCCCAGCCTAATTAGAGTAAGAATTCATTTTGCGGGTCTAAAGCAACCAGGCTGCCGTCTTCGGCAACCTCATAAATCTGAACACCTTCCCTGTTGATGCGGTATTCAACACAGCAGTCCCAACAGTAATACTGGTCGATACCCACTTTTCCGGTGGCTTTTCCGCCACAAACCGGGCATTTCAAAATACAAGTCCTCCTAATTCCAGATGAACCGATCTTAATCTTTATTCGCTATTATGTCCAGCCCATTACTAAAAAATGCGTTAACGATAAAGAATACAGAATTCAGGAGTCAGGGCAGAATAATAAAAAGAATTAGTCTTTTATTCTGTCTCCTGAATTCTGAATTCTGTCTTCCTACAGTATTTTAAGGCCCGGTACTCGTGATTGTCGCTCCGCCGACCAGGCAATCGCCCTGGTAGAAAACAACCGCCTGGCCAGGTGTGATCGAACGCTGGGGTTTATGGAAATGAACACTTACGCCGCCGGGCGCCGGTGTGAGGGTGGCAGGAGAGGGAACGCCGTTGTACCTCACCTGTGCTTCAACTTCCAGCGGTCCAGTGAGTTTTTCATAAAGAACTAGATTTAAATCTTCCGCGATAAGCCTGTCTCCCAGAATTGCTTCCTCTGGCCCCAGGGTGATGGCATTGTTTTCCGGATCTATTTTTAATACATACAGCCGTTCCCAGTGGCTATACCCAGGCCTTTGCGCTGGCCGATGGTATAAAAGGGTATGCCCTTATGTTCCCCGAGAATCTCTCCTTTCATATTGAGAAAAGGACCAGGCTTGATGTCCGTGGTTTTTTTATTTAAGAAATTTCGGTAATCATTGTCCAGCACAAAGCAAATCTCCTGGCTCTCAGCTTTGTCCGCGACCCTCAGTCCAAGGTCCGCGGCCTTTTTACGCACCTGCTCCTTGGTCAGCTCCCCCAGAGGCATCAAAGTATGGGCAATCTGGTGCTGGGTTAGGCCGTAAAGCACGTAGGTCTGGTCTTTTTTACGGTCAGCGGGGCGGCATACGGTATAGCGGCCGTACTGCTCACTGTAGCCCAGTCTGGCATAGTGGCCGGTGGCGATATACGCGGCGTCCAGGCTCAATGCTTTATCCAGCAGAGCCTGAAACTTTATGTACCGGTTACAGGCAATACAGGGGTTGGGCGTGCGCCCGCGCAGGTATTCGGCAGTAAAATAATCAATAACTTTATCCTCAAAGAGGCGGCGAAAATTCAGCACGTAAAAAGGTATGCCGAGCCTGTCGGCCACTCCCCTGGCGTCTTCTACCGCGGCGAGTGAGCAGCACCCGACATAATCGCCGTCAACTTTCGTATGTGCGGTGTCCCATATCTGCATGGTAACACCGATAACGTCATAACCCTGTTCTAATAAAAGAGCGGCGGTGACAGAACTGTCAACCCCGCCGCTCATCGCAACAATAACCTTTATTTTTGCAGCCACGGGTCACGCACCCAATTTCTCCTTGTAATTTTCAATCGCTGCCTGCATTGCTTCCGCTGCCATATTTGAACAGTGCATCTTCTGCGGAGGCAGACCGTCAAGCATCTCCGCCACCGCTTCATCGGTAATTTTTAAAGCCTCTTCAATAGTTTTTCCCTTGGCCATCTCCGTAAGCATACTGCCTGAAGCCACAGCGGCGGCACAACCGAAAGTCTTAAATTTTATATCTTTAATTATGTTGTCCTCAATTTTCAGATAAATCCTGGTAATGTCCCCGCAGGTCGGGTTGCCAATCTCCGCAACACCGTTAGCGTCAGTGAGTTCCCCTACATTCCTGGGGTTGGCAAAGTGATCCAATACCTTATCCGTATACATTATTTACAGTCCTCCCCTGTTCAATACTCTTATTCCGGCAACTTACCTTTACATATATAGGAACCTTCTTCGGCTTCCCTGCAAAGGTCGGCCAAACTGATGGCATCCATCACCGCGGCTATACCGTCACGCACCCTGGCCCAAACCGTCCGCGTTATACAATTATCAGCTTCATCACAGGCCCCGGGGTTTTCTTCACTGACACAGTACACCGGAGCAATTGGCCCTTCCAGAGCCCTGATTACATCACCCACATTTATTTTAGAAGGCTCCCGCGCCAGGACATAACCACCCTGAGCGCCGCGTACTCCATTGACGAGGCCTGCTTTCCGCAACATGGCGATTAGCTGCTCAAGATAATGTTCTGAAAGATTTTGTCGCTGGGCTACGGCCTTTAAAGGTATCGGGCTTGAACCGTAATTCTGGGCCAAATCGAACATTGCTTTTAAACCATAATGCCCTCTAGTGGAAAGCCGCAAAAAACCACACCCTTTAAAACAAATAAATTCAGCTTAACTTACTGTTTGACAAGGAAATCTTAGCATGCTGCTCGGATTATGTCAATTTAAAACCTTCACTCAGCAAAGAGGAGACATAGCTCTCAATTGTTCTACGATAGGGGGCATCATACTGAGAAACGCGTCCACATCCTCCTCCGTGTTGCTCCTGCCTAAAGTCAGGCGTAGTGACCCGTGCGCTATCTCATGCGGTATGCCCATAGCCAAGAGCACATGTGACGGGTTCAGGGAACCGGATGTACAGGCCGAACCGCTGGAAGCCGCTACACCCTGCATATCGAGTCGTAAAAGCATAGACTCTCCTTCTATAAATTCAAAGATCAGATTGACATGATTGGGCAGGCGCATGGTTGGATGCCCGGCAAGCCTGACATGGCTGATTGTATCTAAAATCCCTTTGATCAGTTTGTCGCGCAGGAAAGTTAAACGCTTATTTTCCTCCTCCATGTCTTTAACGGCAAGTTCTACAGCCTTGCCCAGGGCCGCTATGCCCGGTACATTTTCGGTCCCGGGCCGGCGCTTCCTTTCCTGACCGCCGCCAAAATTCAAGGGCCGCCACCTAATGCCCCTCCTTATGTAGAGAGCGCCCACCCCTTTCGGCGCGTAAATCTTATGACCCGAAACAGACAAAAGGTCCACTAAAAGTTCATTTACGTTAACCGGTATTTTACCCATGCTCTGCACAGCGTCAGTATGAAAAAGCACTCCTCTTTCCCTGGCAATTGCTCCTATTTCGGATATGGGCTGAATCGTACCGACTTCGTTATTGGCATGCATAATGGTAATTAATGTGGTGTTTTCTTTTATGGCCTTGGCCAAATCCTGCGGGCTGACCATCCCGTAACCGTCCACGGGCAGAATGGTAAGTTCGAAGCCCTCTTTCTCCAGGGCTTTGCAGGTATCCAGAACCGCGTGGTGCTCCACAGCGGAAGTAATGATATGGTTGCCATTTTTCCGGTTGGCGTAGGCGACTCCCCTGATTGCCATGAAGTCAGATTCAGTGCCGCCGCTTGTAAAAACAACCTCTTCCGGATTAGCCCCAATGCCTTGCGCCACTTTGCTTCTGGCCGCTTCAACCGCTTTTCTGGCCTCGCGGCCGAAGGAATGGATACTGGAAGGGTTGCCGAATATTTCTGATACATAACGGAACATCTCTTCAGCCACATCCGGGTGAACCGGTGTCGTGGCGCTGTGATCAAAATAAATCTTACGCATCCCAATCCTCCCAATTTGCTCTGAGTTTTTTATTCCTAGTAAATTTGTCGGATATCATGGAGACATATTAGCATACCTCTCTGAGAAAGTCAACGCCGGCTTTGTTAAAAATAAGGAACCTTCCTCCAAAGAGGAAGGTTCCTATGTTAAGAGCCCGTAATGACCTACGCTACAGCCATTACGAATCCCTGCGTAGCCCACGACAATCTTTCGACTGCCATAGACCATTACGGAACCCGTAGTGACCTTTGCTCGACTATCATGGATATCTAGGAAGCTTATAGCAATCTTTCGACTGCTATAAACCTCAGGCTGTGAAAGAATTAGCATCCGACACCCATGATAATCTTAGCTCGACCGATGGATATCCCTTACGACCCCGCATCAATCGTTCGGACTGATGCGAAGCCTGCCGCAACATCCACCAGTCTGCCCGCCGACTAATACCAAGCCGTTGCGACCTGATATTAATCTTTGGCCGACTATTACAGAGCCTTTTGACCCTGTAACAGTCTGGGCTCGGCCATTACGAACCCTTGTGATACTATTGTGCCCGTCTAAACGAATTTAATGCAAAAACATTTAAATAAAATTTAGTAAAAATTTCTATATGATAAATCTTATTTCTGTTTCCTTTTTTCCATACTCTTTTTGATCTCTGCCTCAAAACCATTACCGGCAGGCTCATAAAATGTTTTCCCAGTCATGTTTGCCGGCAGGTACGCTTGCTTTACATAGGCATCCGGGTAATCGTGAGGATATTTGTACCCTTTGCCGGATCCCAGGGCAGAGGAACCTTTATAGCCGGTTCCCCTTAAATGCGCGGGGACCGGTTCGACCCTCTCCGCTTCAACGGCTGCTGTGGCAGCGTTAATACCCTTGAGCACTGCATTGCTTTTAGGCGCCGCGGCAATATACAGGGCGGCTTCAGCAAGTATGAGCCTTGCCTCCGGCAGCCCGACTCTCTCAACAGCCTGCGCCGCTGCGGTCGCCACAACAAGTGCCTGAGGGTCAGCCAGCCCGACATCCTCTGCGGCGTGGATCATAATCCGGCGGCTGATAAACTCCGGATCTTCACCGGCGTAAAGCATTCTGGCCAGCCAGTACAAAGTGGCCTGAGGGTCCGAGCCACGCATACTTTTTATAAACGCGGATATTACATCGTAGTGCTCGTCCGCGCGGTCGTACCGCAAGACACGTTTTTGTATGGCTTCTTCCGCGGCAGCCAGGGTAACACGCCTTACCCCGCCGGCGTCAGGCGGTGTAGTAAGGACAGCCAGTTCCAGCGCGTTTAAAGCTGACCTGGCGTCCCCGTTAGCAATTTCCGCCAGGTGGTCCAGGGCTTCTCCGGCCACTTCCGCCCGGTGCGCGCCCAGTCCTCTCTCTTCATCCGAAAGCGCTCTCAAGAGAATCCTGCGCACTGCCTCGCGGGAAAGAAGCTCAAAGCGGTAGAGCTGCGAGCGGGAAAGAAGGGGACGGTTGACAGCAAACATGGGGTTTTCGGTAGTGGACCCGATCAGGGTAATGAGGCCGTTTTCCACAAAAGGAAGCAGGGCGTCCTGCTGCGCTTTGTTGAAACGGTGAATCTCATCAATAAAGAGAATCGTTTTTTCATTATAAAGGGAACGCCTCTTTTTAGCTTCCTCCACTACCCGCCTGATATCCGCCACCCCGGCCATCACAGCGTTTATGGTTTCAAAGCCGGCTTTCGTCAGGTTGGCGATAATCATTGCCAGGGTAGTTTTTCCGGTTCCCGGCGGCCCGAAAAATATAGCGGACATTAGATTGTCCGCTTCTATAGAACGTCTTAACAGCTTGCCCCTGCCCACAATCCCAAACTGCTCTTCAAATTCATCAAGCGTTCTTGGCCGCATCCGCATAGCCAGAGGAGCGGTCTTGGTCATATTCTTTTCCATGGCCTGCTCAAACAAATTCACCGGTTTTGCCTCCGATTTCAGTCGTCGGTCGTCAGACGTCGGACGTCAGAAAAATGATTTTAATAAATAAAAAAGCACGTTAAAAAAACGTGCAATTTTGAACAATCCTACAAAAGCTTGCTGATAAAACGGCTGAGTTCGTCCTTTGTTTTATAACCTATGGAGCGGTCAACCTCCTGGCCGTTCTTAAACAGGATCAAAGTAGGAATACTGATTACTTTTAAACTGGACGGCACCTCCTGGTTTTCGTCCACGTTTAACTTGCCTACTTTTATTTTCCCCGCGAACTCCGAGGCAATGTCTTCCACCACCGGACCTATCATCTTGCAAGGGCCGCACCAATCAGCCCAAAAATCTACCAGCACAGGGACTGTGGACTCGCTTATCGTTTTTTTAAAATCATCGTCTTTCAACATAGTTATATTTTTACTGGCCATTAAATCTCCCCCTTCTGGTTTAGTCCTGTAAATGTGTATAAGTTATAACTTTAGCCTAGCAGTTTTTTAAAACTAAAGAAAAATAAACTAATACACGAAAATTATAATCCCCAGCAAAACCCTTTGTCAATGTCCGAAGGGAGCATAAAAACCAAAAGGTTTTCAGCGCCGGGCTTAAACCAGCCTAAAACTGAAAACCTGTAGTTCATATCTTACCAAATACCCCACAAATGCCGTGACCCCCAAAAGTTTGAACCTGCTCTCACAGGTGGGTGCCCTCCTGGATGATTTTTGTGTCCTCGACCAAGGAGGCGTGCAAGCCACATCCAGAGCCCGGACTCCCATTTTTAAAGTGTTGGCTCAAAACTTCAAGGTTGACCACGAACACAGCAGGGCGTTATGCTCTTGTTAATTATGTTACCATACCTGCAGTCGATTATCAAGTGCGCACGGGTCAAACCAGCGGCTTCACAACTTAGTTTTTCTTTAAATCAAGTTTAATATGCAGTTCTTTCAGCTGTTCCTGAACAACCAGGTTCGGCGCCTGAGACATCAGGCAGGTAGCGCTCTGCGTTTTAGGGAAGGGGATCACATCCCTGATGGTTTTCTTCCCGGCCAGGAGCATAATCAGCCTGTCAAAACCAAAAGCGATTCCTCCGTGGGGAGGTGTGCCGTATTCAAACGCTTCCAGCATAAAACCAAACTTCTCCGCTGCTTCTGACGGCCCAATGTTAATGGTGGCAAACATTTTCTCCTGGAGGTCCCTGTTGTAAATCCTGATGCTGCCGCCGCCTACTTCCACTCCGTTCAAGACCAGATCATAAGCCTTGGCCCGCACTTCGCCGGGATTGGTATCAAGCAGGGCAATGTCTTCTTCTCTGGGCGAAGTGAAGGGATGGTGCATGGCAACATAACGGCCTTCTTCCTGGTCATAGTCCAGCAGAGGAAAGTCAACAACCCAAACAAAATTGTAAAGTCCTTCAGGTATCAGCCCCAGGCGTTCTCCCAGGTGCTGTCTCAGGGCGCCCAGCGCATTGGCCGCCACATCAGGTTTATCTGCGACAAAAAGAAGCAGGTCGCCAGGCTCCGCTTCCAGCCTTTCAAAGATCAGCTTTAATTCCTCATCGGTGAAAAATTTGGCTATAACCGACTTTACACCGTCCTCCGTCACGACAAAATAAGCCAGTCCTTTGGCCCGGTAGATTGCGGCATAAGCGGTCAGGTCATCGATTTCTTTCCTGCTGAAAGAAGCGCAGCCTTTAGCGTTGATTCCTTTCACCCGCCCGCCGCCGGCCACAACGGATGCGAATACTTTAAAACCACAGCCGGAGGCAATGTCAGAAATATCTTTAAGCTCCAGCCCAAAACGGGTGTCAGGTTTGTCTGAGCCAAAGCGGTCCATGGCCTCTTTATATGAGAGACGCGGGAAGGGCAAAGGTATTTCCAGCCCTGCGGCTTCCCGGCACAGACGCGCAATCATCTCTTCCGACAGGCCAATTATGTCATCAACATCAATGAAAGACATTTCCATATCGATCTGGGTAAACTCGGGCTGGCGGTCCGCCCGCAGGTCTTCATCCCTGAAGCAGTGGACGATTTGGAAATACCTGTCCAGGCCTGCTACCATCAGAATTTGCTTAAAAAGCTGCGGCGACTGCGGCAGAGCATAGAATTTGCCGGGGTTGATCCTGCTTGGCACCAGGTAGTCCCTTGCTCCCTCCGGAGTGCTTTTTTGCAGTATTGGAGTTTCTATTTCTAAAAAGCCGTGCTCATCCAGAAAATCACGCGCCGATTTGGCCGCCTTGTGGCGAAGTATTAAAGCCTCCTGCATCTCCGGCCGCCGCAGGTCAAGGTAACGGTAGCGCAGTCTCAGGTTTTCATCCACATCTATATTATCTTCTATATAAAACGGCGGCGTCTTAGCCCTGTTTAAGACTCTCAACTCATTGGCCAACACCTCTACCTGGCCGGTCGCCAGGTTAGGATTGGCCGTACCCTCGGGACGCTCCCGCACGGCGCCCTGGACAGCCAGGACATACTCGCCCCGGACCCCTTCGGCTTTCTTAAAGGCCTCCTCGTGCTGGTCCGGGCTGAACACCACCTGCACCAGCCCGGCCCTGTCCCTGAGGTCGACAAAAATTAAGCC
>Ga0116191_1003022_pt1 | contig 12485 bp, 7 predicted proteins | sample AD_UKC111_MetaG_FD_89897 | JGI IMG/M metagenome (GOLD analysis project Ga0116191, IMG submission 89897) | Active sludge microbial communities of municipal wastewater-treating anaerobic digesters from Hong Kong - AD_UKC111_MetaG | ecosystem: Engineered > Bioreactor > Anaerobic > Digestate | place...
CCCCAATGGCTGGTTTCAGAGCTCCGGATCGAGGGAGTCCCGCAAAGCGAAGCCGAAGCACTGCGAGCAATGGCGGGCATCCGCCCGGGGCAGCCCTTCAGCGAAGCCAGCACCGCGACGGACCGGGACAATATCCTGGCTTATTACTACGACCGGGGATACCCCGACGCCACTTTCGAATGGAGCTGGAAGGCCAACAAAGATCCGCGCCGCGTTCAAGTCGATTATTTCATTCGTCCGGGACGGCGACAGTACGTCCGCGAGGTCCTGATCGGTGGGCTAGGCGCTACCAAGCCGCAACTGGTCAACCGGCGCATCCTGCTCAATCCGGGTGAGCCGCTCTCGCAGAGCCGCATGATCGAGACACAGCGACGGCTCAACGACTTGGGCATCTTCGCGAAAGTCGACATGGCGGTACAGAACCCCGATGGCGACGAACCCGCCAAGTATGTGCTCTATCAAGTGGAGGAATCCAAGAAATACTCCGTCGCGGGCGGTCTCGGTTTCGAGGTTGCGCGCATCGGCGGGGGCACAACCAGTTTCGATGCGCCCGCCGGACAGGCCGGCTTCAGCCCGCGCGCCACGTTGGACGTGACCCGGCTGAACTTCCGGGGCCTCGGACACTCGGTGAGCGTGCGCGGCACGGTTTCCACCCTGCAGCAGCGCGCGTTGCTCAGCTACACGGCGCCGCAGTTTCTGAGCAACGAGCGCTTGACGCTGTCGGTTGTCGGCCTGTTCGACGACTCGCAGGATGTGCGTACCTACGCCTCCCGCCGCTGGGAGGGCTCGACGCAGATTTCCCACCGCTGGTCGCGCTCGAAGACCGCGCAATACCGCTTCAGCTATCGCCGCGTCGGGGTGGATCAGGGCACACTCAAGATCGATCCCGCGCTGATTCCCTTGCTGTCGCAGCCCGTTCGCGTCGGTATGCTTAGCGGCACCTACGTCGACGACCGCCGCGACAATCCGCTCGATGCGCACGCGGGCACGCACAACACGTTGGACCTGGGGCTGGCTTCCAAAGCCTTCGGTTCGGAGGTGGCCTACACGCGCATGCTCGCCCGCAATTCCACCTTCCATAGGCTCCCCGGCAGACTCGTTCTGGCGCGTTCGATGACGTTCGCCGTCCTGGGCGGTTTGAGCGGCAACCCGGCTATTGAGGATCCCACTCAGGATATCCCGCTGCCGGAGCGTTTCTTCGCCGGCGGCGCATCGTCTCATCGAGGATTTCCCGACAACCAGGCCGGCCCCCGCGACTTGAAGACCGGCTTCCCGCTCGGCGGCAAGGCCATGCTGGTGGCGGGCACCGAGCTTCGCTATCCCATCCTGGGAAACACCTTGGGCGGGGTTCTCTTTCACGATGCCGGCAACGTCTATTCCAGCGTGTCCGACATCAGTTTCCGTGTGCTGCAGCGCGACCGGCAGGACTTCAACTACATGGTCCACGCCGTGGGGCTGGGCCTTCGGTACCGCACCCCCATCGGACCGCTGCGGCTGGACGTGGCCTACAGCGTGAATCCACCCCGTTTTTTTGGATTCAAGGGCACCACCGAAGAGCTGATCAGGAACCTGGGGACGCCCACCGACCAGCGGATCAGCCATATTCAATTTCACTTCTCCCTGGGGCAGGCTTTCTGATGCTGGGCCGCGCATTCATTCTCGCTTTCCTCATCGCGCAGTCCGGCGTGGCCGAGATCCTGGACCGTATCGCTGTCACGTTGGACAACAAAGTGATTGCCGAAAGCGACCTGACCGGCGAAATCCGCCTGAGTGCGTTCTTGAACAGCACCCGGCCGGATTTGTCCGGCTCAGCCAAGCGCGCCGCCGCTGAAAGGCTGGTGGAGCGCACGCTGATGCACCGGGAAATGGAGATCAGCCGCTATCCCGCCCCGGCTGAAAAAGAAGCTGCCGCCGCCCTGGAGAACTGGCGCAGAGAGCATTTCGCTTCGAAGGATGCTTTCACGAAAGCGCTCGGCGAAGCCGGAATCGCGGAGGCGGACCTCGCCCGCTATCTGCTCGAACAGCTCACCACTCTGCGCTTTATCGACTACCGCTTCCGGCCCGGCGCCCAAGTGCTCGACGCGGAGGTAAAGGAATACTATGAGAAGCGGTTCCTGCCGCAGTCGCGCGCGGCGGGCGTGAAGAAAGACCCGCCTCTCGACGATGTGGCGGAAAAGATCGAGACGATTCTTCTCGAAGAAAAGGTCGACCGGATGTTGGATGCCTGGTTGAAAGACGCGCGTTCGCGCGCCAGGATCGTCTACCGTCCGGCGGTGTTCAAATGACCAGGCATCGCGCCAAAATCGCTTTGTTTGTCACAGCGGGCCTGTGCCTGTCCCTGGCGGCCGCGTGTCTGATAGTTGTGCGCACATCCTGGTTTCGCGAAAGAGTGCGCCAACGGATTGTTCGCGAGGTGGAGAGCGCCACGGGCGGCCGCGCCGAGATCGGGTCGTTCCAGTTCGACGGCAGCCAACTGCGCGCCGAGATTCGGGACTTCGTCCTGCACGGGACCGAACGAGAAGGCGCGCCTTTGGTCCGCGCCCGCCGCGTCGCCGTGGTTCTCAAACTGGTCTCCGCCCTGCGCCGGGACATCGATATTCAATCGCTCGAAATCGAAGCACCCCAGGTGCGCATCATTGTGCATCCGGACGGCACTACGAACCTGCCTCATCCCAAGGTCCCGCGCGGAACGCGCAATGCCGTCGAACAGTTCCTGGCGCTGGCCATCGGCCGCGTGGATATTGCCGATGGCACGGCGAAGTGCGGAGTTGAGCAGTTCGGGATTAATCTGCATGGAGGAGAACTGCGCGCGCGGCTGTTCTACAAGGCCGCTCCCGAGATGTACCTCGGCCAGGTTTCGCTCCGGCAGGCAAACCTCGACTCGTCACGGATACCCGCCGGCCCCATGGACATCGCCGCATCCATTGAACTGGAAGGCAACCGGATCGCATTCCGGGGAGCGAGCCTCCGCACCGCGAAGTCCTCGGTGAGCCTGGACGGCGAAATTGCCGATTGGCTTTCGCCCCGCCTCGCCGCCAGGTTTTCCGGAGAATTCTCCATCGCCGAGTTTGCCCGTTCCTGGTCCCTGCCCGTTGCGCCCACGGGCGTGGCTTCGTTTCAGGGAGGCCTGCACTACGACAAGTCCGGCGGCTGGCGAGCGCAATCGAACATCGCAGCCAAGGGCCTGTCCTGCCAGGGTTACGGCGTACGGATAGACGGCGCTTCCTTGAACGCCGCCGCGGATTGGTTTCCCGGCCGCCTGAATGTGAGGAGGATGAACCTCGCGGCCTTAGGCGGCCGCTTTGACGGCGACGCCTCTCTTGATGACAATGCCGGCTTGCGAGTCGACGGGCGCGTCAGCGGATTGCCCATTGATCGCGTTTTCGCTGCGCGGGGTCTGGCTACGCCTCCCTGGAACGGCGCTATCTCGGGCGAAGTCCACCTGCGCGGCAAAGCCGGTTTCCCCGCCCAGCGGCTGGCCGCCACCCTGGCGCTGGCCGGCCCATCGCTCGGCGGAAAGGTGCAGTTGGAATACGACGGGCAACTGCAGCGGCTCTCCTTGGGTAGGACCGTGTTTGAGACCGCCGCCAGCCGCATTGAACTCGAAGGCGACCCCGGCAGGTCTCTCCGCGCAGCGGTGGAGACCCGCGATTTCCAGGACCTTGCGCCTGCTTTCACCATCGCCGGCAAAACGCCTCCCCAGCCGTTTCCAATCGCTTTGGAAAGCGGTTCCGCGCGTTTTGAAGGCACCATCACGGGCGGCCTCCACTCGCCGCGCATTCGGGGCCGCGTCGTGCTGCATAATGCGGTTTACGAAGGGCTCAAGTACGATCGTGCGTCGGCGCTGGTTGACGTCGCTTCGAACAGCGCCCGCATCGAGCGCCTGTCGGTCGAGCGCAGCAAAATGCGGGCCGCCGGTGACGCACAATTCGGCCTGAGCGGTTTCCGCATGGACGGCCGGGCGCCGATCGCCGCCTCGCTGTCCATCGTCAACGCGGACCTCTCGGAACTCGCTTCGTCCGATCCCCGCTTGCCCCAGTTGTCCGGTACGGCTTCGGCACACCTCAAGCTGCAAGGCACTTTCGATCAGCCGGCCGTCCGGGGCGATGTGGAGCTAACCAAGGTCTCGGCCGCCTCGCAGCCGTTCGACGCTGTTCGCGGAACGATCGATTACGCAGGAAGCCGGCTGGTTATCTCCAAAGCGCAGGCGACGATCGGCGGCGCGCCGGTCGAATGGAGTGCCGTTTACGCGCACTCGCCCGGCAACTGGCAGCGAGGTTCTCTCAACGTGAGACTGGCCGCCGCCGAAGTTCCGCTATCGCACATCGAGGCGTGGAAGTCGACGCTATCCGCGGCGGACGGACGGCTGAACGCACAACTGGAAGGCGAGGCCGGCATCGATGAAAAGGGAATCCGTATAAGACAACTGACGGCGCTGGCCGAATCGCTGAACGTGACGCTGGGAAAGCGCCCGCTGGGCTCCATACGCATACGCGCCCTTACGTCAGGCGACACGATGGAGATCCACCCGCGCGCGGAACTGGCCGGAGCAATCGTCTCCGGTGTGGTTCGCGTCGGATTGGACCCGGTTCACTCCGTCGCGGGAGAACTGCAGTTCCGCCGCCTGGCGTTGTCCACGCTGCGCTCCTGGTGGGCGCAGAATAATCCCAATCCCCTGCCGGTCGAAGCGTTCAGCGAAGGCAAGTTAACGATCCGTGGCCAGGGCTTGGAACCTTTGCGCTGGCAGGCGCGCGCCGATATCGGGTTGCTGGAGATCAAGCCGCGCGTCGGCGCCACCGGCTCGAAACTGGAGGAGTTGGGGCTGCGCAATGCCGAACCCATCGTCGTCGAAGGCACGCTCGGCGAGTGGCGCGTCTCGCGCGCCCGCCTGTTGGGGCATGATACCAACCTCGAAATCGGCGGCAAGGTAATGCTTGGCGGCAAAGGGCGCTTCGACCTTCGTTTCCACGGCGGCGTCAACCTTGCCATGCTCCGTGACTTCGAAAAGGACCTCTCCGCATCGGGCAGGTCGGAGTTGGATGCCGAAGTCCGCGGGCCGCTGGACGATCCTGGCCTGTACGGACGGCTCAAGCTTGTGAACGCCTCACTCTATTTCAGCGGTGTACCGAACGGCCTGGACAGGGCCAACGGAACGGTTTTCTTTGACCGCAACCGCGCCACTATTGAAAGCCTCACCGCGCAGACCGGAGGCGGCACGCTGACATTGAGCGGGTTCCTCGGCTTCGGCGGCGACGACACGGTGTACCGCCTGCAAGCTACGGCAAATCAGGTCCGCGTGCGCTATCCGGAAGGAATCAGCACCACCGCGAACGCAACGCTGAACCTGACGGGTACAGCCAACCGCAGCCTGCTCGCGGGAACCGTGCGCGTCGCCCGGTCGAGCATCAGCACGGGCGTTGACATGAGCAGTCTGCTCGCGCAATCTTCGCAGGCCGTTGTCACGCCCGTGATCTCCAACGAACTGCTGCGCGGCATGCAGTTCGATGTGCGCGTCGAGACCGTGCCGAACGCCCGCCTCGAGACTACCCTCACCCGCGACATCCAGATCGAGGCGAATCTGCGCCTGCGGGGCAGCCCCGCCAAACCGATCCTGCTCGGCCGCATTTCGGCCACCCAGGGGGAACTGAGTTTCTTCGGCACGAAGTACAACATCGCGCGCGGCGAGGTCTCTTTCGTCAACCCGGTGAAACTGGAACCGGCGGTGAATCTGGACCTCGAAACACGCATTCGCGGCATCGACATCACCGTGAACCTGACCGGGCCACCCAACAAGCTGAATATGACCTACCGCTCCGACCCGCCTCTGCAACTGCAGGAGCTGATGGCCCTGCTCACGGTTGGCCGCGCACCCTCGTCGAATCCCAGCGTGGCGGTGCGGCAGTTCGATACTGGACTGGACTGGCAGCAGGTCGGCGCCGGTGTGCTGCTGGGGCAGGCCCTGGCCACGCCGGTCACCGGCCGCCTGCAGCGCTTTTTCGGAGTGAGCCGTATCAAGATCGACCCGCAGTTGCGCGGTATCGAGAATAACCCTCAGGCGCGACTCACCGTGGAACAGCAGATCTCCAAGGACGTCACCTTTACTTACATCACCAACCTCAACAAGGGCCAGCAGCAGATCGTGGGCCTGCAATGGAACGTGAATAAGCAGTGGTCAATCCAGGCCGTCAGGGAAGAAAATGGAATCTTCGAGGTTGAGTTTCTTTACCGGAAATCGTTCAAGTGAAACCGGACAAGCCGAGCAGCGTAGATTGGGCGGCCGAAAGGGCGCGCATGGTGGAATGCCAGATCCGGGCCCGCGGCCTCCGGGATATCCGCGTGCTGGACGCCATGGCCCGCATCCCGCGCGAGGAATTCGTGCCGGAGCCGCGCCGCGCCTCAAGTTACTCCGACGAGCCTGTCTCCATCGGATGGGACCAGACGATCTCCCAGCCCTACATCGTCGCCTTGATGACCGCCTGTTTGCACCTGGAAGGCCGTGAAATGGTGCTCGAAGTGGGTTGTGGCTCGGGCTATCATGCCGCCGTGCTGGGAGCGCTGGCCAGGCGCGTGGTCGCCGTCGAGATCCTGCCGGAGCTCGCCGCGATGGCCGAGGCCAACCTTGCGCGTGCCGGCTGCGCGGCGAACGTGAGCGTCGTTACGGCCGACGGATCGCAGGGATACCTGCCGCTGGCGCCTTACGATGCCATTTCCGTCGCAGCGGCGGCGCCAGCCACGCCCCAGCCGTTGCTCGATCAACTCAACGATCCCGGCCGCCTGGTTATCCCCGTGGGCGACTTGTTCGAGCAGGAGCTTCTGATAATTGAAAAGAGCGGTGGAAAGACGCATACGCGCACGGTGACCGGAGTCCGCTTCGTCCCTCTACGCGGAGAACATGGATGGAGGTAAGCACGTGAGACTGAGAACCGCCCAGAACCGGCTCAAGATCGAGCACAGCATCATCGACGGCGTCCGCCGGGCCTTGGAGAACCTGCTCGCAGCCAATCCGGAAATTCGCTCGGTCATCCCCGGGGTCATTCGCCCGGTGCGCGACGCGCGCGGCAAGGTGCAGTTTCGTGTCACCGTCCCCACTGCCAACGGATGGAAGGCCCTGGCGCTGAGCGCGGGGGCGCGGCAGGAGTTGTTCATCAGCACCACGCTCGGCAAGGAGGAACTCGAGCAGGCGCTGGAAAAGGCTCTGGAGCGATAAGACCGTGAATCGAATGACGAGAAGGCAATTCGCCGGTATGGCTGCGGCTGCGATCGACGCTTCCGCAGCCCGCCTGGAATCGATGGAAGCCGCCGGCTGGCGCGTGCAGGTGGATCTCACCGGAGCCATCGTCTCGCTGCGGCAAGGCGGTGTGGAGCTGGTGAACCCCCGGCTCGGCCCGAATCATCCGCGCGTTACCGTGGCCGGCGCGCCGGCCTGGGTGTGCGACAAGCCGGTCCGGGCGCGCAGGGAGGGGTGTTCGGCCGTATATGAGTATCGCGTTTCTTCTATGCCGGAAATCGCCGTGCGGTATGAGGTGAACATCGAGGCGATTCCAAACGGTGCCGCGTTGGTACAGCGCGTTGCCGTCCACGCCGCAAGCCCGCTCAGCGGCGACGTGACGGTGGAGCTGCCGCGCAACATTCTGCTTCCATCGCGTGCCCGAGAAGTCTTCCTGCCGCTTGAGAACGGCATCGGGCGCCGCAGGCCCGCCGATGGCACCGAAAGCGCCTACCAGATCACTGGACCAGCTCCTGAAACGCCGTACGAAAGACTTGCCATTCCAGCGGTGGACGAATCTTCCCCATCAACAGATCTCTGCCTCCTGTTTGCGAGCGATCCTTGGTTCACCAGCGCCTTCCGTCTCCCCACCGGGGACAGGCCGGGTGGCTTCCGCTGCACTTACTCCGGCAAGATCGGACTCGCCAATGAGGAACAGCGCACCGTGGTGACGGCTCTCCACAAGGGCGGCTTCGACGGCGCTATGCGTGCGTTCTACGCAACGTGCTTGAAGGAGGTTCGCGAAGGGCCCGATTGGGTCCACGACGTGTCCATGATCGGCTACGACTTCCTGAGCGGCAACGGGCGCGGCTGGTTTGCGGACATCGACGAACTGGAGCGGCTGATCCGGCCCGCCGACCGTAGCAAGGTTCTGCTCGCCCTGCACGGCTGGTACGACTACATCGGCCGCTACGCTTTCAACTATCGCTCGCGCAGCTTCGACAAAACCTGGAAAGCCCTGCCGTGCGCGCGGCTCCCGGAGGTGCAGGCGCTTGCCAAGGCGCCCGACCCGGGGTTGAAGTGGGGTGTGGGATTCCACCGCAACGTGCTGGAGAATACCTACCCGGTGGACATGTCCTGGCCCGAAATGCGCCGCCGCGTTCGGTACGCCAAAGACAGAGGTTTCCGCGTGGCGGTTTACTTCGCCGACGGCATCCTCGCCTGCGATGGCGTGAAAGAGACGTTCGACCCGTCCAAGGTGTTGCGGTGGGGCGGCTGGCGTGGACCCGAGGTCAGCGGGAAGCCGTATGCCCAGAACCCGCTGCACCCCGACGTGCGCGGCTTCTATCTCACATACGTAGACGCGCTACTCGGCGAACTCGGCCGGCTCACCGACGCTTTCATCTGGGATGAGACCTTTTATGTGAAGGCCGGCGACCTCGGCAACGAGGCCTACCCTGGTTACGCAGGCCGCGCCATGATGCACTTGGTGCGTGACGTGGCCCGCCGTGTGGCCGCGGCTGGGCCGAACCTGGCCCTGTTTTCGAGCGACAACCTCGGCCCCGGGCGCGACAAAACTCCCCCCACTGCACTGGTTTCTCACGGGACTTACCAGGACTCCTCTTCCCAGCCCCAATACTGGCCTTACGGGCTGTTCTCCAACTATCGCAACAACCTCTGGTCCTGCAATTGGTATCCCATTACGGGCTTCGCTCTTACCAAGTACGCGGTGAATACGTTCGACACACCGGTGACCATCTCAAACGGCTACGGCGACGGCGTGAGCCTGTCGGACATGGCTCCGGAGATGCGCAAGCAGTTCCTGGATCTGTTCAACGAGCGCAAGCAGCGACGCCAGCATCTCACATGGTTGGAAGAAAAGGACGGAGTGCCGACCTATCGAGGCAAGCCGATGCGGAGCCGCAAGGAATTGATGGGGGCGTAGCGGGGCTTCCCTTCATTCCCCGCGCACACCCATGTGCAGGGCGACGATGCCCCCTGTCATGCGCTCGTAGCTCACTTTAGCGAAGCCGGCCTCGCGCATCCTGCCGGCAAGTTCCTCCGCCCCGGGAAACTTCCGCACGGATTCGGGCAAGTATTGGTAGGCCGTGCGGGAACCCGACACCATGCCGCCGATGGCCGGCAGGATGCGCAGCGAATAGAAGTCGTATAGCGCCGCGAAGGCCCGGTTGGGCGGCCGGGAGAACTCCAGGATGGCCGCCGCGCCGCCAGGCTTCAGCACGCGGCGCATTTCTAGCAAGCCCTCCTGGTAGTTGGCGAAATTGCGCAGGCCGAAGGCCACCGTGATCAGGTCGAGCGAGCCATCCGCCAAAGGCAGCTTCAGTGCGTCGGCTTCGAACAACGCGCAACGCTCGCGCACTTTTCTGCGCGCTTCCAATAGCATGGGATGGCAGAAATCACTGCCGAAGACGGTCTTGCCGTTGGCCCTTGCGGCCAGGGCAAGCGTCAGGTCGCCCGTGCCACAGCAAATGTCCAGGACTCGCGCCCCGGGCCGGGCCAGGAACTCCTGCGCACGCCGAACCGTGCGGCGGCGCCAGTAGCGGTCCACGTTGAAGGAAAGCAGGTGATTGAGCAGGTCGTAGCGCGAGGCCACGCGGCCGAACATGCCGCGCACCCACCGCGCGGCTTCGGGTTCACTGGACGTGCCGGGGGGCGTCGTGCCTCTCATCCGAGCGCCGCCTCGACGGCAGCGAGCACCAACCGCGGGTCCACTTTCGAGACCACCTTTACGCGGCCGACAGCCTCCGGCAGCACGAAGTGAACGTCTCCCCCCAAAGTTTTCTTGTCGCTTTTCAGGCGCGCGACCAGGGCCTCGGCCTCGATGGCGTCCAGCGGCGGGATAGGGCCGTACATGCGGACGACGTTCACGATCTCGTCCGCATCGCCGGCGCTCAACATGCCGAGCAGCCGCGCCAAATGCGTCGCGGCGATCATGCCGAAGGCCACCGCCTCCCCGTGCAGGAACCGGCTGTATGAGGTCTCCGCTTCGAGCGCGTGCCCGTAAGTGTGGCCAAAGTTCAGGATCCTGCGCAGATCGCCTTCGCGCTCGTCCGCCGTCACCACTTCGGCCTTTATGCGGACGCTCTCGGCAATCATTTCTTCGACCACATCGCCATCCCGCGCCGCCACTTCCGTGTGCCGGCCGCGTAGGAGCCCGAACAGGCCGGGACTCGCGATGACGCCGCACTTGATCACTTCGAACAGCCCTGCATGATACTCGCGGTCGCTCAAAGTCGCCAGGACGTCCGGGTCGATAAGCACCACCAGCGGTTGATGGAACGCGCCCACCAGGTTCTTCCCGCACGCCAGGTTCACGCCCGTCTTGCCGCCCACCGAGGCGTCTACCTGAGCCAGCAGTGTTGTCGGCACCTGCACCACCGGAATTCCGCGCATGAAGCTGGCCGCGAGGAAACCGCCCACATCCGTGACGATGCCGCCGCCGAAGGCCAGGACAAGACTGGTGCGATCGCCCCCCGCTGCTACCATTTGTTCGGCCAGGGACTCCAGCGTCGAGAGTCGCTTGTGATCTTCGCCTCCCGGGTAAAAAAGGACCTTGTGCGGGCGGTCCCCCAACCCCTCCTCGAGCGATTTGCCGTGAAGGCGCCATACATCCTCGGTCGAAAGGACGAAAATTGTCCCGCGGGAAGGAGGCAAAAAACGCCCCACTGATCGCATCAGACCGCGTTCAATACACGCTTCGTAGCGGCGTTGCGGTGTAGCGATCGGGTAACAACGCATACATTCGTTGTACCATGGTGGAGTCGCAGGACTTTCACTTTCACGATGACCCCGGACTTTTTAGTGGTCGGCGCGGGCGTTGCTGGATTGCGCGCCGCGATCGAACTTTCCCGCTTCGGCGAGGTCCTCGTCATCGCCAAGGCCGGACTCCGGGAATCATCCTCGGAGTACGCACAGGGCGGCATCGCCGTCGCCTTGAGCGACGACGACGAGGTAGAGCTTCACGAGCAGGACACTCTCGCCGCCGGCGCCGGATTGTGCGATCCCGCCGCCGTCCACTGTCTGGTCGAGGAAGGTCCTGCCTGCATTCAACAGTTGCTTGACTGGGGCGCCCAGTTCGACCGCAAGGGCGATGGTTTTCTGTTCGGGCTGGAGGGCGCTCACAGCCGGCGCCGCATCCTCCACGCCAAGGGCGATTCGACGGGCCGCGAGATATCGCGCACGCTCTATCGCGAGGCCGTCGCGCACGACAACATTCACTTCCGCAGCCACTCCGCCATCGTGGACCTTCTGATGGCAGGAGGCGAAGCTGCCGGAGCGCTGGTTTACGACGAGAGCTCGCACCGGCAGATGCGCATTTACGCGCACGCCGTGTTGCTCGCCACCGGAGGCATGGGGCGGTTGTTCCGCTACACCACCAACCCGGACGTTGCCACGGGCGACGGCGTGGCGGCCGCTTACCGCGCCGGCGCGCAAATCTCCGACATTGAGTTCATCCAGTTCCATCCCACGGCGCTGCACCTGGAAGGCGCGCCGCATTTCCTGCTCAGCGAAGCGCTGCGCGGCGAAGGTGCGTATTTGATCAATACGGAGGGCGAACGGTTCATGCCCGGCTACCACGAGCGTGCGGAATTGGCCCCCCGCGACGTGGTCTCCCGATCCATCTTCAAGGAGATGCACCGTACCGGCGCCGACCACGTTTTCCTGGATTTGCGCCACCTGGATGCCGGCTTTGTGCGGCAGAGGTTTCCACGGATTTACGACACCTGCCTGGCGCACGGCATGGACATCACGTCCTCCCTCGTTCCCGCGGCTCCCGCCGCGCATTACTCCATGGGCGGCGTGCGAACGGACCTGGACGGCAAGACCAACATCCCCCGCTTATACGCAGCGGGAGAAGTCGCTTCGACCGGAGTGCACGGCGCCAACCGGCTTGCAAGCAACTCGCTGCTGGAGGGAGTGGTGTTCGGCGCGCGCGCCGGCAAGGCGATGCAGGAGTGGATCGGGCGAGCCCCCGCCGCGGCGGGGGAGGTTCCCGAACCGCTGCTGCCGGTGATGGAGGAACCCGAACTGCGCCGGCTCACATGGGAGGATTGCGGCATCCGGCGCCACGCACAGCAACTCGAAGCCATCATAGAACGGCTGGCGCTGACGCCCATGATCCCCTGCCGGGAAGCGACCACAGCGCTCTACGAACTGCGCAATATGCATACCGTGGCCGGGCTGGTGGCGCGCTGCGCCCTGGCGCGCCGGGAAAGCCGCGGCGCTCACTTCCGCGCCGATTTCCCCGAAACGCTCC
>Ga0116191_1003024_pt1 | contig 12480 bp, 11 predicted proteins | sample AD_UKC111_MetaG_FD_89897 | JGI IMG/M metagenome (GOLD analysis project Ga0116191, IMG submission 89897) | Active sludge microbial communities of municipal wastewater-treating anaerobic digesters from Hong Kong - AD_UKC111_MetaG | ecosystem: Engineered > Bioreactor > Anaerobic > Digestate...
CCTATTGAAGAAACTAAAAATTGGCTAAACCAGCTCATTGATATGATTTTAATTTTATCCTAAAAAGGTATGAATTAATTTTCGCTACAAAATTAAAATTTCAACGAGAATTATTTTAATGAAAAATGCTAATCGACGTTATTTAGAATTGCTCTAAAAAAGGCTAATTTTCGAAATAACATACAGTTCCCCCAACCCATTCTTTATCTTTATTATATCGCACACCTACCATTTCGCCTTTACTTAATCGGCAAATATTATTTAATATTATAGGTTTCTCTTCCTCTGGATGCCAGAGTGCCATCATTCTGATTTCGCATTTTGCAGGCACATCCATCGTTTCGATAATGGGTTGATAATTTACTTTTTTCTGTAGAATATAATTTTCTTTATCTTCTATTTCTTCAATATCTGCTTTAGTAACATTGATTTTCACACCCATACCAGCAAATGAAAAGAGGGGCTTTAGTACATAGTTCTCTAAATCTTGTGGTATTTCCTTCAATTTATTTAGAAATTGACTTTCTGGAACATATTTATTCTGAATAAGTGGCAAAGAATATTTGCTTATACGGAAAAACCAGTTGGGATGCCCAACCCATTCGACATCAACATTATCGGAAAAATTGAAGTCAAACTCTAAATCAGTTCGTTTTTCTAAATCGTCAAATATTACTCTATTATAAATTCTTTCAACTTTAATCTTTTCTTGATTATCATTCAAATAATAGAGTGTTCTGCCATCTTTCTTCAATTTAGTGAGGCATAATACTTTGATTCCTAATGTTTTTTCTGTAGCATAAAAATCTATATTGGTACCTTGTTTTTCTGGTTCGATTTCTAATAGAATTACATGCTCTGGTTTGGAATCACCAACAATTATTGATTTTAGGTAATCAATATATTCTTTCTCATTTGTTCCATTCAAAAAGGAATCCATATTTGAAGGAATGTTGAAGTTTTTTCTAAAAGCCTTAGTTAAGAATGTCTGAAAAAAATAAAGTGAAGGAAATCCTTGAATTTCAATAAGTTGGGGAGTTAATTTTCCATCCACCTCACAAACTCCGAAATCCAATTGCATGAATACAGGTTTGCCTTCATTACCAGGAACTTTAGGCATATTTTTTAAGGCACCTTCACTTGCCTTATAAAATTCAGGTGTAGAAATTGAATTAAATATTAAATCGCAAGCCTCTAAAAGTTGATTTTTAAAATCTTTGGGAACAAATACTGGTGTTTCTGCTACTCTAAACAACACTTCATGACCGATTTCCTCTTTCAAATCATTCAATAATTGTTGATATTTTTTTGGCTCAAAGTCTTTATTGTATTGATTTCGAAGTGATGGTATCATGATTCGTTATTATGCAGTAACTTTTTGTAGAAATGTACCTAAAATTTTATTGAACTCTTCTGGTTGTTCCATCATAGGTGCATGACAACACTTATCGATAAAATACAATTCAGAATTCTCAATTAGCTGATGAAACTTTTCGCCTACAAATGGAGGAGTAATCGTATCTTGTTTTCCCCAAATGAGTAGAGTGGGTGCTTTGATATTATGGAGTTTGTCTTCAATATTATTTCTTACAGCGGATTTTGCAGTAGCAATTATCCGAACTGCTTTCAGTCGATCTCTTGTGATTTCATACACCTCGTCAATCAATTCTTGAGTTGCTGTATTTGGGTCATAAAATGTTTCTCTGGTTTTATTTTTGATGTATTCATAATCACCTCTTTTGGGGAAGGTGTTTCCCATTGCACTTTCGAATAAGCCAGAGCTACCAGTAAGTGTCATCGAACTAATCTTGTCGGGATGAGCCAGAACATATAAAAGAGCAAGATGACCACCAAGAGAATTACCCAAAACATGAACTTTATCAAACTTTTTGTATTCAATAAATGCTGATATGTGTTCTACAAAGCCAGAAAGCGACACACTAAGCAATGGTAATTCGAATATAGGAATGATTGGAACGACTACATTATATTTGTCTTTATATTCTTCTATAATTCCTTCAAAATTGCTCAATGCACCGAATAAACCATGTAATAATACAAGATTTTCTTTTCCGCCATTTGATTCTATATACTTAAATTTACCTTCTTCTTTTAATTCGAGATTCATGTAGGAACGATTTTTCGATAATCACAAAATTAATCTTTCTTTTTGAAAAAACAAGCTAATCTTTATTACTCCTTTTTTTTTCCCAAAGCCAAGCGGTTTTCATGATGTCATTTATTGAATATTTTGGCATCCAGTTTAATATTTTTTCTGCTTTATGATTATTTGCATAAATGGCTACTACATCTCCATCTCTTCGTTCCCCAAGTTGATAATTCAGTTTCACATTCGACTCATTCTCAAATGCTTTTATAGCTTCCAGAACAGTGACTCCTTCGCCATTTCCGAGATTGAAAACATCAAAATTTGGTGCATTTTGCTGATTTAGTAGATGATCTATAGCAAGGGTATGAGCATGTGCAATATCGCTAACATGAATATAATCTCTAATGCAGCTTCCATCTCTTGTGTGATAATCTTTGCCAAAAACTGTCATTGTGGTTCGCTTCCCAATGGCAGTTTCCGTGATTACGGGTACGAGATTGTTTGCAATATTTCTTGATGATTCCCCTATTTCGATAGAATGATGAGCACCAGCCGGGTTAAAATATCTCAAAGCAATGGATTTTACTTGATGGTGGCTTCTCACAAAATCTTGTAAGATTTGTTCGCCCATTTGTTTTGTTCGAGCATAAGGTGATTCAGCTTCTTTGAATGGAGTAGATTCCGTTACGGGTAGTTCGTCTGCATTACCATAAACGGAACAGGATGATGAAAAGATGAAATTGTTGATTTGATGTAAGTTCATACATTTCAACAAATTGAGAAGACTATAAAGATTGTTTTCGAAATAACCAATTGGGTTGCTAACTGAATCTCCTACACTTTTTAGCGCTGCAAAATGAATTATACCCTTAATATCTTGATTGTTTTCAAAAAAGAGATTCAATTTTTCAAAATCACATAGATCGATGTTATGATTAATTACTTTTTTGCCTGTAATTTTTTCGACGCCATGCATTGTAAATTCGGATGAATTGGAAAGATTATCAATGCTTATTACTTCAAATCCATTTTCGATCAAATCCACAATGGTGTGGCTACCAATATATCCACAGCCCCCAGTAATCAATATTTTGCTCATTACTTTTTTAACAAAAGTAAGTAATAAATACAAAATGATAATAGAATTAGAAGTTGTAGTTTATTTATTACATCATTTTAAGATTTAAAAGTGAGGAAAGGAATCTTTTTCATTACTTTTATTCGTCTATTGAATAAACAAGTTTTATTATTCGTTTTGGTGAATATAGAAATGCAAGATTTATTAAAAGGTTGTAGGAGACGAGATAGGAAAAGCCAAGAATTATTATACAGGATGTTTTTTGGCTATGGCACTAGTTTGGCATTTCATTATGTATTGGATACTGAGCAATCAAAAGCAATTTACAATGAATCGATGCTTAAAGTATTCAATAAAATTGACGAATTAAAAAATGATTCGACATTCAAATCGTGGCTTCATAGAATAATTGTGAACACAACGATTGATTATCAAAGAAGTATAAAAGATGATTTTCTAGAAAACGAAATGGTATTGGATCAAACTTTGAGTAATGAATTGAATGCTGAGGATGAATTGTTTAAAAATGATATTTTGGGATTAGTTCAAAAAATTCCAACATCATATCGAACTGTTTTTTTATTACATATTCTCGAAGGATTTACATTTCATGAAATTTCGAAATTATTAAATATAACCGAAGGCGGTGCAAAATCATTATACCAAAAAGCCAAATTGAAATTACAAGTATTAATCACTGATTTTTTTTGATATGGATAATGTGGAAAATTTTTTTCAGAAAAAACTAAAAGAAAGTTTGGAGTCATACCGAATTCCATACGACCAAAATGCTTGGGAAAAATTATCGAATAACCTTGATAATCAAAGTGGTACAAAGAAAAATCTATTGACAAGATTGTTTTGGATATTCCTATTGCTTCCGCTATTAGCTTGGAATATTCATTTGCAACATAAAATTAATATAATTGAATCATCAAAAACTGATGTTGTTATTTCCCCAAAGACTAGCATAAAGGTAGATACCATAATAAAGTATGTTGATAAGATTATTTATCAGAAAAAGCCGATTTATATTCATGAAAAAACAATTTCAGAAAAAGAACTATTTGAAAATGATTTAGTTCAAAAGACTACAAAAAATGAAGATTTAGTAACTATATCGAAAGGAATTGAAAACGATAATCAACTTAATCAAAACATCACAGATTTGCATAACTCTTTGATAGACAATAATAATACTTATGACAAAATGATCTGTGATGATCTTGAAAAAATCAAAGCGGATTATAAAATTAAATTCTTAGCATCAAAAGATAATTTGATAAATAATATTGAAAAGAATGATTATCCTATGAACCCAGCTAAGAAGATTAAAAAATTAAGATCGGATAAAACAAATGAAATCAGTATTGGCATGCTCCAATCATTGAATACAGATAAGATAAATGACCAAACTTTTCAAATAAGTTATAATAGATCATTGTGGAATAATTTTAAAGCTTCCATTGGGTTGCAATATTCAAACAGTAATATGGCAGTAACGCATCATGAGGTTACTAATGATTATGCAATACCAGCTCCGCATCAATTAGGAGATAATTTGACTTCAATTAAATATCATTACAGAAGTATAGGCATCCCCATTCAATTGACATACAATTTATTATCCAAAAAGAAAGTTAACCCTTATTTGCAAATTGGAGTGCAGTTCCAAAAGAAAATGTGCTGCGATTTTGATTATTATTTTGTAACACATAGTTCAGAAGGATATACTATCAATAAATTGGCTACATTGAATAAATGGAATTCATTTTTCCAATTTGGTATTGGAACAGACTTTCCTTTATATCAAAAAATCAAAGGTTTTGGAGCATTTCAACTTAAAAGTGCATTGGACAATAAAAAATTGTTTGATGCCGAAAATAATTATACACAATTTTTATTAGGAATAAAATTCAAAATTTAAGAAATATGAAAAAGACATTGCTTATTGCATTTATTATCAGCTGTTTATCTTTCAATATGGAAAGCCAAAACGAAACAAATGTTAGATTGAAAATCAATCATTTGTTGAATGGTGAAAAAATGGAACTTTTCAAAACGATTAAACTACCCAATTCTTATTATATCAATGTAGAATTATTGCGATATTATGTTTCTGAATTAAAAATTATTCACGATGGAGGATTGATTTCAGAAGTAAAAGATACATGGCTATTGGTGAATCCTGCCTCTAATTTTGAGTATGACTTAGGAGTTCATAATCTTAAAAATATTGAAGGATTACAGTTTAGTCTAGGAGTAGATGCCGAACACAATCATTTGGACCCAACAGTATATCCAGCGAATCATCCATTGGCAATGCAAGACCCATCCATGCATTGGGGTTGGGCTAGTGGATACCGATTTATTACATTTGAAGGACTTGCTGGAACCTCTACAACAAAAACAAACAATATGTTCCAAATTCACACTTTAGATGACAAAAACTATCGAACTGTAAAATACAATTTGGGCTCTACCTCAGATTCTAAAGGTAAAATCATAAGTTTGGATGCAGAATACACTAAATTATTAAACGGTATAAATGCATCTTCAGGATTGATCGAACATAGTGCAATCAACGAAGCAGCTGCTCAGATGAAAAACTTATCAACAGTTGTGTTTTCGCCATCAATTATTTCAGATAACAAAGAGATAGAGAGTAATTTGATTGAAATATCCCCCAATCCTGTAGAAAATAATATCAAAATTATAACTAAGCAATATAATGATATTCAGACTGTTATTATATCGGATATGGCTGGAAAGCAATTGATGACAGTACAAAAAAAGGCTGCTATTTTAGATATTCCTATATCACTATCGAATGGACATTATATTCTCTCAATTTTCGAAAAAAATAATTTAGTTGCTTCAAAGAAACTAATAATACTGAAATAATTTGATATGAAATTAAATATTCTATTGTGCCTTTTGATAGCAGTTGTATTGTTTTGGACTGCTTGTAAAAAAAATGAAGAAGTAATTGCTAAAGACTCAACACCATATATACTCGACACTTATAATCTACCAGATTTCAATATCGCACCAGATAACGTATTAACTATTCAAGGTGTGAAATTGGGTAGAATGTTGTTTTATGAAAAAAAATTATCTAAAGATGGTTCTCAGGCATGTGCCTCATGTCATGTGCAGGAAGATGGGTTTTCGGATAAAAATCAATTTAGTACGGGTGTCGAAAAAAAGTTGGGCGGACGGCAAGCCATGCCAATATTTAACTTAGGGTTACATAAAATCAGCTTTTTCTGGGATGGAAGAGCTGCAACGATTCGAGAGCAATCCTTAAAACCAATTCAAGATCCACTTGAAATGAATGAGACATTGGATAATGTGGTCAAAAAATTGAGTAATGACAATATTTATTTAGACCAATTTATCAGAGTATTTGGTGACAATAAAATTACAACCGAAAGAATTTCGCTAGCTCTTGAACAATTTATGACGACAATTGTCTCTGGTAATTCAAAATATGATCAAGTGTTGGCGGGTAAAGCTCAATATACTCCTGAGGAAGAAAGAGGTAGAAAAATATTTTTTACAGAGTTCGACCCCAGTGGAAAAGTGAAGGGTGGAGAATGTTTTCATTGTCATGGTGGACCAAATTTTACAAATTATCAATTCCAAAATAATGGATTAAATACAGACAATGAATTTACTGATTTAGGAAGATACAAAGTGACTCAAAATGCTTCGGATAAAGCAAAATTCAAAACACCTTCGTTAAGAAATATTGAACGTACAGCTCCCTATATGCACGATGGTAGGTTCAAAACATTAGAAGAAGTGTTGGATCATTATAATAAAAATGTAAAAAAATCATCAACTTCCGATGATCTATTGCAATATAACCTTCAGCCTGGTGGCTTGAAGCTAACCACTCAAGATAAGCTAGATCTAATAGCATTCTTAAAAACACTTACTGATACAGATTACCTCAATAATTTGAATTATAAAACACCATTTTGATTCATTGTTTAATATTAACGTTTGCAATATTTTGATGGAATATTTATTTATAAAAAAGATTTTGAATATTGTTATTTTAACTTTTGTAAGTTATTCTAACATAATATTTGCACAGTCTTATATTCCAATCCCAGATACTTTAACTGGCGAATTAATTAATTTAGAGATAGGGAATGGAACAAAGCAATTTTTTGCAAATAATAATACGAACACCATTGGATATAATGGCAGCTATCTTGGTCCAACAATAATATTGAATAAAGGGCAAAATGTAAAAATTAATGTAAAGAATAATTTAACGGAGCCAACTTCAACGCATTGGCATGGCTTACATGTTGCCCCATCAAATGATGGTAGTCCACACAATCCTATTTTACCTGGGAGCACTTGGTCGCCAACTTTTCAAGTTTTGGATAATGCAGCTACTTATTGGTACCACCCACATTTGCATAATAGTACTATGAATCAAGTACTTAAAGGAGCTGCTGGAATGATATTGATAAGAGATGAAGCTGAATCAAAATTGAATTTACCTAGACAATACGGAGTGGATGATATTCCATTAATATTTCAATTTAAGACATTTGATCTGAATAATAAGCAAATAGTGTTAAGCGACGAACAGGACAATGAAGTGTTGGTAAATGGAACAATTAACGGAATCCTCAATTGCCCAGCTCAAATAGTTAGATTAAGGCTTTTGAATGGATCTAGCCATAGAATTTTCCGTTTTGGGTTGGATGGTGATTTGAAATTCTCACAAATTGCAACCGACGGTGGGTTGATAGATAAGCCAGTTGAATTAACAAGATTGAATTTAGCCCCTGGAGAAAGAGCGGAAATACTTGTAAACTTATCCAATCAGAAAGGCAAAATCATAAATTTGAAATCATTTGGAAATGAGTTGCCACAAGGCTACCCTGGAGGTCCTCCAATGGGAATGATGGGAAGTACAATGATTGGACCATTAGATAATTCTACAATTAATATACTTCAAATAAACGTTAAAGATCAAACCACTAATCCTATATTGACAATACCAACTGAATTGGTTCAAAATCATGTCATACCATTAGAAAATTATACTACAAGAGCAATTGGTTTGACTGCCCAACCAATGATGAGTATGACTAATTTTTTTATCAATGGAAAACAATTCAATGAAAAAGAAATAAACTTTACTACGGAAATTGGCAAAACTGAAGTTTGGAATATTACAAATCAAACGATGATGGCGCATCCATTTCATATTCATGGCAATTCATTTTTTATTTTAAAAATTAACGGATCCGATCCTCCAGAAAATCTAAAAGGGAAAAAAGATGTTGTAATAGTGCCTCCGATGAATGGATCTGTGAAAATAATTACGAAATATGAGGATTTTTCGGATGATGAAATGCCATATATGTATCATTGTCATATCCTTAGTCATGAAGATGCAGGAATGATGGGTCAATTCTTGATTCTGAACCCATTAAATAATAGTGAATTGAACAATAATAAACATTATAAGATTTTTCCTAATCCTAGTAGTCAAACGCTTCAAATAAAAAATGATAATAATGAAAAAATTGATAAAATTATCATTTATAATTATTTAGGAATAAAATTATTTGAAAAAGAAAATATTGGAAACTGGATTGATATTAGTAGTTTGATTTCAGGCGATTATATTTTACAAATATTTAGCAAAAGCACAACAGAACTCTTAAATTTTGTTAAAATATAATTGCATAGAGTTAAAACTATTGTAAATCAACAATATAATATGTAAATTTGTCCTGTGAAAAACTTTTTAAAAAATAGTATAGTATTCGGAATGATATTCGTCCTACTTATTTCCACTTTGGGAATGAGTGTGAATACTTTATATTGTTATTGTAAAGGTGAAATTGAATATAGCCTCTTCGAATTAAATGGTGATAACCATTGTGATAAAAATGAAGCAATAGAACAATTGCCCAAATGTTGCCAAAAAGCAGAAAAAAAGCAATCATGTTGTAATACAATTGACCACGAAAAAAAACCATGTACTAAAAAGGGTAGTGTTTATGTCAAACTCAATGTGGATTACCTTTTGCCACATTTCGACCTACAGAAAGCACCAAGTATTATTTGCGACTTTATCCCAATTGCTCAACCTATTTGGTTTTCTAATCAAATAAATACTTTAAAAAGTGCGGTTCTAACGCTTTCAAATCCAAACAAAGCTCCACCAATAAAGCCTTATGGCAAAGATTGGTGTATATTTGTTCAATCTTTTCTTTGTTAGATTTCATTATTTTTTTTGTTTTAAAAACTAATTAGAGCTTTCTAATTGGTTTAATTTTTATGATTTTAATTCAAAATTTTTGAATTGATAAAAAAATATATTCAATGAAATCTTATTCAATATGGCAAATTATCATAGTTGCCTTAATAATTTATATAACCCCATTTCAATTGTTTTCCCAAAAAATAGTAACTGGAGAAGTATTGAACAGTACTGAAGAAGCACTGATTGGTGCAACTATATATTGGAAACATGACCAAAATGTTAATACTTCAACTGATGAGTTTGGGAAATTTACAATTAATCGATCTCAAAAATCAGATACCCTTGTAGCGTCTTATGTAGGGTTTAATACCTTGAATTTTGTTGTAAACCGCCAAGATTCATTTTTGCATTTGCATCTTGAGACACTTGCTAACTTGCAAGAAGTGGTGGTAAGTGGCAAGCTAGAAGATAGTTATGTATCCACATTAAATGTAAAAAATATAGAAACACTTTCCAGTCATGAGCTACGAAAAGCCCCATGTTGTAATCTTTCTGAAGCATTCGAAACAAGTGGAGCAGTGGATATAAGTTATAATGATGCAATAACAGGTGCTACTGAAATTCAATTGTTAGGGTTGAAAGGTATATACACTCAACTTCAGATTGAAAATAGACCTAGCTTGAACGGATTAGCTACACCTTTTGGGATGGATTTTATACCAGGCACCTGGCTCGAAAGTATTCAAATTTCAAAAGGAGCAAGTACTATATTAAATGGTTATCAAAGCATAAGTGGACAAATCAATGTCGAACTCGTAAAACCAAATAAGGATAAAAAGTTATTTGTAAATTTATTTAGTAACACTTTAGGAAGACTTGAAGCAAATGTTCACTTGAACAAGAAAATAAATGAAAAATGGTCAACTGGTTTGTTATTGCATGGTAGTTCTTTTCAGAATCAGATAGACCACGATAATGATGGCTTTATTAATATGCCTTTGAAAAAACAATTGAATGGGTTATATAGGTTAATTTATAGTGGGGAGAAGTGGTTTTTTCAATTCAATGCACAGATGCTTTCAGACAATCGAATTGGTGGTCAAGTTATTCCAAAATCAGCTTCTAATAATAATTATTGGCGTACAAATATAACCAATGATAGAAAAGAAATTTTTGGAAAAATGGCTTATTTGGGATTCAAAGCACCTTATCGTAATATTGCTTTTTTATATAGTTTACTCAATCATAATATGTATGGGAATCTAGGACTTCAAAGTTATAATGGAAGACAATATTCTTCATACAACAATTTGATTTACAATGATATAATTGGTAATACTGACCATAAAATTATATTAGGTGTAACTTATACAAACGATCAATATAAAGAATCATTAAGCGATAAAAATTATGATAGAACAGAATCTGTAGTAGGTGGTTATTTCGAATACAACTATGGAAGACCAGTACTTGGAAAAACATATACAGATTGGGGTATCGTTGCAGGAGTGCGATTGGATCATAATAGTCTTTATGGATTATTATTTACTCCTAGAGTGAATATAAAATATAATTTTGGAGAAAATAGTATTATAAGAGCCTCGGCAGGAAGAGGTTATCATTCTCCAAATATTATTGCTGAAAATATCGGACAATTTTCGAGTAATAGAAGTTTGAATATTTTGTCGCCGCTCCAAATAGAAGAAGCATGGAACTACGGGGTGAACTATACTCAACAATTCAAATTGTGGGGAAGAAGTGGAAATATGAATGTAGATCTTTATCGAACAGATTTTACAAACCAAATGGTAATCGATTTGGATAAGGACTATACAAAAATTTTAGTGTATAATCTTAATGGTAAGTCATTCTCTAACAGCCTATTATGGATGACAACCTATGAGCTTTTCGATCGTTTTACATTGAAATTAGCATACAAATGGAATGATGTCAAGTCAACCTATCAAGGGGTACAGGATAGACAGCCATTTATTGCAAAGCATAGAGGTTTAGTTACAATTGATTACAAAACAAAGTCGAAAAACTGGATATTCAATGTAGCAACTCAAATTGTAGGACCTCAGAGAGTTCCTGTTTTCCATAATTTGCCAAGTCCATATCATGAGCATAGCATTTCAGAATCGCCCACTTATGCCATTTTACAGGCTCAAGTTACAAGGAAGTTCGGCAACTTAGAAATCTATATTGGTGGAGAAAACTTGACAAATTATGTTCAACATAATCCGATTATTGCAGCAGATCAGCCATTTTCGGATTATTTCAATGCAGCACAAGTGTATGCCCCAATAATGGGAGCAAGAGGATATTTTGGCATTCGTTATAGCTTGGATTAGAACTTATAGCCTAATTTGAAGCCGAGCCAAAATCTTTTAGGATTGATGTAATCAATTACTGTATCGGATTGTGTATTATCGATGTTCGAATGTTCTGTAAAATCTCTAGTACTATCAGTTTTTGGGATATACACTAACGAAATTCCACCTAACACATATTTTGTGAATAGAAAATTGATACCTACTTTGCCAGTAAAGAAATTGTTTGCAATACTTCCGCTAGAATAATAAGATTGAGGACCACGATTTACATAGTATGAATATTTTGAAACAAAATAGTGATTGCATATTCCAATAGAATAAAAGATTTTATCTGTTTCTTTAAATCTGAAATTATAAATTAATTGCAATGTAACTATTGTATTTATAATAATCTGACTTAGTGTAAGCATAGCCCAAGTCGCCCCAAATTTGGTTATTAGAGTTTTTGGAATTATAGATAAGTCGCTCATAATGAAGCCCATACTTCCCATTAACCCCACCAAATTCTAAGGAAACAGCGTTTCTTAAATGAGTTGGCTTTGGTAAGTCTGTGTTATTTTGAGCAAAGAAGAAATTAGAGCAAAAGAAAATAGAAAAAAAGATAAAAAAAAAATCTCATAACAAACATTTTAAGGTTTAATAATGCCTTAAATTTATAATTATTTTTTAAACATAAAAAATTAAATCATGAAATTTAGTGTAATTGTAA
>Ga0116191_1003034_pt1 | contig 12454 bp, 12 predicted proteins | sample AD_UKC111_MetaG_FD_89897 | JGI IMG/M metagenome (GOLD analysis project Ga0116191, IMG submission 89897) | Active sludge microbial communities of municipal wastewater-treating anaerobic digesters from Hong Kong - AD_UKC111_MetaG | ecosystem: Engineered > Bioreactor > Anaerobic > Digestate...
GAGCGCGAGCGCGACGCGATGCGCCTGCTCGCCGACGAGCGCCACGCCGACCGGCCCCGCGGCACCCTGCGCGCGACGCTGGTCAGCCTGGGCGCCGGCGACCACCTGCTGCTGCTCGCGGCCGCGCCGGGTGCGACCGCGCTGGCCGCGCTGTCCGCGATCGCCGCGGACCTCGGTCGGCTGTACCCGGTCGCGACGATCGCGCTGGGCTGAGCGGGCCGTCGGCCCGCGTCAGAATCCGTCGGCGCGCTCGCCGCGCCACCACGCCGGGGTCACCGCGACGCTGCCCGCGCCGTCCGAGATCCAGGCCTGCCCGTCCTGCACGGTCGCCGACAGCCGCATCGTCCGCGCGGCGAGCCGCGCGAGCGCCGCCGACGCCTCGGGATCGACCGCGACGACGGACAGGTTCGCGCTGCGCGCCAGCGCGGCTTCGTTCTGGCGCCACCAGATCGATGCCCGGGCGCCGCCGTACGCGAGCACGACGACCCGCGACGCGCGGCCGCAGGCCTTGCGGACCCACTTCTCGTCGGGCAGCCCGACCTCGACCCAGAGCTCGATCGCCCCGGTGTCGTCGACGCGCGCGAGGTCCGGCTCGTCCTCGGCCGACAGCCCGCGACCGAAGCGCATCCGCGCGTCGGCGAACAGCGCGAACGCGAGCACCCGCAGCATCAGCCGCTCCTCGGTCTCGGAGGGATGCAGCGCGAGGGTCAGCGCGTGGTCGGCGTAGACGCCGCGGTCGATGTCGGCGACCGACAGCTCGAGCTTGTGGACGGTGGAGCGCAGGGCCATGGGGCGCGATCGTAGCGCAGGCGGTCCGGCCCGCCCCCCGCCGCGTCAGTCGCCGGCGGCGAGGTGGCGGCGCAGCCTGGCGAGCAGCTCGACCAGCGTATCGACCTCGCGGTCGGACAGGCCGGCGGTCCAGTCGCGGATCCGTGCGAAGTCGTCGGCGTTGCGCCGGGCCCAGTAGCGGCGGTGCCGCTCGGTCGCGACCAGGCGCCGCACCCGTCGGTCGTCCGCGTCGACCTCGACCTCGAGGAAGCCCTTGCGCACGAGCGCGTCGACGATCTGGCGCGCGTTCTGATGGGTCATGCCGAGACCCGCCGCGACCTCGCCGAGCCCGGGCGGTCCGGGCCGTGCCTCGACGAACTGCAGCAGCGCGGCCTGCCGCGTCGTGAGCCCGTCCTCGGACAGCTCGCGGTCGAGCCTGCCGCGCAGCATCGTCGACGACGCGAGCAGACCCCGGAACAGCCGCACCCGCTGCGCGAGCGGTGCCGGCAGCACGTCGAGCCCGAACTCGAGCCATTGACCTCGATCGTTCATCCGCAATATATTACCTTTCGTCGGCGCCACACGGGAGCCCGCGATGATCGTCCTGATGCCCCACTGCGGGTTCCTGTCCGAGACGACGCGGATGCTCGGCATCGCTCGCGCGCTGCGCGCCGCCGGCGAACCGGTCGCGATCGCGTCGCACGGCGGCCCGTACGCGCAGGTGCTCGACGCGGCCGGCGAGCGCTGGACGCCGCTCGATCCGGCGATGGACCGCGCCCGCCAGGAGCGCTACCTGCGCGACCTCGTGCAGATCGGCCGGCCCGGGCTGCGGCTCCAGCCGCCCGACGAGGTCCGGCGATCGGTCGCGTCCGAGGCCGCGTTCCTGCGATCGACGGGCGCGAAGGCGGTCGTCGTCGGCTTCACGCTGACCGCGTACCTGTCGTCGCGCGTCGCCGGGATCCCGCTGGTCGCGTCGCACGGCGGCTCGTTCGTGCCGCCGGTGGCCGAGCTCGGCCTGATGCCGGTGCCCTCGCAGATGTCGATCCCCGGCACCGAATGGCTGCCGGCGCCGCTCAAGCGGCTGATGGCCAATCGGTCGACCGACCGGATGACCTGGCCCACCGCGTTCCTCAACGACGTGGCGGCCGAGCTCGGCGTCGAGCCGGTGCCGACGCTCGCGGCGCTGATGCTCGGCGACCTGACGCTGGTGACCGACGTGCCCGAGGTGCTCGGCGTGCCGGCCGGTGCGCTGGCCGCGTGGCGGCCGCGCCGCCCGGCCGCCTACCGGGCCGGCACGCGGCTCGTCTACACCGGCCCGCTGTTCGCGCGACTCGACGCGCCGATCCCGACGCAGGTCGAGGCCTTCCTCGACGGCGCGCGGCCGACCGCCTTCGTGGTGCTGAGCTCGTGCACGCCGACGATGCTGCGCGCGGTCGTCGCGCGGGTTCGAGCGACCGGGCTGCGCACGATCGTCGCCGCGACGATCCACGACTACGGGCCGAACGACGACCCGGACGTCGTGGTCGCGGGCCTGCTGCCCAGCCACGCGGTGATGCCCCGCGTCGACGTCGCGGTGACGATGGGCGGCCAGGGCAGCGTGCAGACCGCGATGGCCTGCGGCACGCCGCTCGCGGCCGTGCCGCTGCACCTCGAGCAGGAACTGAACGTGGCGCTCGCCGCCCGCCAGGGCATGGCGATCGCGGTCGCGCCGCGGCACGCCGGGACGCCGGTGATGACCGACGCGGTGCGGCGGCTGGTCGGCGAGCCGGCGTTCGCCGAGGGCGCGCGCCGGGCCCGCGCGCACTACGCGGGGGTCGACGGCGCGGCCGGCGCCGCGGTCGCGATCCGCGACTTCCTGCGCGCGGCACCGTCGCCCTCGCCGGTCGCCGTGCCGCGGCCCGCCTTCGCGCGGTAGCGCCTCGCCGCCGCGGCGAGCCGCCCCGCGATCCGCTCGCGCAGCGCCGCGGGCGCGATCACCTCGACCGTCTCGCCGTGGCGCAGGATGTCCATCTCCAGCTCCTCGCTCTCCGAGTACGGCAGCCGCAGCTCGTACCCGCCGTCGGGCAGCGTCTCGCCCTGCTGGCGCGGATGCCAGACCTCCGCGCGGACCCAGCGCGCGGCCTGCGGCGCGAAGCGCAGCACCGCCCACTCGCGCGGCCGGCCGCGGAAGATGCCGTAGGCCGAGCCGAGCGCGCGGTCGACCTCGGCGGGCGTCACGTCGAGCGCCTTGCGGTCGAGCAGCCGCGCCTCCTCGATCGCGTCGAGCGCGAACGTGCGCAGGGCCTCCGCCCGGTGGCAGAACGCGTCGAGGTACCAGGCGTTTCGCCAGTGCACGAGCCGCTGCGGCGACACCTCGCGACGCCCGCGCTCGTCGCGGCCCCGCGAGTGGTAGGCGAGCTCGAGGCGCTGGCGACCGACGAGCGCGGTCCCGACGCGCTCGAAGAAGCGCGGCGCCACCGGACGGTTCTGCGCGGCGACGATGCGCACGCGCTCGCGGATCGCCCGGGCGCCCCCCGCGCCCTGCGAGAGCAGCGACTCGAGCCGCTCGATCAGCGGGCCCACCCGATCGCCGATCAGCCCGCCCGGGTCGAGGTCCTCGAGCATCCGGTGCATCGTCAGCAGCGCGAGGATCTCGCGGTCGCTGAACCACAGGCCCGGCAGCTCGTACTGCGGCCCGAAGTCGGAACTCGCGAGCACGTAGCCGCCGCGGTCGCGGTCGAACACGATCGGCGCGTTGAACCGGTCGCGCAGCGCGGCGAGGTCGCGCACCAGCGTCGCGCGCGAGACTTCGAGCGCCGCCTGCAGCGACTTGAAGTCGATCACGCCGCGGGCGCGGATCAGCTGGTCGATCCGGTAGTAGCGCTCGGTCTGACGCATCGGGCCGGTCTCCTTCGGCGCGTCGGGCCTCGGCGCGCACCGCGACCCTGCCCGATCCCGGGGGGCGCTGTCCAGCGCGCCGCGCGGCGGCCGGCGCTCGCGTCGCCCCGCGGCCGCAGGCAGAATCGCGCGGATGCCCGCCGTCCTCGTCGCGCTGCTGCCGCTGACCACCGACCCCTCGGCCCTCGCGCTCGCCACGGCGCGCGTCGGCGACGCGGAGCGTGCGCGCGCGACCCGCTTCATCCGCGACGCCGACCGCGCGCGCCACCTGCTCGGCCGGGCGCTCGCGCGGGTGCTGGTCGCGCGGCGGCTCGCCGTCCCGCCGTCCTCGCTGCGGCTGGTGGAGGACGCCGACGGCAAGCCGGCGCTCGACGGCCCGGGCCCGGCGTTCAACCTCAGCCACTCCGGCGGCTGGATCGCGTGCGCGCTGGCCGAGGACGTCGCGGTCGGCGTCGACGTGCAGGAGCACACCCCGTCGATGGCCCGGCCGGACGACTTCGGCGACGTCTTCGGGCCGCGCGAGCGTGCGCGGATCGACGGCGCGGGCGACGAGGCCGCGCGGATCGGCGCGTTCGCGCGCGCGTGGGCCCGCAAGGAAGCGCTGCTCAAGGCGGTCGGGGTGGGCCTGCAGCTGAAGCTCGACGCGATCGACATCGTCGACGGCGACCCGCATCCGCGCTGGGACCCGCCCGGCGACGCCCGTTCGGCCGCCGCGCTCGCCGGCGGCTGGACGCTTCGCGACGTGCCGGTCGACGCGCGCCATGCCGGCGCGGTCGCGTGGCGCGGCGCGCCCCGACCGGTCGAGGTCGTCGCGCTCGACGCGGCGTCGCTCGGCCGCTGACACCGGGAGCGCCCCGTGCCGCCGGCCGCCGTCCCCGGCGCTTCCGACCGTCTGACCCTTCGCGACTACGCCCGCCGGCTCGCGCCCGCGCTGGCGATGGCGGCCGTCGCCGTCGTGCTGGCGACCCGCGACGGCACGCCGATGGCCGTCGGCACGACCGTCTTCGTGGTCGTCTGCACCCTGCTCTACCCGGTCTCGCGCTTCGTCCACGAACGGCTCGTCGACGCCGTGCTGGACGGCCGGCCGCTGTTCGATTCCCCGGGTCTCGCCCGCGCGTCGCGGTTCGCGACGATGGTGATGTGCTGGGCGCTCGCCGCGTTCGTGGCGCCCCTCGGCCTGGTCGCGCTGCGCTGGTGGCGGCGCCGGGCCGGAGGCTGAGCGTCAGAACATCGCCCGGATCCGCGCCCCCACGTCCACCGCGGGCGCCCGTCCGGCCGCGGGCGCTGCGGCGGCCGGAGCCGGAGGGGGCCCGATGCGCCGCAGTCGAGACAGCACGCCGCGGGTCATGAACCGGCTGCGGGCCGCATGCACGTAGGCCGCGCCCAGCCGCGGCTGCTGGACCACCGCATGGCGCAGCGGCTCGACCAGGTGCAGCGCGTCGCGCGCGCGGGTCATCGCGACGTACAGCAGGCGCCGCTCCTCGTCGATGCCCTCCTGCGTGCCGGTGTGGTACTCGTTCGGGAAATTGCCGTCGGTCACGTCGATCACGTAGACCGCGTCCCACTCCTGGCCCTTGGCCGAGTGGACGGTCGACAGCACCAGCCAGTCCTCGTCCTTCAGCGGCGCGCCGGCGAGGTCGCCCGAGGCCGACGGCGGGTCGAGGGCGAGCTCGGTCAGGAAGCGCTCGCGCGACGGGCTGCGCGCCGCGATCGTCGCGAGCATGTCGAGGTCGGCCGCCCGCACCGACGCGTCGTCGTGCCGCCGTTCGAGCAGCGGCCGGTACCAGTCGGCGACCGCATCGAGCTGTCCGGCCCAGGGCGTGGCCGGGTCGGCCAGCGTGGCCATCAGCGCGGCGAAGCCCGGCCAGTGGCCGCGCGCGGCGGCCGGCGGCGTGAACGCACCGAGCGACGCGAGGCCGCCGACCGACGCGAGGCCGCCCGGCGACGCGGGCCCACCGGTCGACGCGAGCCCGACCGCCCCGCTCGCGACGTGCTCCAGCGCGCGCTTCGCGCTCGCCGGCCCCATGCCGGGCATCAGCTGCAGCGCGCGGAACGCCGCGACGCCGTGGCGCGGATTGTCGGCCCAGCGCAGCACCGCGAGCACGTCCTTCACGTGCGTCGACTCGAGGAACTTCAACCCGCCGTGCTTCACGTACGGAATGCCGCGCCGGGTCAGCTCGACCTCGAGCAGGTCGCTGTGGTGGCTGCTGCGGAACAGCACCGCCTGCCGCTTCATCGGCACGCCGGCCTCGCGCCGCGCGAGCACCTGCGCGACCACCCAGTCGACCTGCTCGCGGTCGTCGGCGACGGTGACCAGCGCCGGGGTCTCGCCGCCCTCGCGGACCGCGTGCAGCGTCTTCGGGTACTGGCGGCGCCCCTCGGCGATCAGCGCGCCGGCCGCGTCGAGCACCGGCTGCACCGAGCGGTAGTTGGTCTCGAGCGCGACCCGCGTGGCCGGCGGCTCGAACTGCGCGGGGAAGTCGAGGATGTTGCCGACGTCGGCCGCGCGGAACGAGTAGATCGACTGCGCGTCGTCGCCGACCACCGCGAGGCCGCGGCCGTCGGGGCGCAGCGCGCGCAGGATCCGCGCCTGCAGCGCGTTGGTGTCCTGGTACTCGTCGACCAGCACGTGGTCGAACCGCGCCGAGACCTCGGCGGCGAGCGCCGGGTCCGACATCGCCGCGTCCCACCACAGCAGCAGGTCGTCGTAGTCGAGCACGCCGTCGGCCTGCTTGCGCGCGACGTAGTCGCGGTAGAGCGCCGCGAGCTCGTCCTCCCACTCGAGGCACCACGGCTGCAGCGCGCGGATCGCCTCGTCGAGCGGGCGGCCGCCGTTCACGCGATGCGAGTAGATCGCGAGGCAGGTGTCCTTCTTCGGGAACCGCCGGTCCTTCGCCGACAGCCCGCGCTCGTGGCGCACCACGTCCATCAGGTCGGCCGCGTCGCCGCGGTCGAGGATGCCGAAGTTCTCGGCGAGCCCGACCTGCGTCGCGTGCTCGCGCAGCAGCCGCGCGCCGATCGCGTGGAAGGTGCCGGCCCAGGGCAGGCGCAGGCGCGGGCCGTCCGCGTCCGCGGCCGCCGGTGCACCCCGGGCGGCGGCCGCGCGCTGCGCGAGCGCGCGCGCGGCGAGCCGCTCGGCGCGGCGCGTCATCTCCTGCGCCGCGCGCCGACTGAACGTGAGCAGCAGGATGCGCGCCGGGTCGACGCCCTCGACGACCAGGTGCGCGACGCGGTGCGCGAGGGTCGCGGTCTTGCCGGTGCCGGCGCCGGCGATCACCAGCAGCGGGCCGCAGGAGAAGCGCCCGTCGGCGTCGCGCTCGCCGAAGGTCGCGGCCGCGCGCTGCGCGGGGTTCAGCGCGTCGAGCCAGGTCGGGTCGGAGAGGTCCATGGCGAGAGTCTCGCACGAGGCGCGGGCGGTCCTCGCGGCGCGCGCACCGATCCGCCAGCATGCGCGGATGCACGGCACCTGGATCCTTCGGCGCCCCGACGGCGGCGAGATCCGGCGCTTCCGCCAGACCTACTCGCTGGTGCGGCGTCCCGACGGCTGGCGGATCTTCGCGTCGATCATCCACGCGCCGGCCTGAGCCGCACCCCTACTGGAACGCCACCTCCGCGAAGCTCCGCAGCTTCCTGCTGTGCAGCCGCGTCGTCCCCTGCCGGCGCAGCAGCTCGATCGCACGCATGCCGATGCGCAGGTGCTGGTCGACGCTCGCGCGGTAGAAGCGGTTGGCCATGCCCGGCAGCTTGATCTCGCCGTGCAGCGGCTTGTCGGACACGCACAGCAGCGTGCCGTAGGGCACGCGGAACCGGAACCCGTTGGCCGCGATCGTCGCGCTCTCCATGTCGAGCGCGATCGCGCGGCTCTGCGAGAAGCGGCGCGTCGGGCCGTGCAGCGGCAGCAGCTCCCAGTTCCGGTTGTCGGTCGAGGCGACCGTGCCGGTGCGCATGATCCGCTTGAGCTCGTAGCCGGACAGCTGGGTCACGTCGGCGACCGCGTCCTGCAGCGCGACCTGGATCTCGGCGAGCGCCGGCACCGGCACCCACAGCGGCAGCTCCTCGTCGAGCACGTGGTCCTCGCGGACGTAGCCGTGCGCGAGCACGTAGTCGCCGAGCCGCTGGGTCGCGTGCAGCCCCGCGCAGTGGCCGAGCATCACCCACGCGTGCGGCCGCAGCACCGCGACGTGGTCGGTGATCGTCTTGGCGTTGGCGGGACCCACGCCGATGTTGATCATCGTGATGCCGCTGCCGTCCTCGCGGACGAGGTGGTAGGCCGGCATCTGCGGCAGCCGCGCGGGACGCTGCTCGCCGGCGGCGGCGTCGGTCGGCTCCTCGTCGGCGACCGCCGCGCCCGGCAGGCCGGCGCCCGCGTCGACGATCGGCGCGGCCGCGGTCGGCAGCGGGCCGGTGCGCGTGTACACGCGGTCGCCCGGCTCGACGAAGGCGACGTAGCCGTCGCCGCCCGACTGCCCGCTCGCCGGCATCGACATCAGCTGGCGACCCAGCCGCACGAACTCGTCGACGTAGAACTGGTAGTTGGTGAACAGCACGAAGTTCTGGAAGTGCGCGGGCGAGGTGCCGGTGTAGTGGCGCAGCCGGTGCAGCGAGTAGTCGACGCGCGGGGCGGTGAACAGCGCGAGCGGCAGCGGCTCGCCGGGCCGCGGCTCGTGCGTGCCGTTGGCGATGCCGTCGTCCATCGACGCGAGGTCGGGCAGGTCGAACAGGTCGCGCATGCGCAGCAGCCGCGTCGCGTCGAGCTCGGCCTCGACGTGCGCGTGCTCCGGGAACGCGAAGTGCACCGGGATCGGCTCGTGGCTGGTGCCGACGATCAGGCCGACGCCGTGGTTCTCGACCAGCAGCCGGAACTGCTCGGCGTAGTAGTGGCCGAACACGTCCGGGCGCGTCAGCGTGGTCTCGAACGTGCCCGGCCCCGCGACGAAGCCGTAGGCGAGCCGCGAATCGGCGCGTGCGACCGTGTCGGTCTCGACGCGCACGAACGGGTAGTGCGCGCGCACGCGACCGACCGCGTCGTCGCCGGCCACGTACCGGCGCAGCGCGTCGCGCAGGTGGGCGACGCCCGCGTCGTAGATCTCGCGCACGCGCGCCAGCGCGGCCTCGGGCGTGTCGAAGCGCTGGGGCGCGTAGAACGGGGCGTTCATGGGCGGCCTCGAAGATGGAACCGGCCGATTCTACGGCGCGCCTAGAATCGGCCGATGACGATCGACGGGGGTGCGATGGCGGACGACGGATCGGCGGACGACGGATCGGCGGACGACGGATCGGCGGACGACGGATCGGCGGGCGGCGCGGCGTGGCCGCGGGTCGCGGTGTTCGGCGCCGGCGCGGTCGGCTGCCACTACGGCGCGAAGCTGGCGCTCGCCGGCGCGCCGGTCGTGCTGGTCGGCCGGCCGGCGCACGTCGACGCGATCCGCGAGCGCGGCCTGTGGTGGGACAGCGGCGGCGCGCGCACCGTCGTGCGCGTCGGGGCCGACACCTCCCCCGACGCGGTGCGCGACGCGGACCTGGTGCTGCTGTGCGTGAAGACCTCGGACACGCCGCAGGCCGCGCGCGAGCTGCTGCCGAGGCTGCGGGCCGGCGCGACCCTGGTGTCGATGCAGAACGGCGTCGACAACGTCGAGCGGGCCCGCGCCGCGGCGCCGGGCATCGACCCGATCGCCGCCGTGGTGTACGTCGGCGCGTCGATGGGCGGGCCCGGGCACGTCGTCCACGCGGGTCGCGGGGACCTGGTGATCGGCGAGGTGCCGGGCGGGCCGCTCGGCGCGGACCCCGCCCGGGCGGCGCGCGCGGCGCGCACGTTCGAGCGCGCCGGCGTGCCCTGCCCGGTCGTGCCCGACGCCCGCGCAGAGCTCTGGACCAAGCTGACGATGAACGCCGCGTTCAACGCGATCTCGGCGCTCACCCGCGGGCGCTACGGATTGCTCGTCGCCGACCCCGGCATCGTCGCGACGATGCGCGCGGCGATCGCCGAGTGCGTCGCGGTCGCGCGCGCCGAGGGCGTCCCGGTCGACGACGCCGACGCGCTGCACGCGGCCGCGCTGCGGCTCGGCGCGGCCATGAGCGGTGCGACCTCGTCGACCGAGCAGGACCTCGCGCTCGGCCGGCCGACCGAGATCGACGCGCTGAACGGCCACGTCGCGGCCCGGGGCGAGGCGCTGGGCGTCCCGGTGCCGGTCAACCGCGCGCTGCACGCGCTGGTGCGGATGCTCGAGCGCGGCCGGAGCGCGCGTTGAGCGGCCTGCCGGCGGGCTGCGGGCCGGTCGAGGCGGCGCTCGCGCGGCTCGACGCCCGCCCGGCGGTCACGCTGCGCGTCGAGGTCGAGGCGGGGCGCCCCGCCGACGGCGTGATGCGGCTCGAGATCCGGCGCGCCGGCGGCGTCGAGCGGCTGGTGCTCGACGGGCGCCCGCTGCGGCCCCGCCCGGCCGAGGGCCGGCACCGCGACGCGCTGCGGCTCGATCCGGAAGGCCCGTGCGAGCGCGACGGCGACGCGCCGCCCGGCACCGTCTCGCTGCGCTACGACGCGTGGGCCGAGCGGGGCAGCGCGCGCGTGACGCTGCACGTCGACGCCGCGAGCGGCCTGCCGCGCGGCGCGCGGCGCGAGGCACCCGAGCTCGCGTGGGGGCGCGCGCTGTCGCGGCCGACCAAGCCGCCGCAGGCGATGCTGCGCCCCACCGGCCGCAGCATCGTCGAGCGCATCGACGTCGACGTTCCGAACGACCCGCCGCCGCGACGCGACGGCACCTGACCGATCCACGAGGAGGAGACCCGCATGTCCGAGACGATCGCCTTCCTGGGCCTGGGCGCGATGGGCGCGCCGATGGCCTCCAACCTCGCCGCCGCCGGCTTCGCGCTGCGCGTGTGGAACCGCAGCCCGGCCCGCGCGGAGCCGTTCGCCGCGGCCGGCGCGACCGTCTGCGCGAGCCCCGCCGAGGCGGTGCGGGGCGCCCGGTTCGTCGTCTCGATGGTCGCCGACGACGAGGCCACCCGCGAGGTGATGCTCGGACCCGACGGCGTCGTGGCCGCCGCTGCGCCGGGGACGACGATCGTCGACAGCAGCACCAACAGCCCGGCGATGTCGCGCGAGGTGGCCCGCGCCGCGGTCGCGCGCGGGCTCGCGCACCTCGACGCGCCGGTCTCGGGGAGCATCGCGCAGGCGAGCGGGCGCGAGCTGGTGTTCATGGTCGGCGGCCCGCAGCACGCCTTCGACGCCGCGCGGCCGCTGTTCGACGCGATGGGCCGGATGGCGCGGCGCATGGGCGATTCGGGCGCCGGCTCGACGATCAAGCTGGTCAACAACATGCTGTCGGGGACGATGAGCGCGGCGATCGCCGAGGCGATGTCGGTCGCGCTCGCCGCCGGCCTCGAGCCGGCGGCGGTCCAGGCGATCCTGTCCGAGGGCGCCGCGGGCTCGCGGCTCACGAGGACCAAGATCCCCAAGATGGCCGCGCGCGACTTCTCGCCGCAGTTCCAGCTCGGGCTGATGGAGAAGGACCTGCGCTACTTCCTCGCGCTCGCGCAGGAGGTCGACCGGCCGGTGCCGGTCGCGTCGCTGGTGCGCACCCAGCTGCAGGCCGCTCGGCGCGCCGGGCTGGGCACGCAGGACGTGTCGGCGATCTTCGTGTACACGGCGGGAGGGGGCTGAGGCGTCGCCGCCCACGGGTCCCGCGGCGCCCGCGAACGCGGCCCGCGGGCCGGGTGCGCACCGGGCCTCAGCGCGCCGCCCGCGTCAGCTCCACCGCCAGCGCCCGCGGTCCCGGCACGCCGGCCTTGTCGAGCGCGGCGCGCAGGTCGGCGCGGACCGATCCGATCGGCACGCCGTCGTGCTCGGCGATCGCCTCGGGCGACTCGCCCTCGAGCACCACCGCCTCGACGACGCGGGTCTCGCGCGCGCTGAGCCCGACCGCGTGCGCCCAGGCCCACAGCGTGCGCAGCCGCGCGCCCCGGTCGGGCCCGACGCGCACGACGACCGGCACGGCGATCGAGCCGGGCTGCAGGGACACGGTCCGCGCGACCGGATCCGACGGGCGCAGCAGGCGCCGGCGACCGGCCGCGGCCTCGGCGAGCGCGCCCGACCACCGCGCGGCCATCGCGTCGTCGAGCGGGTGCGGCCGGCCGGCCCGCAGCACCAGGGTGTCGCGGGCCTCCAGCAGGTGCCGGGCGGCGCGATTCGCCGCCAGCAGCGCGCCCCCGGCGTCGAGGCCGAGCAGCGGCTCGTCGATCAGGTCGGCGAGCGGTCCCGACGGAATCGCCCCGGTCGGCCCGGCCGACGCGACGCCCTCGACGGGTGGGCCGTCGAGACGCGGAGGAGGCGGGCGCTGCGGCATCGGGACCCTCGGACGCGTGCCCCCGGCGGCGATCCGCGGGAGCCTCCAGTCTCGCGGCGTCGCGGCGCGGTGCCCATCCGCCGATCGGGCAGTCCGATCGGGCAGGCCGATCGGTCAGTTCGGCCGGCCGGGGCCGGCGAGCGGCAGCGGATCCGGCGGGGCGGGCGGATCGTCCGGGTGCGGCGGACCCGGCATCGGCCGCTCGGGCGCCGCCGGTTCGAGCGGGTCGGGACGATGCGTGCCGCGGGCGACGGACGGATCGACGGGAGGCGTGCTCATTCGGCGGACCTCGTGGCGGCCGGGCGTCGGCCGGGTCGGGCAGGGACCGGCACGTCGCGTGCCCGGACCGGCGCGCCGTCGCCGCCCCTTCAGTCCGGCCGGTCGAGCGCCAGCGCGACCGGTGCCCCGTCGTGCGCGGCACGTTCGGCGGCGAGCCGCGCCGCACGTCGCACGCGCGGACCGTCGGCGGC
>Ga0116191_1003042_pt1 | contig 12415 bp, 9 predicted proteins | sample AD_UKC111_MetaG_FD_89897 | JGI IMG/M metagenome (GOLD analysis project Ga0116191, IMG submission 89897) | Active sludge microbial communities of municipal wastewater-treating anaerobic digesters from Hong Kong - AD_UKC111_MetaG | ecosystem: Engineered > Bioreactor > Anaerobic > Digestate | place...
GACTTTGACGTCGTGTGGAACTAAGAAAAAAATTGCTGAATTAGAGCAAAAAAACAAAGAATGTCAAGATTTGCTTAATTCAACAACAATGAAATTGAATCTATGCCTTTCTGAAAAAGATGCATTGTCAAAACAAAATGATTATTTGAAACAAAATAATTCTGATTTGATAAACAGCAACAAAGAAATGACTGTTTTGACTACTAAAGGTGCACAAAATCTTGAAAAATCATTGGAAAGCATAAAAGAGAAAGATTTAAAAATATCTCGTCTGCAAGATGCATTGACCAAAAAAGATAGTGTAACACTTGCATTGGTTACAAGTTTGAAAAAAACTGTTGGTCTTGATGATCCAGATATTAACGTAAATGTTGAAAAAGGTGTTGTCTTCATCAATATTTCTGACAAAATGCTTTTCAAAAGCGGAAGTTATGTAATTACCGATAAAGCAAAAGAAGTTTTGGCAAAAGTGGCAAAAGTAATCAACGACAAACCAGATTTTGAATGTTTGGTTGAAGGTCATACTGATAATGTACCTTTCACTGGCAACGCTATACTTCTTGATAACTGGGATTTGAGTGTGAAACGTGCAACTGCAATCGTAAGAATGTTGACAAAAGATTTAGGTGTTAACCCGAAACAGTTGATAGCAGCCGGAAGAAGTGAATACATTCCGCTTGTTGATAATAAAACAGCTGAAAATAGAGCAACCAATAGAAGAACACGCATTGTTATCATGCCAAAAATCGATCAGTTTTATGACATGATTGAGAAAGAAATGAAAACCTTGTCGAAGTAGTTTTATTATGAAATAAACAAAAAGTCCTGAAATTCAGGACTTTTTTGTTTTTATAAAATATCTATATCACCTTTTCCTTCACGAACTACAAGTGGTTCATAACCACTCAAATCGATAATGGTTGAAGGAGTATTATCCCCATAACCGCCATCAATTATTAAATCAACCAGATTTTGCCATTTTTCAAAAATCAATTCTGGATCGGTTGAATATTCAATCACCTCATCATCATCGTGAATAGATGTGGAAACAATTGGGTTACCAAGCATTTTTACAATTTCTTGGGCAATACGATTATCTGGAACACGAATACCAACGGTTTTCTTTTTTCGAAATTCCTTTGGCAAATCATTATTTCCAGGCAAAATAAAAGTATATGGTCCAGGCAAAGCTCTTTTCAGAATTTTAAAAGTAGAAGTATCAATCTGGCGTACATAATCAGACAAGTTACTCAAATCACTACACACAAAGGAGAAATTGGCTTTCTCAAGTTTTATACCTTTTATTTTGGCAACACGTTCTAATGCACGGGAATTGGTTATATCACAACCCAAACCATAAACCGTATCGGTTGGGTAAATAATTATTCCGCCGTCGCGCAAAACATCGACAACCTTTTTTATTGCAGCTTCGCTGGGTTTGTCTTCGTATATTTTTATGAATTCTGCCATATTTTAGCTTTTATTTGGTTCATCGTCAGCTCGAGTGATTTTGTGAGGAACGAAACAAAATTGTATCGAGAGCCAATTAAAAATTTTTTTTCGACAAGTTAGGTAGTTTTTCAAACTCATCTTTAATCAATGCTTCTTTTTTAGCTCGAGACCATTTTTTTAATTTCTTTTCAGTTTCTATCGCTGAATTAATATCTGTGAACTCACAATAAAAAACCAATTTTATTGATCTTCTGTTTACTGTGTAACAATCAGGATAAAATCCAGTTTCATGTTGAAATATTCTTTGTGATAAATTACTTGTAACTCCAGTGTAATAAGTATTGTCACTACATTTTAATATATAAACATATGATTGTTTCATAAATGCTTCTCGATACATTTTTTACTACGTTTCACTTCGTAAAAAACACTCGAAGTGACGGAACGAATTTATTTCTACCCAATCACATCCAACTTTGCAAACCTCAAAAGCAATTTTTTAATTCCGCCAACGTCAAATTTTATTTCGGCTTTTTTGTCTGCGCCTGCGCCTTCTAGTCCTAGAATTTCACCTTTACCAAATCGTTCGTGCATTACTATATTGCCTACAGTCAACTTACTATCAAATAAATTTGTGTTATTACTTGGTGCTGAGCTGGAAACAGGTTTCAATTTACGAATATTTGAGGACACTTTTGATTCTTCTCCAAAGTTTTTTGGTGGTGTTCCACTAACTGGTTTTGTCAATCGTAATTTTGATTTATCAACATCACCAAAAATATCCAAATCAATACTTGGTTTGTAGCGATAACCTGTATCAATTTGTGGATTCATGTATTCTAAATATTCATCTTTTATCTCTTCAATAAATCGTGAAGGTTCACTATCTGTGAGTTTTCCCCAACGGTAACGCGATTGCGCATAGGTTAAATACGCTTGATGCTCAGCACGAGTTAACGCTACATAAAACAAACGACGTTCTTCTTCGAGTTCACTTCTTGTATTTAAACTCATAGCACTTGGAAACAAATCTTCTTCCATTCCCACAATGAAAACGTATGGAAATTCTAACCCTTTTGCTAAGTGAATTGTCATTAGTGCTACTCTATCATCATCGCCTGTATCTTTGTCTAAATCAGTTGCAAGCGCAACATCTTCTAGAAATTCTGACAATGCACCACGAGCGCCATCAACTTCTTTTTGTCCTTCTGTAAAATCTTTTATACCGTTTAGTAATTCTTCAATATTTTCAAGTCGAGCTATACCTTCTGGAGTTCCATCTTTCTTGAGTTCTTGAACCAAACCAGTTTTTTTAGTAACATGTTCGGCCAAGTAAAAGGCATCTTGATTTTCATTAATGATTTGAAAACTTTTAATCATGGTAACAAAATCTTCCAATTTTTGCTTTGTTCCAGAGTTGAGTTTTAAATCAATTTTATCAATATTTTCCATTACTTCAAAAATGGAACGCTTGTAATGATTGGCAGCAATAGTCAGTTTTTCTATTGTGGTATCACCAATTCCGCGAGCAGGATAATTGATAACTCTCACGAGTGCTTCTTCATCTTTTGGGTTGATTACCAAACGAAGGTAACACAAAACATCTTTAATTTCTTTTCTTTGGTAAAACGACAATCCGCCATAAATCCTGTATGGAATATCTCTTTTACGCAACGCGTCTTCTATAGAACGTGATTGCGCATTGGTTCTATACAAAACTGCAAATTGTCCGTTTTGCAATTGATTGCGCATTTTTTGTTCAAATATTTCACCCGCAACAAATCTACCTTCTTCACTATCAGTAATACTTCGATGAACTTTTACTTTTGGTCCAAAATCATTGGCTGTCCAAACTACTTTTTCAAGTTTGGTCTGGTTTTTATCGATAATGGAATTAGCAGCTTCAACAATATTTTTTGTCGAACGATAGTTTTGCTCAAGACGATACGTTTTTACGCCATCATAATCTTTTTGAAAATTCAAAATGTTATTGATGTTTGCGCCACGAAATGCGTAAATACTTTGTGCATCATCACCAACGACACAAATGTTTTGAAATCTATCTGATAAAGCACGAACGATTAAATACTGCGAATGATTGGTATCTTGGTACTCATCGACCAGAATATATTTGAACCTGTCTTGATATTTTGCCAAAACATCTGGAAAAACATTGAGTAATTCATTGGTTTTCAACAATAAATCATCAAAATCCATTGCGCCACTTTTGAAACAACGTTCCACATATTCTTTGTAAATTTCACCCATTCTAGGCTTTTTACTCATGGCATCTGCTTCTTGCAACTCCGGATTATTGAAGTAAGCTTTTACTGTTATCAGTGAATTTTTATAGGATGAAATTCTACCATAGATTTGCTTTGGCTTGTAAATATCTTTATCTAATTGCATCTCTTTGACTATGGCCGAAATCAATCGAACACTATCTTGCGTGTCATAAATAGTAAAATTGGAAGGATAACCAAGTTTATCTGCTTCAATGCGAAGTATTTTAGCAAAAACCGAGTGAAAAGTTCCCATCCAAAGGTTTTTAGCTTCGTTATTCCCCACAATATCCGAAATGCGTTTCTTCATTTCTCTTGCGGCTTTGTTGGTAAACGTTAGCGCCAAAATATTGAATGCATCTACACCCAAACTCATCAAATAGGCAATTCGCATGGTGAGTACACGAGTTTTTCCCGAGCCTGCGCCAGCAATGATAATCATTGGCCCATCTTTTTGTAGAACAGGAGCTTGTTGTGCTTCGTTGAGTTGTGAAATATATTTGTTTATCATCGTTTTTGTAAAGGTTCAAATTTAGAATTACTGCTAATTATTTACAATTTATTTAAGACAATATTCTATTATATTTGTCAACAATTTTTAAGGAATTGTTCTCTATACATTCCAATTAAAATTGGAACACTCGAACTGACATGATAACTGTAAACTATTTTTAAAAATGAACACAGATAAAATTATTGAAGTACTAATGTATGCTATACCATCGCTTATTACTGGTGGTGTTGCTTATTTGTTATTTGAAAGACATTTTAAAGATCAAGAAAACAGCCGAAGATGGATTTTGCAACGCGAAAACCAAAAACATGCTTTGCCACTTCGTTTGCAAGCCTATGAACGATTGGCATTGTTTTTAGAAAGAATAAATCCATCGAAACTGTTAATTCGTGTTGCGCCATTGAGCACCAACAAAGCTGATTACCAAAACTTGTTGATACATCACATCGAGCAAGAATTTGAACATAACCTAACACAACAAATATATGTTTCGGACGAGTTGTGGGTAACAATTTTAAAGGCAAAAAATACTGTTATACAAAGCATCAGAAAAACCACTTTGGATGATAGCGTTACCGATGCAGATAAACTTCGAGAAAAAATACTAAATGATTTATTGGAGAGTGAACCAGCTACAAACATTGCTTTGAGTTTTTTAAAAACCGAATTAAAAGAGTTTCTATAAAAAAATCCCAACCAAATGGTTGGGATTTTTTTAATTTTTAATTATCTCGCCTTATGTGAGCGACACCAGTTATTGTGTGCACTCCAGTTTGATCATTATATGTTCCGCTAAATGTCATATCAACAAATTCGCCTACAGCTCCAACCTGATTTAGATTATATTGCATAGTATTAGGAGTGGTTGAATCGACAAATCCAACAGGGTAACCTTCCATAATAAATGTTGTACTGTCATAAATGCCTGGTGACATGGTATTTCCCCAAATGTATAACGATTGATTCTCTTGACCAGATGCTTGAAGAGTTAAAGCAGTCTGTAATTGATAAGCCGCAACATTATTTACGAGAAAAACTGTAGGCTGACTATCTAATTGATAAGAAATAAATTCGTCAATTGCATTACATGCTTGAAGATTTCCAATGGTTGTTAATGGAACTGTAAAATTATAGGCAATAGTGTCTGTTTGCTGAAAATTTTCAATATCAACTCCTTTTAGAGTGAATTGTGTGTCATTAGAACAATAAATTTCATGAAAACTAAAGGCTCCATTAGTAACTGGAGAGAATGACATATTTCCATATTTAGAAAGTACAACATATCCATTTGTAACATTTGTATTATCACATTTCAACAATGTTCCTTGAACTTCTGATATTAGTACATTAGCTGTTGAAGTGATTACAACATTTGGTAATATGGTATCAGTATTAAATGGACCTATGGTAGTTGTGTAAACAATATTATTAGAATTACAATTAGAATAATCAGAATACACATTCATGGTTAGGGTTTGATTTGCTGGAATTAAACCTGCTACTATTCCATCTACATTGGTATATCCCAAAACAGGAAAAGTGGCACCACTTAACGTTAAGCCAACACCAACATTAGAAATTGGGTTGCCACTATTATCAACAATTTTAACAGTTAATGAAACTGTTGGGTATGGATAATCACAATTCCACCAAGAAAAATGACTTACTTCGCCAACATATTTATTTCCAACTTTTGTAGCTAATCCGTCTTCTTTCCAATAGCCTTTCTTTTCGTCAAAATGCCAAAGCGGAATAGTAGATGGAGCTGTTGCTAGTTGACTATCATCAATTCTTAAAGTTATTTCGGCTTTGTGGCCTTTTTTAATATTTAGTCTTTGTCCTGTGCTACCACGAAGTTCTACATTAATCATCCCATAGGTTTGTAACATAGCTTCACTATTATTGAATGCTTGGGCATAAAGCATTCCTGGCATAAGTTTACTAATGTTCTCATCGCTTGGTGTTAAGTGAAACATGGAAACACTTACAACTCCTGAATAATCGTTGCCGTTTTCATCCTGAAAAGCTCCATCAAATTTTACTTTTGTACCAGAATAAATTGACACCTCGCTTTCAACATCAGATTGTATTGTCTCTAGTGGTGCGTATGGCATCAACATTATCTTTACATTATTTTTCCCAGTAGTTGGTATCATGGAACGTGAACCATTTATATAACCAGTTTTTATTGCTTTTATGTAAGCAAAATTTTGATGTACAGGAGCATTATTAATCACAAAAACCCCATTACTATCCGTTAACGTAGAAGATGTTCCTATTGAAATTGTCACACCTTGAATTGGATGATTATCCACGTCAACAACTTGACCAATAAAATCTCTATTTACTGCAGAACCAAAGTTTTCTGCAAAAGTATCATCATCTTGAACATTAGTAGGTTTACTATCATCAAGATTACAACTAATGAAAGCAGTAGCTAACAAAAACAAACTGAATACATAAACAAGTTTTTTCATATCTTAAATTTTAGTTAAAGATACAAAAACCAATAATTGGTTGCTTGCTTAGAGTTAAAATGAAACTATAAATTAGAATCTGCTGGTTTTAATTTAGAATTCGATTTATTTAAACTTTGAAATTCCATCATTTAGCCAAGCTAGATACTCATCAATATTTGGAGTGTAACTGATAGGTTCATTCAAATTGTTTTCATTCAAATCTGTTAAAACATAATAAGGTTGTGTATTTGTTTTATATTTTGATATGATAAAATCTGTCCATTTATTGCCATAGGTAACTATTTCTTTACCTGTTGTTTTTGAAATAGTTCTTTCGTTTTCTGGTAATTCACGTTTGTCATCAACATAAAGAGAAATTAGAACTACTTTATTTTTTAAAACATCCAAAACTTTCTCATCAGACCAAACATTGATTTCCATTTTTCGACAATTTACACATGCATATCCTGTAAAATCAATCATAATGGGTTTGTTTACTTTTTTGGCATAAGCTAAACCTTTATCATAATCATGAAAAGTAATAATATCATGTTCGCCTAAAACTGCTCCTTCAGGCAAATCAGTTTTTGCTCCTGAAGTTGAGCTGCTGTGTCCAAAAAAACCTCTTGGACTTTCACTATAGGTTTGTGGTGGTGGAAATGCAGAAATTAATTTCAATGGTGCGCCAAATAAACCAGGTATCATATACACAGTAAAAGAAAGAACTAATAATCCAAGAGATAATCTTCCTACCGAAATATGTGATAAAGGGCTATCATGTGGTAACGTAACTTTTCCAAAAAGATACAATGCCCATGTTCCAAAAATAGCAATCCAAATAGCAAGAAAAACTTCTCTTTCGAGTAAATGCATTTGTAAAACCAAATCAGCATTAGAAAGGAATTTAAACGCAAAAGCTAATTCTAAAAATCCTAATGAAACTTTTACAGAATTCATCCAACCACCAGATTTTGGTAATGAATTTAACCATGTAGGGAATAAAGCAAAAAGCATAAATGGCAAGGCAATTGCTGATGAAAAACCAAGCATACCAATAATTGGTGCAATACCACCTTTTGAAGCAGACTCTACTAACAATGTTCCTACAATAGGTCCAGTACAAGAAAACGATACGATGGCCAATGCTAATGCCATGAAAAAGATGGCAATAACCCCAGATTTTCCAGCTTGTCTATCTACTTTGTTTGCCCAAGAATTTGGCAACATTATTTCAAATACTCCTAAAAATGATAGCGCAAAAAATACTAGTATTATGAAGAAAATAATATTGAATGCAACACCAGTAGATAAAGCATTCAAGGCTTCAGCTCCAAAAACACCAACAATAATTAACCCCAAAACAACATAAATTACAATAATCGAAATTCCATAGAAAATAGCGTTTGCAATTCCTTTTTGTCTGCTTCCACTATGCTTTGTGAAGAAGCTTACAGTCATAGGTATCATTGGGAAAACGCAAGGTGTTAACAAAGCTGCTAAACCACCAAGAAATGCTAAAAAGAATATTGTCCATAAACCTTTTTTCTCTTCTTTTTTAGGCATTAATGGCTTCGCTACAACCTCTTCACTTTTTGGTTCTTGTTTAACAACCTCATTCGTATCTTTTGAAACTGTATCAACAATAGTAACTGGTTGAATATCTTCTTTTACTTCTATCTTTGGCAGTGCAAAATTGAATGTATTATCTTGGTTTATACACACTTCTTTACAAACCTGAAAGTCGATTTTTCCTTTGATTGAAGTTAGCTTCGGATTAGTAATTTTTACTTTTTGGGTAAAGGTTACTTTCTTCTCAAAATAATACTCATCAACTTCAAACACTTCGTTGAACTGTTTTTTGTATGGACTTTCTTTTACTTTCCCTATCAATTCATAGTTTCCTTTTGCATTTTCAAATTTGAATTCTGCTGGAAGTGGTCCATTTTCTGGAGTAAATTGAGAATACATATGCCAACCATCTTCTATTTTGCCTTCCATGATTAGGTTGAATTCTGCATCTGAAATTTTTTCAACTCTGGAAGACCATTTTACAGGATTAACAATTTGTGCATTCAAATTGGCAAAAGCCAAAATAGTAATCAGAAAAAAAAGTACTTTTTTCATTCGTTTGTGTGGTTTATTTGTAAAATATTAGTTGTTTGTTTTGTTATTTTAAATCGATCGTCTTGGCGTTTACCAATTATCCAAACTATTTCATTATTGGAACACAAAAGCCAAATTTTTGATTTTTCAATCAATGATAATTTTTCATCTTTGAAATATTTACTCAATTTCTTTTTCCCTTTCATACCAAAAGGATAAAATACATCGCCTTCTTCCCATTTTCGAATGGTAAGCGGAAATTCGAGTTTATCTTCGTCAACAAATATAGTATTTGTTCCTTGAGTTGAAATGTCACTTACATTACAAAAGCTCAACTTTAAGGGAACTTTAACTTCGAGGTGACTTTTTTCAATCCAAAAAAGTTCATTGTTCACTTTTGTTTGCTTTGGTGAAAGTAGTAGTGAATTTCTATTTTTGAGTAAAATATGTGTTTCCGAGAAAACTTGTTTCCCTGAATTTGCTTGTATCAAATCATATATAGCTTTCCAGTCAGTAAAACCAAAAGGTTGCAACCATTTAAATAGATAAGCTTTATAATTAGGGAGTTTTAGGAGTTTTGTCAAATCAATTTCCGTGTGATGCTCTTCTTCAACAACTATTTTTTTATACATATTGCTAGATGCATCTTTTACTAGCGAATTAGATTGTTGCAAACTTTCAATTGTATTTTGAAATGAACTCAAAAAACTTGTGTTCAAGTCTTTTAAAACTGGGATAACATCATGTCGCAATTTGTTTCTCCAATACTTATCTGTAGAATTGCTACTATCTTCACGCCAAGCAATATTGTTCTCCTTTGCATAGCTTTCAATTTCATTTCTTGAAAAAATGAGTAATGGTCTAACAATTTTATCATTACGAGTAGGAATTCCTGTCAAACCTTCTAATCCAGTTCCGCGAGTAAAATTGATTAAAAAAGTTTCAATACTATCATCCAAGTGATGTGCTGTTATGATGTAATCAAAATTATGATTGGCAAGAAGTGAATAAAACCAGTCATATCGTAGATTTCTAGCTACAACTTGGATGGATAATTTTTGTTCTTTGGCAAAATTGTCCGTATCAAATTTTTGGATATAACTTTGTACTTTATACTTTTCACTTTGTACTTTAACAAATTCTTCGTCTTCATCACTTTCGTTTCCGCGTAATTGAAAATTACAATGTGCAACCGCAAAATTTAATTTCAACTGATGGCAAAGATGTACCAAAACCATGCTGTCAATTCCGCCACTAACGGCAAGAAGAACCCTTTTATCTTTTAAAAAAGAAAGGTTTTTATCGATGTGGTTTTGAAGTTTTTGAAGCATTCTAAATTAGTGATAAGTGATAAGTAAAAAGAGAGAAGTTACTCATCTAACTTTTTAATTAACGAATTTAACATTTTTTCAATTTCCAAAGAAAGTTCTTTGATTTCTTTTAAATCATTTTCTTCTATAAATCCTAAATTTAATGAGAGTTCCAATTGAGTTTGGTTTTCATAAAGCGAACCTCTGGCAATTTGTAAAAATCTAGAAAAGTCTTTTTTGTAATTTCTTCCATAACCTTCGGCAATATTAGAGGGAATTGAAATTGCACTTCTTTTTATTTGAGGTATTAAACCATACTTTTCATTTTCAGGCAACTTTATAATCAACTCATAAATCAGCACTGATATCTGCATTGATTTTTGCCAAACAACTAAATCTCTATAACTTTTCATTAATTAAATATTTACAACTTATCTCTTATCACTTTTTGCTTATCACTTGATTATCTTAAAACCTCAAACATTGCCTTTGCTTTCAACAAACATTCATCATATTCATTTTCGGGAATAGATTTTGAAGTGATTGCGCTTCCAACTGAGAATGATAAATATTCATTTTCAGCATTGTATAAAATACTCCTGATGACTACATTAAAATCAAAATCGCCACTTGGAGTGAAATAACCAACTGAACCGCTATACAATCCGCGTTTTGTTTCTTCTAATTCCTCAATAATTTTCATCGCCGAAATTTTTGGTGCACCAGTCATGCTTCCCATTGGAAAGGTAGTTTTTATAATTTCTACTGGAGAAATATTTGACTCAACATTTGAAACAATTGTAGAAATCATTTGATGCACTTGCTTGAAAGTATAGATTTCGCACAATTCTTCAACTTCAACAGAACCTTTTGTAGCTGTGTGAGACAAATCATTGCGAACCAAATCTACAATCATGATATTCTCTGAGCGTTCTTTTGGGTTATTTTGTAAATCAACTTTTGATTGATTATCTAATTCTTTGTTTTCAAAACGCTTTGAAGTTCCTTTGATAGGTTGAGAAATGACTTTGTTTTCTACTTTTTTTAAATATCGCTCTGGAGAAGCAGAAAGCAAATAATGATGATTATTTTTAAAGTAAGCTGCAAATGGTGGTTGCGAAATTGTATTCAGTTTTTGATAAATTTCCAATGGATTGATGATTGCTTTTTCGGCAAAAAACTCCATGCAAAAATTGGCTTCATAAATATCGCCTCTTTGAATGTATTCGAGCATTTTTGAAACTTTTTCAAGATAGTTTTCCCTTGAGATGCGTTGTAAAATATTAATTTCTCGCAAAGTCGCAAAGTCGCAAAGTTCAATAGAAATAATATTGCTAAAATCGTTTACAAACTCATCGTCACACATTTTCAAATAATGAACTTCGAGAATATTTCCTTTTAGTAAAAAAAGTTTTTTTGGTTGGAAGAAAAATAATTCTGGAAAATTTAATCCATCAAAATTATTGGAACCCAATTTTTCTATATCATTTTTTAAATCATAGGAAAGATAACCAAAAAGCCAATCCTTTGTTCGAGATTGATACTCATGTAAGTCTTGAAAAGCATTATGAAAATCAGTTTTAACCGAAGTAAAAGCATCAACAGCTAAAACTAAATCGAAATTGGAATATTTTTGATGATAATTATTACTATCTAAAAAAACAACTTCTCTAAATTGTTGTGACCATTGCAAAAGCTTACTTTTAAAGGCTTTTACATCATGAATTTGTTCTTGAAAAATGGTTCTCAATGGAATTTAATTTGGTTTTAATATTATACTAAAAAAATATTCTTAAGCAAATCTTAAGTTTTGGCACGCTTTTTAGTAGGATTATTTTAGTGCTAAAATACAAACTTAATTCATTAAAAAAATGGTATAAAACTACTCTTGAAAATTTATCGATAAACACAGTTCAAGGAAATTAGTATGAACCATTTTAAATGAATTAAAAAATGAAACACTTATCAAAAATTAGTTTAGCATTACTCCTACTCGGTTTTGCATTTTCTTGTAAACAAGTCAATTATGAAGACACAGGAGAAAACTCTACCGATAAAATTGTTGCAACAGATAGCACAGCTACTGTTCCATTATCGTCTAACGCAGCTGTTGAACCCAAGGACAGCAATAGAAAATTTGTTAGAACTGCCGATGTGAAATTTAGAGTTAAAGATGTAGCAAAATCCACTTACGCTATAGAAGATGCCATTTCCAGAAATGGAGGCTTTGTGACTTTCACCGATTTAAAAAGCACTATCAATGAACGCAATGAAAAACAAATCAACGAAGATAGC
>Ga0116191_1003046_pt1 | contig 12404 bp, 23 predicted proteins | sample AD_UKC111_MetaG_FD_89897 | JGI IMG/M metagenome (GOLD analysis project Ga0116191, IMG submission 89897) | Active sludge microbial communities of municipal wastewater-treating anaerobic digesters from Hong Kong - AD_UKC111_MetaG | ecosystem: Engineered > Bioreactor > Anaerobic > Digestate...
AAACTTATCCGATAACTCACTGTGAAGAAATGTACCTAGTGTATGTAAATACTCTGCTTCAGTATATAATCTAGTAAATGTATCTACAATTTTAGGCACAAATTCACGATAGAATATTATATGTCCCATTGTTGATGCTTTATATAACACAACAGTATTAGCATATACAGTCTTATTTCTTAATTGTTTGGAGTCACATCCAATAGAAATACACAATTCCGGATCTTTTTCTAAGATACCAGATAGGTATTCAATTAAGTTTGGTATGGATTGACCACCAAACTTTTTAAATCTCATATTTAATTTATTTAATTCCACATTGTTATAATGAAACTAAACTAAAAGGTTTATTTATCGAAGAATTTTTTTATTCGACGAAAGAATTTAAAGTCATCTTCGTTATCTTTTTTTATTTCAGATGTTTTTTTAATTGACTCCTTTAAAAAGATTTCTATTTTATTACGAATATCATTACTTAGCTTTTCATTTGTTAGATAAGGTGTCTTTTCAGTATGCTTATCTATGTAAAAGAATACCGGATTTTTTAAATTCGCATTCTCGCCTTTAATATATCTACAACAAATAGAGTACACATCCAATTTTAAATTAACAACTAAAAAGTAATTATCATTTCGATCAAATATTGCCCACTTTTCATCTATAATAGTTATAAACTTATCTTTAGCAGTTATTTCATTTAATGTTGTTTTACCAAGTTTTAACTTTATACCGTCATATATATTATCATCTGATTTTTCAGCATAATCATTAACAACTTCTAATGAATCTTTAGCTCCCAAATTTATAGGTTCTTTATCATCTTCATCATTTATTAATCTAAGCACATAAAAATAATTGGGATTCATCATAAGTAAAAACACTGACTCATTATATGTAGGTGAGAACCTAACATATACCTCTGTATTATCTAAAAACAAGTCTTGCGTATCATTGATTTTTAAATATTCAAAGAAATTTTCCTTAGCTTGAATAATTAAACCAATACCAAGTGATGCCAAGGCAGTTTTTAATCCACCAAAAGCAGTTGTGGCACCTTTAATACCAGTTTTAAATTTACCAAAGTCAAGATTTGAAATACCTTCTCCAACCAAAGAAAGAGAAGATTTAAATCTTTCCATACCAGAACCAGTTAAAGTTTTAAATGAATCATTTAAATCTCCTACACGTCCTTCTGTGTCATTAATGGATCCCTCAGAATTTCTGCTATTCTATAACTTTTAAATATGTACTATTATACTTTTTAGTATATGCAAATTCTTCATAATATGACTTTTTAATTCCACGAAATAAATTAAAAATTGTCATTATAACACCAAATGATGTATGATTTCTAGCCTCTGATTTACGATTTATATTGTTATCATCAAAACATTCCCATATAAAAACGTTGTTTTTTCTGATAATAGACATACCAAATCTTAACCAAGGTTTTGTAGTCTCATAATTTTTCAAATAGTTTGTATTTGGTGATAGTAGTTTATTTAAATACCTATTATCTATAACTACATATTGTTTATCATATGATTTTCTATATGTGTCCCAATGAGATTTTGTTTTTAGACACCAAGCAGGAGAACCGATCTTTAGAATACCTTCATACGTCTTAACTTCATAATATGAATATGATTTATCCCTATATACTAATTCTATATCATTATCTGCTTCTTTTTTAGTATCAAATTCATTAAAGAAAGTGTCTAAAATTTCACTATATGTTAGTTTATTTAATTTACCAATATCTATTTTTGTATTTTTTAATACATCAAATATAGATTTTAATTCATCCATATCTGTTACATTATCTAAAAATCTTAATTTAGTTAAAATACCAATATAACCGTAGTTAGTACCACAAATCTCTCGAATCTTTAAATAGTCTTGATATTCAGGAGATTCTGTTGTTATTGATTGTTTATTTAATATGGATTTAGCATATGCTATATTTTCGTTAATCATCAATTTCCCAATCTTCTTTTTTCATAAGACCATCTTTTTGTAAGTGTTTTATAAGTGTCTTTATAAGACCATCAGGAGAAATCTTGAAGAAGTTTATACATGAAAACTTGAAGTCAGGAAATCCATTAAATACTGATGAATGGTTGGGTTATAAAGGGTTATCTAAAATCTTTGATCACAAAGTTATTAAACATAACCAAAAAGAATATGTTAAAGGTGATATTCACACTAACACAATTGAAGGATTTTGGGCAATCTTGAAGAGAGGAATAATGGGAATTTATCACTCAATGAGTAGAAAACATTTACAAAGGTATGTTGATGAATTTGTATTCAGATATAACACTCGTGGATTTTCAGAAAGTTATAGATTTGATTATGTCCTTAATAATATTAACAATCGTTTAACCTATAAAGAATTAAAAAATGTTGGAAGTAATTAAAAAATGGAAATTGAACCAAACATTATTGGCCCAGAAAATGGGAATGTCAAAAGTTGTTTTTGGAAAGAAACTAAATGATGGTTCATTTTCAGATGACGAATTGGTTAGGTTAAAGATGATTTTAAGAGAACTTTATAGTGATTTGGATGATGTGATTGATATTGACTTTAATGATATGTTAAAGTCAATTATTTAAGTTGTTCTATTGTAAATGACAATTTACCTTTATCCAATATAAATAATCCATGTCTGATTATATCCATTCCAATGATAACATCAAACTCTCTTCCTTTTCCAAATGAAGCTGGATTTATCCTAATTGATTGTGTATGTCCTTCCAGTGCTAATTGAAGAAAGTATTTATCAGAACGTGTTTCTCCGTGAATTGTATTTATACTAACTGAGCCATTCTTCTCTGGTTTTAAATCTGATATAACTTTATCAGAAACAATAGTTTCCATTGATCCTGTGTCCCAAATACAAACATATTGATTTATTAAATCTCCGTTTGATAGCCAAACTTTACTCAATATCTTTTCCATACTTAGTTAAGTCTATTCTATCACTTGATTTTTCTTTTGTTAAATCAAGTCCAACATTTTTAGCTGCATCCTTAGCTTTCTCAATATCAAATGATTTTGATTCTTGTATAACCTGGAATTCGTTGAATTTCTTTATTTTAGTCTTTGTTAAGTCTAATCCTACTTTCATAATATAGATTATTTTTGTAGTTATATATTAATTCTTCAATTTCATTATTTCTTTTAGAAATTCCTCTACTGAATAGTTTGAAAAATCAACATCTAATTCACCTTGATTGATATTATTTGGAATACAAATATCAGAGAATACTTTATCTATTCTTGGATCTTTTCTATCTGACATAAATTCCCATTGTAGATAGTTTATAGCTTCTAAATGTGTATTTATATCTCTTGGTGTAGAAGTTGTATAATCGCCTGATTCTAACTTCTGTTTAATTATTTGGTAGTATTGTTGAATATTCACTTCATAGGATTATTTTTTAGTATTGATTATTTCAATTTTCTGAACTTTATCAGATAGTTCAATTTGTTTATAACCAATTATAGAAGTAGCAATTGCTGTAATTATTGTTATTATTTTCAATAAGTTATTGAACTTAGAAATCCAAGGTAATAGCCTATTTGAGAACATAACAAAAAAGTGTTGCCAAAAATTAAGTTTAGCATAACCCATATGTGTAAATTTTAACCCACCGCCAACTCTTTTTATATGATATAAGTATTTCAACTTATGAATGGTAGATGGTTTATATTCTAATGTTATTTCGTCAATTTTATCATCATTCTCGGTTTCAAACTTACCAAGTGAGTATCTATAAAATGGATATAACCATTTAGTTGGCTTTTTCAAAATAATATTCTCTGAGAAACTAACTTCTTTTAAAGAAGAATTTATAGTAAATATTGAATTACTTGTTGATTTTATTTTCATAGTTTTATTAAACTCTTTTTATTTTCTATTTCATTATCAACTATGTTGTAAAATATAGCATAGTTTTTATAGTTTATATTATTTGATACCTTTATTGTATCATCATCTTTAATTAGTTCTTTTAAGAAGTTTTTAATCTTTATAGATGATTTAAGTCTAATATCGGATAAACAATGATCACAAACACAAGTATTTGAGTTGGTCATACTTTCACATATGGAAAGATCTGATAATATCTCTATATTATTTCCATTTTTAATATAAACTCTATCTAATTTATGTGATGAAATTAAAGTTCTCAAATCATTATCATAATTCGTTTTACCAACTATAATGAAGTTCATTTTATACCTTAACCCACTATCATTTGGATCAATAAAGTAGGTTAAGTAATAATGTATAATATCACATTTAGTAAAGAAGTTATTATTGCTTTCTATTATTATCATAGTTTTATATAAACTCTTTCCAAAAATCTTTTTTCAAATAGCTAAATAACTTCCAATCAATTTGAAAGTTAGACCACATCACGGTCTTTAAGAAATCATTAAATTTATTACTTAATAATGCTTTCTTTATATTATTGGCTTCTTCTATATTAGAAACTATGATAGCCATTGAATGTTGTGTCATACCATAATCACCTTTCATATCAATTATGACATCTCCTATACCACCATCACCAAATATAACTTTTGAAACTCCAAAGTGTCCATTATCATTTCTTGATGAATATTTATATCTTGTTCCACCTTTTGGTGTAGAATGTATTAGAGTGTATTTAAACTCATCATTTTTTTCATCAGAAACCCAACCTTTTCTTGTTTCATAATTTGAAACATTAAAAAGAATAGGACATCTCTCATCATCTTTTTTAGCAACTATTTTATCAAATAACTCCAAATTATAATTTGGAATAAAATCATAGTTTCTAAGATCAACTTTAACATCTTTCCTATCCTCACCGTTAATTAATGTTTCTGTATAAATTTGACAATTTTCTAAAAAATAAAAGTCATATCTCGTTCCAGCATTAAAAGTTTTCATACCATCATTAGAATCATGTGATTCTAAATAATGAATTTGTTTTTTCATCATCAATTCACTTACATCTTTTGATGTGCTTCTTTCAGATTGTGGTTTTCTCCAAAGAGTTGGATGAACAAATACTAAATATCCATTTTCTTTCAAAAAGAAGTTTAAAACTTTTATTACAAATTTATCCCACAAAGTAGAACCACCACCTCTTTTACCCTCAGCTTTTTGATCATTATTATAAGGAGGATTACCAACCACTATATCAAACTTCTCTAAACCCCATTCTTTCATGACCTCTGAAAATCCTTCATCTAAAAATGACCCTCTATGAAAATTAAGTTTATATTTGTTTTCAGAATCAAATAATTGAAGATAAATGAACATATTCTTTGATTGCAACTCACATACATAAATCATATTCTCCAAAATATGCTTCAATCTTAATTCTGAGTCAGGTTGCCATTCTTTCAATCCTTCCATTAGATTCTTAACAATGATAACTGGGAAGTTCCCAATTCCATTTGCTGGATCCAACCATTTTAAATTAGGATTAGACCAAACTTCTTTTGGAAGTTTATCTAACATTTCCTCAACCAATTTTAAGCTTGTGAAAACTTCCCCAAGCATTTTCTTTTCTGTATTACTTGGTTTCAAATAACTATCCACCAATTCCATTAAATTTCCTAACATATCACTAATAATACCAGGATTTTCCCTGATACTATTATATATTAAATTTACGTTTTGGTTGAATAAATAAAGCTTCTTATTGATAATCTCCTTATAATAAAAGGAAGAAGAAATGAACCAAATGGAATTACAAAGACCGCTAATAACCCAAGACTTTTTAGTATATCCACAGTCTTTTCATGTATAAATTTTTCTTCTTCTGGTGTTATATCTTCTCTTTTAACTCCTTTAGATAGAATTTCCATTAATTCTTTAGAGTCTTTTGCTTCTTCTTTAAGTCCATTTAAGAAGATCCTCATTTGCTTTTTAATATCCATATAAATATATTATAGATTAAATTTAAGTTCTTTATATGGATATTTATGTTGGTCGTAAAGTTTCATTCTTTCTTGTCCGTGTCTAAAAAAAGCATTTCTTGGATTCTCTTCAACAAATACATCAACCAAATCAAATATATTAGCCGTTTGCTTACCTTGAAATAAACGAAGTCCACGACCAATAGATTGTATAATTCTTTGTGGTGATTTGAATGATTCTATAAATACAATGTTATGTAAATTCTTAATCGAAACCCCTGTTGATAATGTACCAAAAGAAGCTATTAAAATTCTAACTTTACCATCCTCTAATTCCATCTCTGCTTTAATTCTATTTCTTTCTTTTGATGATATACTACCATCAATATAATAAAATTCCTTATCCTTTATTTCTTCCTTAAACTCAGTATAAATAGGATTTCCAAAGTCAATAGTATTAAATAACACAAGAGTATTTCTTGAACACTTTGATATTAACTTCTTTAAAAAGTCTTTTCTTCTTTTAGACTTTTGTACATACTCTCTTTCTGCTTGATATGCTTCAATGGCTCTATTCGGATTCTTTCTTACTGTTTTTAATAATGTATCAAATGATTTATCATCATGGTTTAAATGCATGACTTTAATATCCATAGGGGTAATAGAGCCTTCATCTATTAATTTCTTTGCAGTAATATCAGTTATTTTTGGTCCGGTTATTGATTGAATAGCAAGAATCTCACAACTCATTTCTTCTGGGAATGTACCAGACAAACCAAATCTATAATTAGCGTGAGTGAATGTATTTGTCATTATGGATTGTATAGACTTTATAGATCCTTGGTGACAATTGGATACACATAAATTCTCTGCGAAGTAGTTATGGTTGTCGGATATTCTCAGATTATAAACATCACCATCATAATCTATTTTACTTATTCTTTTTATCTTCATCAAATTGTCTTAATTTTCTTTTAATCTCATCTCCTTCTGGTTGGTCATCTAATAAATATTTATATCTTGTATAGTTTTCAATATACCATTTCTCATCAATCATATAATACCTATAATTATTAACTCGACACCACTCAATGGCATACTTTTCCTTACTAATATTCTTATTGAAATCTTTAAATCCGGATGGTTTAATCTCATATATTATTTTATTTTCATAATCAACAAAGTCAACTATATAATTGTACCTCATTCCATCATGGATATATTCAATTATTATTTTTTCATATAATAGATTTGGATTAACTAGATTGAAAAAAGCATCCCATGACGACCTATATGTAATTTTTACATCATTTAATATTAAACTAACTCTTGATTTTGCCCAGGAATTTGTTATATTTGGTTTGAACAAACCAGACTTGATCTTATCCTTCATAATAATCGAATTTTTACTTCTCATAGAATTAAAGGATTCTATAGACATTTTATGAGATGAGTTGTTACTACCTAATTGTCTATTTGATAAATATTTATTATAACATTTTGGTGAACAATAATCATAAAAACCATATTCGGTTCGATCAGCTCTGTTATAGTTAAATATTTTTCTATTATTACACCCATCTAATTTACACTTACAGTTTATATCTTTAAGATATTCAATAACTTGACTTAAATCAGTAAAATTCATATTCAATAGGTTATTTACATAATCTATTCTATCTTTTATTTTCCTTATCTTTTTATCAACAAATAAGAAATTATATAATTTTTCTTTATCTACCTTATTCATATTTTATAATATCATCTTCCAAATTTAAATTATCTACTCTAACCCATCCCCTATTTTTAGTTAAGACCTTATGATTACCAGTTATTTTTAAGATACTCCCATCCTCCATTTCCAACTCATACATTTGTTGCCCCTTGTTTAAATTTTTGTATATATATTCTACCGGCTTATCTTCTATTTGGAGGCTTTCTTCATTTATTGTTTTAACATACTCACCAGCCAATATTTCGGATATTTTTTTATATTCACCACTACTCATCAATATCTTTGTATCTGGGTGTAAACACTCATCAACAATAACACAATCAAATTGCTCAAAGAATTCCTTTGGCCATTTTTCTAATGATTGATAACAACCGATATATACATTTGGATTTTCTTTTCCAAACTTTCTAGGAGATTGAGACATTACTTCTTCAATTCTGACATCTAATTCCATATCGTGTGATTTCTTAAATGCGGTGTTGAAAGAATATATCTCATCGGTTGTTTGAACAACTAATGTGATTGATGGTACTATTACTAGAAATTTAGCATTCGGGTTTATATTAGTCATAATATAAAACATAATAATAGACATAATAAGTGTTTTACCACCAGATGTGGCAACGGATGCTAAACAATATCTATTTTTTAGAATTTTAAATGCTGTATCTACTTGATAATCTCTTGGATCGAACTTAATTTGTTTCCCATCCTTTTCTATATAATGATTTTTAAAAAATTCATCACAAAATGATTGAACATCTTCCAATTGAATATTTCTATCTACAGGAAAGTCTTGTTTGTTTTCTAACTGAAAATTAGATCCAATCTCCTTCATAGCCTTAACCAATTCCTTCCAAAGACCCATATTTATTTGTCCATTATTAAAGTAATCAAGTTGACCATCCCAAAATCCAAGTTTATAAGGCATCATAAATTTATAACCCTTAACGTGTCTTTTTAACCATAACTGACATTGATTGTATTCCAATCGTTCTGCTTCGGTAACAATTATTTTTTCAGTATCTTTATCATAACGAAATTTCATCTTAGTTATATTATCTAGTATTGGTAAAGTTTTGAGCATAAAAAACCCAATGGCATCAAGCTATTGGGCTTTTTATTATCCTAAAATCATTCCAGGATTCTTATATCCTTGTTGATCTTTAATTTCTTTTAATTGCTCATTCGTCAATTTCGATGCGTCCCACCCTTTAGATGATGAATATTGCTCTACAAATTGTGATCTTAATAAATCCTTGTCTTGATCATACGATGAGTCTTTAATTAATTTACTCATAATGTGTATTATTTTTAGGTATATATTAAATTAAATATATTCATAACCTTCTATGTATATAAAATCATTTTCATCAAACTTAGTATTGTAATAATCTAATAGTGAATTTAATGAAATCATATCTATTTTGTTTTGTTCCTTTATAACATTAAATTCATCCAATCGATATGCAATCTCCTTGTGCCTTTTTGATCCAATCTCTATACCAAAATTATCTCCAATAACTTCACTTATTCTATTAATAAGCTTATATATTGGATTGCTTTTATATAACAAATGAGTACACTCAACTTTGAATATTTCGGTTGTCGTTATCTTATTATATGAACAGTTAAAAATATCACCAACACTTTCTGGTAAATAAGTTGTATCAGTTATACCACATGACATAACATTGAAATCATCAAGTACAATTTTAGGACAACCCTTTAGACTAGTAAGATTTGGATTTTGAGTACACATAAAAATATTAACCTCATTAAACTTGATTGGGAAATCCACTAAATGTCTTTTTGATAAATCAACAAAATTAACATCGACTGTAAGATCATCATTTATATTGTAATCATTTAGTCCTAACTTCTTACAGAAAATATCCACCGATGACTTCGTTTTTGGAAAGTTATCAAACCCACTGGACTCAAATAATTCATAAGACTTAATATGCTTCATAGTATTATATATTAATCTAATAGATTGATATATTGTATATGTCTTTTTCTTGGGAATTTTTTAATAAAACCAATATAAGTGTTTTTAAAGTCATAATTTATGTTTTCCCTACCTACATATATTTTTAAATCTTTCGTCAAATTAAAACGAATTCTTACATTATAGGTTAGTAAATTAGAATATGGTATATCATCCGGTCGCGAGTTCAAAATATCATAAACCTTATCTTGATTGAAATTAGTTCTAAAGGTAAATTTGATAGGTAATGGCTTCTTATCTTTAATCTTTGGTAGATTTAAGTCAATGTTTTGAGAAAATGTATTTATTGTTATGAAAACAAAAAATAAGGTAATGATCTTTTTCATTACCTATATATAAATTATGCTGGTTCCTGAGGTCTTAATCGTGTTTCAGTAGATATATGTTGAAATATATCATTAAACGATGTAACTATATTATCATATGTATATGATTCCTTCTCGATCAATAAAAATCGATTATTACATTCAACTGAACCAAGTGCTAAAAAGGCTCCACTTTTGTCATCCGTTGTTAAGAAATATACATCAACGCGTAATTACCACCTGTATAATAAAATGTATCTCCTTGAGTAAAGGATATATAAGTCGGTATATCAAGTCCTTTTTCATCAAATATAGTTTGTATATCTATAAATGATGTAATACCCTGTTGTAATTTATGTATTATATCATTTGATATATCAATAATTTCAACAATGGTATTATCATTATATTTATGATATTTTACTTTTATATTATACATAAATTATATGATCAAATCCTTCTGACTTCTCAACCCTTTTATATGATTCACACATAAAGTCATAAACTTTTTTAGATATAAACTTATCTTCCTCTTTTTGTCTTTTTTCGTTTCTTTTCTCAAACTCAATATCCGATAAAATAGGAAATACTACTGCTATCTTAGTGTAGTCTTTACCAAAGTTTGCTATGTTACATCTTCTTCTTTTTTCTGTTAAAGAAGTCATATCAATAGCTACATTTTCCTTTTTCTTAGCAGAAGATAAGATCATCGCCTTGTAAGTTTTATCAACTTCTTTATGAGAAACAGTTTTATAAGCATCGTTATAAGATAATCCATTACCTAGATTAACTATTATCTCATCTCTAGATATAATAGTAAAGTTTTCCAATGTTTTACATAGAGTTGATTTACCAGATAATGGTGGACCAACCAATAGAATAACACATGGTTTTTTAGAATACTTAATTATTTGATTTAACTTTTTCACTGTTCACAAAGATACAAATTATTTTAGTGTATCCTTAATTAAAGATTGGTTGTATAATTTTTTATATTTTTTATAGTATTTAACTGAATCTATATAAATTTTTAGATCCGATACTAATTCATCATTTTGCTTATTTGTACAGTCAAATAGTTTATTAATAGAATCTAATTGTTTATTCAATAAGTTTCTCTGTATAGAAAGATCTATAGTCATATTACGATACATATCTTTCTCATTTGAAGAATCTAAACTAGAACCGATAACTATTACCGATATAAACATTAATATTATAACTACTTTACTCATTTTTATTTATTTAGCCCATTCACATAAGGCAGTGTTCACATCATTTATGTATTTTTCTCTAATTTCATATGTTTCAAAAAGTAAACCAACACACATATTAGATTCCTTTACTTTTTTAGATTGTCTATTATCTGGACAAGTTTTACTAATTAGATAAATATCCTTATCTATAAGAAATGGATAATGTGTGGTAATTACGGAAAATCCATTAACCGCATTAAAAATCACCCCTTGTTTATGATTCATGTCTTGATAGAGTATTTCAAAAGTTAAACCGTATGGTCTTTGTATATCCTTACAGTTCATAAATTTACCCCATTTTACTTTAATCTTACTCATAATTTATAGTTTCCATTCAGTAAGTTTGCGTCTAATTATTCTAAAATACAAGTCAATAAATTCACTAATACTCATTTTTCCTTCTCGTAAAAGTTGTGCTTCTTTTTTAAGTGATATTGATTCTAATTCTATATAATAGTCATTCATTATATGAATTGTAATCTTATCTCCTTCGATAAATGGTGTAGCATAAACATCAATGCCTTTTTTAGCCCAAATTATCTCACCACTAACAGAATTTATCTCAACCTTGAAATCCTTTATTTCATATCTAATCTCAGCATATTTAATAATCTCACCAAATATATCTAAGTGTAATTTCGGATCATGAATTTTTTTATTTTTAGGAGTAATAACCATTATTCATCTATTTCTTGTATAATTAATTCAATATTTTTTAATTCCCATTTCGTTAAATCAGAAAATAATGATTCCAGCAACTTTCTATTTTTACGCCATTTACACTTCTTTAGATGACCAGACATTTTAACCTCTGTTTCTGATTTATCACAAGAAGAACATCTTTTTATATTTAAAACTTTAACTTTGGGATAGTGTTCTCTATCCATAGGATAATATTTTAATTCAGGAATATCTTCATATAGCTCTTTTATTTGAAGTACTATAGAATCATTCTCAACTTTACTTATATACGACATTATTTAGTGAATTTAAATGCTAATTTAGGAATTAAATTTCAAATAAAAAATTACTTTTTACCTTTCCACTTTTTACCCAGTTTTTTCTCGTCTGAGATTATTTCGCCTTCTCCCTTTGTTGTTGGCTGCTCTACTACTTTTGTTGTAGATGATAATATACAAGATGGTCCTATCTTACCAGAACGAAAAATACCACCATT
>Ga0116191_1003049_pt1 | contig 12402 bp, 6 predicted proteins | sample AD_UKC111_MetaG_FD_89897 | JGI IMG/M metagenome (GOLD analysis project Ga0116191, IMG submission 89897) | Active sludge microbial communities of municipal wastewater-treating anaerobic digesters from Hong Kong - AD_UKC111_MetaG | ecosystem: Engineered > Bioreactor > Anaerobic > Digestate | place...
CGCGTGAGTGCAATGTTATCTTGCTCAAGGAGGATCCTACTATAGATAGTATTTTCTATATTTGGTGAACCAAATCCTTCACTAATAATCGGGGCAAAGTGAAGATAATTTTCACCTTCCATAAAAATAAGTCTACTAAAATCATGTCCGACGTAAACGATGACTGTAATTTCTTCTTCCTGCGGTGAATATTCCGACCGTACAAATTCCATTAAAGCAAAATCGGCGCTTTTTACTAAGCGAATTGTCGGGACCTTACCGCCAAGGAAAGGCTTGAGTTCGTTCAGAGCCTCATACATCTGAATACCATCTTCCCGAATGACTGCCAGAATACCGCCAGTGGCTGTAGGGATAACATCAATAGCATCAATAGAGGGAGTAACTCCACGAGATGCAGTCAATTCCTCGATGATGCGTTTCTTGAGTTTATCGCCTTTTAATCCAAAATTAGATTCAAATTCGTGGTAGGTAATAGCTGGCTCTGTAATTGCATACGAGAGCGTATATTTACGGGGAGAACCTGCTTCATTAAGCAAGTTTAACAATGCAGAAGAATTTGATGTCTCTTCTCCACCCGTAACGCCAATTGTGTCAATCGAGCCATACTCAGTAGTGGAGAGTTCTCCGATAATTGCTTCTTCTGTAATCGCAGCCTTCTCTTCAATTTTTCGAGTAAGCGCTACGGTTTTAAAATCTTCAACCGTTACCTGTTTTCCCTTTGCAGATAATCGAACATATTTAAGTTCTAATCCATCAGCAAAAAGAGCTACTGCTGTTTTTCCGCCTGCCATATTCTCCCATCCTTCAAGCTAGTTAAACATTGATTTTTCTATTGTTGTTCTCCACCCTGTACTTGCAACAACTGCTGTAACCTGCGTTTATTATTTGCAAAATTCATTGCATTTTCTAAAGAGATCTTCTTCTGTAAATACAAGCGTTTCAAATCTTGTTCCATTGTTGTCATTCCCTGATCGAGTCCTTCATTGATCATCTGGTAAATTTCACTTGTATTATTATTCTTAATTGCCGCCTTGATACTTGGAGTACCCAACAGAACTTCTTTCGCTAAGACGCGTTTTCCATCTAAACTTGGGACTAATTTTTGCGAGATGACACAACGCATCGTTTCTGCCAAACGGTTTCTTACTCGTTCTTGTTCGATTGGAGGAATTTCACCTATAATTCTATCAATGCTCTCAACTGCAGAGGCGGTATGAAGCGTAGAAAAAACTTTATGTCCTGAATCTGTTATTTCGAGCGCGGTTAATATTGTATCAGGATCGCGCAACTCTCCAATCATAATAATGTTTGGGTCCTGGCGCAATGCTTGAACAGCTCCATCTCTAAACGAAAGGACGTCACGACCAACCTCGCGATGTCTGATGATACATTTATCGGACTTGTGAACATATTCAACTGGAGATGCAATAATAACAATATGTCCTTCGACGCTATGATTGTTAGCATCTATGATAGAGTCTAGTGTTGTACTTTTCCCAGAGCCTGTAATACCAGTAACCAGGCAAAGACCGTCTTTTGTATGAGCAAGACTTAAAGAGCGAGTAACATTGGGATGAAATTCAAGACTTTTGTACGGACGAATTGTATTATTGATTGCGCGCATATTAAGCGCAAGATGGTCCAAATCGAAATATGCATCAGCCCGGAAACGACGAAACTCGCCATTTTCCAGATATAACATATGTGAGAAATCTAGGTTACGGTTCTCAAATAAAAAGAGCCTCTGACGATCTGCAAGAATACTTTGTATTAAAATATTTAATTCATCAAGCGTATATTTCCCCAATGCTGGGTCGGGATGTTTAACGCCATACACTCTAAACCATACAAATCCTTGACCGCCAAATCCTCCCAAATCGATATCTGAAGCGCTTAAGGATAGCATTTTCATGAGAAAAAAGTTTATCAATGTGTGGAGTTTCTCTTTAACGGTTTCATCAGTACGAGCGATCATATCACTGATGACCATTTGCCGTTCTACTCCAAACACAGTTGTGGAAATTTGGGCGGCAAGCTCCTTTAAGATACGCTGACCTTCTAGAACAAACGATGGAAGTTCAGTTCCAGAGCCTGAAAATGTAGAGGCACTATTCTGTGTAGAGGAAGGCTGTTGAATTGTCATAAGTATTTATTTTATCGTGAATTTTCTCACTCACTTCACTTCTAACTTTACCTCCCCACATCTTCATCACAATTATAATGAACAGCTAAATAAAATGCAAACTTTTTGTAATAACACACTTATTTTTTACTCATCTTCTGTTGTAGTCGCTACGACTTCCTCAATCGTCGTTTCCCCAGCTTTCATTCGTTCCATTCCGGATTTACGCAATGACCACATTCCTTCTTTGACTGCTTGCGCCCGAATAGCGCCTTCATCTATTTTTTCACCAGCGTTTAAAATTATTTCACGTATAGCTTTTGAAAAGTATAATGCTTCATGAATTGCCGCTCGTCCTTTATATCCACCGCTACACTTTTCACATCCTACCGCTTTATAGAAAGTGTGGGTTTTAAGTTCTTCTTCTGTAAACCCAAATTTCAGAAGCGATTCTTTCTCATCATCATCCAACGGTTGCTTACAATTATTACAGAGAGTTCGAACCAATCGCTGTGCAACAATAATATTGATAGCATACGCAATCAAAAACGGCTCGATGTCCATTTTATATAAACGAGATATTGCACTCGGCGCATCATTCGTGTGAAGCGTCGAAAAAACAAGGTGACCTGTGTTTGCAAGTTTGATTGCTGTTTCAGAAGTAACTTTATCGCGCATTTCGCCAACAAGTACAATATCTGGGTCGTGACGCAAAATACCACGAATGGCTTCTTCAAATCCCATCTTAGGACCTATTTTCAATTGTCGAGCGCCTTTAATAATATATTCAACAGGATCTTCTACCGTAAGAACATTGACAGTAGGGTCAATAACCTGATAGAGCGCTGCAATTAGAGTTGTTGATTTACCAGAACCCGTAGGACCAGTCAAGATAATAATGCCTTGTGGTTTATTGATTGCTTTATAGAAAAACGTTCGGGCTGGACCTTGTAAACCAAGTTTTTCCAGATCAGTGATTACTTTACGGTCATCGAGGACTCGAATAACAATACTTTCGAATTTATGTTTAAATTCGCTCGTGACTAACGGCATAATTGAAACACGAAAACGAATATTATGTCCATCGATGACTCTTTGAATAAAACCATCTTGGGACATTTCTCGCTCAAATCTGTCGACATTTTTTGTCCTATCTTTAATAACTGCGATGACAGCTTCCGGAGTGGTGTTTTCCTGGCTATGCCATGGCTGGAGATTCCCATCAAGTCGAAAAAGAAAATTAGTCCTATTACCTTCCGAGGGAACAACATGAACGTCGCTTGCTCCTTTCCTCACAGCTTCAATAAGGCATCCCTCAAAAAGATTTACCAGGGCGCTTTTACTGATTTCAGCTTCAAGCGCTTCTTCATTGAGCGTTTCGTCTTCACCAATCGTTGCATCTTCAACAGCAATTTTATTATTTTCCAATAATTTCAAAAATTCGTTTTGAGCTGGCGCAACGCGCTCCATCAAATTTTGTAGATCCTTGAGCTTTACATAGCATATTTCGTACTTCTTGACGTTAAAACTCCGAGCAACAATTGGCAAATTACGATCGGTGGGGTCAGCAGCAATAATAATGAGTTTATCGGATTGGCGTTCATCAAATTTTAAGGGAAGCACCTTCGATTGAGTCATCATTTCCCGCTGTTGATCGGTAAGTTGCTCAACAAGTCTTTTTATAAATGCGATTCTCCCATCATCAATACGTTCTTCTTGAAGATTGATTTCTCGAAACGCATACAGATTTGCAACTTCACGGAAGACGGCATCATGGTCGGCACCAAACTCACTAACAAGTATTTGACCTAAGTTCTTTCTGTTCTTTTTATTCTCTTCGGAATCTTTCATCCTGAGAGACTTCTCAAGAGTTTCGAAGTCGATGATTCCTTTTTTCAGTAACGTATATCCAATTTTATCAGTTATATCTATTTCAGGCATAGAAAATTTCCTTTATCAAACAACCCACATCACCAAAACATACAATTGAGCGATGGTAAAATCATGTAGATCGTTTTGGGCTTAATCAAAGCAGTCTCTGAAGATACGACTGTCAATGCCGTTAACACAACCATTATCAGCAAATTGACTGTAAGTGAAATCGCTTCAATTGCATTTTTCATGCGATACGTAGTTTCTTTTTCATAGTAATCTGCTAGTTGAAGGGCTGTGTTCTTTACAGTGCCTGTTTCTGCGCCAGAACTAAAACGCGAAATTGCAGTTTTCGTAAAAACGCCTGAAGCTTCGAATGCTTCCGTTAATCCTTTACCGCGTTCAAGCATCATTGGAATAGCAATTGTTTTAATCTGATGTTCCATATATTTATTTCCACAGGCTTCGGCTGCCATCCGAATGATATCGATGTTTTCACCAGAACCACTATAGAGTGCGTAGAACACTCGACAAAATATCTCAATTGCAGTTCTATGGAATAAAGAGCCAAGAATAGGAATTTTAATAATGAACTTATCTTTGTAAAACTGTCCTTTTTCAGTGCGCAGGAAAATGAGGAGTGCAATTAAAGGAGCAAAGATAACAAAAAGAAGCAATCCCATATGACTCAAAATCCAATCACTCATCTGAAGTGTTGCTGCAGTCATTGGAGGTAATTCAATATTAAACTTCACAAACATTCGTGCGGTTTCGGGAAAGATATATGCCACATAATAGAGACAGGCAAGTATTAAAACAAATAGAGTAATAGCGGGTTCAATCAAAGCGCTTTTCATGTTGCGTTTAAATTCTGCAGTCCGTTCCAAAAATTTTGCAGTACTATCATAGATCTCCGCCATATTGCCGCTCTTCGAAGCAAGACCAAGCATATCTGCTGCAAATTTACCCAAGACTGGCGCTTGTTTTTGAAAAGCTTTGTCACTGTCTTTTCCTTGTTTTAACTCTGAATTAATTTCTTTAATTGCTTCACGGAGTCTCGGATTTGCAATATCGTCGATAAGGAGTTGGAGTACTTCATTGAAGGGTAATTTCTGCCTCATTAAATCCGCGCTAACACGAACAAAGGTAACAACATCTGATGCAGGCGCTGGTCTTGGTTTTGTACCAAATAATTTTTTGCGAACATATATTACTTTGTAGCCCATTTTCTCGAGAGCAGATCGAACCTCATCTGCTGTATACGCTTTTTGCTCTCCATCAATGGGTTTATCATTTCCCTTTCGAACACGATAAATAAAGGCAACCCGTTCGTGTACGCCTGTAACTTTGAATTTTCGTTCGCGAGCTAATTGTTCTGCTTTCTTTTTTGCATCTGATCGGCTATCTGCCGTAAAGGAACCTGTAATTAATTTCCCCGATACTGTCATACCATCGACACGATACTCTGGCATTTATGCACCTCTCAATTAAATTACGATACTTTTTTATCCCTCCTCTCTATATTGATTATACGGTTTTTCATTTTTTCTGTCAAGAAGTAAAAAAATGATAATCCCTTGAGATATTTCAGAGAGAATCTTTCGTTGGATAGCAAGAATCGATTCCTATTTAAAATCACCGGCATGCCCCTACAGCGCAAATAGGAATTACTGATTATATAAAAAGATTCTTTCTCCAAATTTTCAATATTTCTAAGTAAACAATTTTTTGTATATTCCTTTAATTTATTAAAGGAATTTTGATGAAAAGCATCGATAGTTTTCGGACATACTCTAAGTTAACTTGCAACGGGAAAGAATATACTTATTATTCATTACCTGCACTCGAGAAACACCTTGGACTTTCAATTTCCTCTCTTCCCATTTCGATTCGCATTTTGCTTGAAAATCTACTTCGACATGAAGACGGCACAATAGTAAATCGTGAACAAATTGAATTGCTGGCGAATTGGAACGCACAAACTGCTTCTGAACAAGAAATTGCATTTATGCCGGCACGAGTTCTTTTGCAGGATTTTACAGGCGTGCCTTGCGTTGTGGATTTAGCTGTGATGCGTGATGCGATAGTTGCTCTTGGCGGAAATGCAGACAAAATCAATCCATTACAACCCGTTGATTTAGTCATCGACCACTCAGTGATTGTTGATGAGTATGGAACTCCAGACGCCTTCTCCATAAACTCCCAAAAAGAATACGAACGAAATACAGAGCGATATTCTTTCCTACGTTGGGGACAGCAAGCATTCAAAAATTTCCGTGTTGTTCCACCAGACACCGGAATTGTTCATCAAGTCAATCTCGAATACCTTGCATCGGTTGTGTTTGCCGACAACTCATTTCAACTACCGCTTCTGTATCCGGACACAGTTGTCGGAACAGATTCTCATACAACAATGATTAACGGACTTGGCGTTGTTGGATGGGGAGTTGGAGGAATAGAAGCGGAAGCTGTTATGTTAGGACAACCAATTTCAATGCTTATACCTCAAGTGGTTGGATTTAAACTTTCAGGCTCTCTTCCTGCCGGCGCAACAGCTACCGATCTTGTACTTACGATTACTCAAATGTTAAGAAAGAAAGGTGTCGTAGGAAAATTTGTCGAATTCTTTGGCGACGGCATTCATTCTCTCTCATTAGCCGACCGAGCGACTATTGCAAACATGGCGCCAGAATATGGAGCAACAATGGGCTTCTTCCCTATTGATGAAGAAACACTCCGTTACCTTCGATTTACAGGTCGATCTGCCGAACAAGTTGATCTTGTCGAATCATACTTCAAGGCACAGAGACTTTTCCATACAACTTCCGAACTCGAACCAAATTATTCGAATACTCTTGAACTCGATTTAGCAACTGTCGAGCCATGTATTGCAGGACCAAAGCGACCACAAGATCGTATTCCACTTACAAAATCGAAACAAGCATTTCGAACATCGCTTATAGACTTTCTCAATTCAAAAATCAAAAAAATTGAACCTTCAGAAGTTTCATCCTGGATGCAATGCAAACCAGATGCTCCGCCGCCATCTTTTTTAAAAGGAGTTCCAGTAACAGACAAAAGATGCCAATTTAATTTGTGTCATGGCGATGTTCTTATTGCTGCAATTACAAGTTGTACAAATACTTCTAATCCATCAGTCCTCATTGCAGCTGGACTTCTAGCAAAGAAGGCTGTACAGTTTGGGTTGCAAACAAAACCTTGGGTAAAAACAAGCCTGGCACCAGGCTCAAAGGCTGTAACCGCTTACCTTCGCAAAGGAGGGCTTCTTGACGCATTAGAGAAACTCGGCTTTTATCTTGTAGGATACGGTTGTACAACATGTATTGGAAATAGTGGACCAATATCAGAAGCAATTACAAAAGCAATTCAAGAACATGAACTTATCACTGCTGCGGTGCTTTCAGGCAACAGAAATTTTGAAGGAAGAATCAATCCAAACACAAGGATGAATTACCTTGCTTCTCCTCCCTTAGTCGTTGCATATGCAATTGCTGGTACAATGGATATTGATTTTACATCAGAACCAATCGGCGCTTCTTCTAATGGAACTTCTATATACCTCAAAGACATTTTGCCTTCGCAGGAGGAAATTTTTGAAACATTAGAAAAATATGTGAAGGCAGAAATGTTTCAAAAGGAGTATGCAGATGTTTTTACAGGAGATCGGCAATGGCAAGAATTACCAGTTCCCATTGGAACACAATTTATGTGGAATCCAAATTCAACATACATTAAACCAGCGCCATTCTTTGAGAACTTTTCCAGGGTCCCGCAACCGTTACATGATATTACAAATGCACGCGTGCTGGTAATGGTAGGAGATTCTATTACTACCGATCATATTTCGCCGGCAGGCTCGTTCAACGAAAACTCTCCTGCTGGAAAATATCTTTTGAGTCTCGGCGTTCAGAAAAAGGACTTCAATCAGTATGGCGCACGACGCGGTAATCACGAAATTATGATGCGAGGTACATTTGCAAATATTAGATTAAAAAATCTTCTCGTACCGGAAGTTGAAGGTGGATATACAATTCATCCTTCTTCATCCAACCCAATAAGCATTTACGATGCAGCAATGAAATATAAAGAGGAGAATATTCCGCTCATCGTTATTGCAGGAAAAGAATATGGTTCCGGCTCTTCTCGTGATTGGGCTGCAAAAGGACCTGCGCTATTAGGCGTCAAAGCAATCATTGCAGAAAGTTTCGAAAGAATTCATCGAAGTAACCTCATTGGAATGGGTATCTTACCTCTTCAATTTGCAAACGGAGAAAATGCCCAATTACTTGGATTGAACGGAAAAGAAATTTATACAATCGAAGGCGTATCGCAAAATCTTGAACCACGTAAAATAATTTTGATAAAAGCACAAACTAACGATGGGATTATCAAAACTTTTTCCACAATATGCAGGATCGACACTCCCAATGAAGTTGAATACTATAGGCATGGCGGCATTTTACAATATGTTTTACGAACGATTCTCCAAAAATAAGATCTTTTGAGCTATTCATAAATTTCGTAAATTAAAACGTGGGTAGAAGGTAATGTTAAGCTCAGTAAATCAATATTGAATGTAACACAGATGAAAAGAGGCAAGATGGGTGATTACACAAGGTAAAAAATTTCAGGTTGTATTTACTGGCGAAATGGAAGATGGAGCTGATCTTACAGCAGTAAAAAGAAAGCTTGTTGAAGTATTCAAAACCACACCGGAACGTATCGAAAAACTATTCGCTGGACAACCGGCTATCATCAATCAAAACCTTGACGAGGTTCATGCTCAAGAATACATTAAGGCTCTAACCTCAATTGGAGTTCGCTGTAAGATTGAACCAATGCCGGAGGTATTTGTTATACCGTCGCCTAAAGTTGCAACGCAACAAATACAACCAACACAATCTCAGCATACATCCAAGCGAACTTATTCCAAAGCCGGATTTATCGTCGCAGGCGGTACGCTCTTACTCCTCTTTGCTTACATTATTTTCATTTTCTTCCTCCTGCATTCACTCTTCATCCATATAGATGAAAATTTTGAGTGGGTCGACACTATGCCCCCTGTACTTGGCATTCTGGCTTATATTGGAGTTATTATTCTCTACGGAATTTTAATTTTTGCTCTCGTTAAACAATTCTTCACCTCATCTTCCCAAAAACAAACATCCATAATCCTTGCCAAGAAAAAAGAGCCAACGCTTTATTCCTTCGTTGAAAAAATTTGCACTGCGGTTGGTTCCAAGACACCATCGCTCATCGAAGCGCACTGCGGAACGACAATCGCAATCGAATATAAACAAGGCATTTTGAGTTTTCTGGAAGAACAGCAAACGCTCTCATTAGGTTTGCCGCTCTTTTCAAATCTCACAATGGAAGAATTCGCCTGCTTACTTGCCAATGAGCTTGCTTACTACTCGAGCAATATTCAATCAAAGATATATTACTTTATCAAAAGTATAACAAACTTTTTCTACAAGGCAGCCTTCGAAAAAGATTCCATTGATCAATCAATTGAAATTAAAAGAGATACTGCTGGGAATATTATTACACATCTATTCTTTTCTTTAATTCTGTTTATTGACAAGATTGCAAAGTGGATCAATACGCTCTTTCTTTACATCGGATACTCCATCTGCAAATCCTATCTTTTTAAAATGGAGTACGAAGCGGATCGTAGAGCGGCTCAGCTCGTTGGATATAATTCCTTCGAATCTGCTTTTACGAAACAATCCATTACTGACACTATAATTCAAGAGGCGCTTGATGAACTGAGAAGGGAACGAAAGCCTAACGACAATTCACTTCCGAACGACTTCATACGGTATACATCTTTATTGCTCAATAATAAACCTGATGAAGAAATTAAAAAGCTCAAATCACGATTGATGAACAACGATGGGAGGAAATCAAAACTCAAATTGAAACCTTCGCTTCAAGAACGAATTGCATACGTTAAAAAGAAAGGATTTAAGGGAGTTTTTTCATCTGATAAACCTGCAACTTCGCTCATTTCACAATTCCCCGAAATATCAAAAGCGCTCACAAGTCGTTACTATCGCGAACAATTACATTTACAGTTTTCTTCAGAAGATCTTATAACACCAGAACAATTCACGCATACTGCTCCTCAAAATAACGAAATGATCATTGACTCCACACCAGAGAATAACTTCTTTTGACAGTCGAACTGCTACTCAGCGTATTTTGGCTGTAAATGCGGCTTGCAGAATTGAACCATTATTATTCCAGAATCTCATTCTAAGTTCGGTTGTTTAATCGCAGCCATATCGAAGCTATCACTCTTTATGTTACAAATACGTACTTTTAGGGAAAATAACGATGAGATTAACTATTTGCGGAGAGCGAGGGACTCGAACCCCCAAGGCCGTAAAGGCCGCCGGTTTTCAAGACCGGTGCATTAGCCATTCTGCCAGCTCTCCATTCAATTGCGTCTTTAAAATACTAAAACTCTCCACCCTATTCAAGATATTTTCTTAGGAAACTCTCTATGCTAATTTATTTCATCGCTCTACTGTGTGCTTCAATGGTTCGAGAGTATAATAGATGGAGAATGATTCTATAAAATATTGATAGATTTGAGTGTCGGAAAAAAATCAATAAATAGATTATCCTATTGTGCTTCAATGGGGAGTTTAATGATAATAGAAGTTCCCTTGCCTTGTTCGCTTTCGATTTCTATCGTCCCTTTGTGATCATCGATGACTTTTTTGACAATCGACATTCCCAATCCAGTACCATGTTTTTTCCCATAAGTCATAAATGGCTCAAAGATTCTCTTCTTTACCTCCTCAGGCATTCCGGTCCCTGTATCCTTAAACTCAATTCGTACAAATGGTCCATCCTGACGAGTTGATACAGTTAATGTACCACCCTCAGGCATTGCATCTCGCGCATTACTGGCAATGTTATAAAACACACGAGTTATTTTATCCTGATCGAAAATAACTTTCCCTTTAAATTCTGTTTGCCTGATGAGTTTGACATTATTCTTTTCGAAATCTTTTTCAATAAAATCTAAAACATCATCTATTACCTTTTCAAAATCGAGAATCTGAAAATTTGAAGCGCTGACTCCTCGAGAGAAGTCAAGAATTTCCTGTGCCATGTTGACAAAACGATCGACCTGCCGAATCATTTCATCAGCTAATTTTGCTGCTTCTTCATTTCCAGATTTTTTCTTCATGACTTGTGCATACACACGTAAGGTAGCCATTGGATTTTTAATATCGTGAATGATAACGCTTGCCATTCTTCCAACGGCGGAAAGTCGTTCATTTTGTATCATCTCCTGCGCTAATCTAGCATTTTCAATTGCAACGGCGGCGTGTGCAGAAAGCGCATCAATAAATTCAATGTCTTCCTGATCGAATTCACCATCCAGTTTATTAAGCAATTGGAAGACACCAATGATTTTTCCGTCCTTGTTTTTCATCGGCGTGCACAGCATATTCTTCGTTCGATATCCTGTTTGTTTATCAACTTCAGGATTAAATCTCGGATCAACGTAAGCATCAGGAATATTTATCGTTTCCCCTGTTTCGGCAACATAGCCAGCTAATCCTTTTCCAATTGGAAGACGAATTTCAACCATATTTTCGCCCTGCAAAACTTTAGACCATAGTTCTTTCTTCACATCATCAACAAGGTATAACGTACCTCGATCCGCTCCAATACTCTGCGCTGCAGTATTAAGGATGAGAACAAGTAGTTTATCAAGATTTAAAGTGGAATTGATAACTTTGCTGGCATCAATAAGTTTATGGAGACGTAGGAACTGACTCTCGATCGCCCGTCGCTGTTCTTCTAAACTCTTGACGATTGTATCATCAGCTTTTCGAATACGAGCGCTTAGCTCACGCAACAGATTAAATGCAAATACTTTGTTCGATTTGATAAGTTTTTCAAATGTATCTCGCTTAGCAGCTAATACCGTCGTTTCTTCAATACAGGTAGTTCTGGCAGAACGTTCGTGGCCATCAATTGATGCAAGTTCGCCAACAACTCCACCAACGCCAATAACATCAAGGGTTGCTTCTTCTCCATAAGATGTAACGCGAGAAATTCGGATAGAACCTTTTGATACTATGAAAACTTTATCGCCAGATGATCGAGCATCAAACAACATATAGTCTTGAGGAAATGTCTCTTCGGAAAAATCTTTCAGGATAGTGTCAATTTCGTCTACTGACAATCCTTCAAAGAGCAAAGTTGAATGTAGTTGTTCAAGAAACGCCGGCATTCGGTACCTCTCCTCATTTTTTTCGTTCACTCATTCATAGTACTAATTATCACACACTTAATCAAGGTAACGAATTTACTTTCGCTACACTTTTTCGAAGCTGTTCTTGATGCTCTATCAACACATC
>Ga0116191_1003050_pt1 | contig 12402 bp, 7 predicted proteins | sample AD_UKC111_MetaG_FD_89897 | JGI IMG/M metagenome (GOLD analysis project Ga0116191, IMG submission 89897) | Active sludge microbial communities of municipal wastewater-treating anaerobic digesters from Hong Kong - AD_UKC111_MetaG | ecosystem: Engineered > Bioreactor > Anaerobic > Digestate | place...
GATCCGGTCATCGGCCGCGACGACGAGATCCGGCGCGCGATCCAGATCCTGCAGCGGCGCACGAAGAACAACCCGGTGCTGATCGGCGAGCCCGGCGTCGGCAAGACGGCGATCGTCGAGGGGCTCGCGCAGCGGATCGTCAACGGCGAGGTGCCGGACACGCTGAAGGACAAGCGCGTGCTGTCGCTCGACATGGCGGCGCTGCTCGCGGGCGCGAAGTACCGCGGCGAATTCGAGGAGCGGCTGAAGTCGGTGCTCAAGGAGCTCGCGGCCGACGAGGGCCGCACGATCGTCTTCATCGACGAGCTGCACACGATGGTCGGTGCCGGCAAGGCCGAGGGCGCGATGGACGCGGGCAACATGCTCAAGCCCGCGCTGGCCCGCGGCGAGCTGCACTGCGTGGGCGCCACCACGCTCGACGAGTACCGCAAGTACATCGAGAAGGACGCCGCGCTCGAGCGCCGCTTCCAGAAGGTGCTGGTCGGCGAGCCGAGCGTCGAGGCCACGATCGCGATCCTGCGCGGCCTGCAGGAGCGCTACGAGCTGCACCACGGCATCGAGATCACCGACCCGGCGATCGTCGCCGCGGCCGAGCTGTCGAACCGCTACATCACCGACCGCTTCCTGCCGGACAAGGCGATCGACCTGATCGACGAGGCGGCGGCGTGGATCAAGATGGAGATCGACTCGAAGCCCGAGTCGATGGACCGTCTCGACCGCCGGCTGATCCAGCTGAAGATCGAGCGCGAGGCGGTCAAGAAGGAGACCGACGAGGCGTCGCGCAAGCGGCTCGGCCTGATCGAGGAGGAGATCGCCAAGCTCCAGAAGGAGTACGCGGACCTCGAGGAGATCCTGCGCGCCGAGAAGGCCGCCGTGCAGGGCTCGGCCGCGATCAAGGCGGAGATCGAGCAGCTGCGCGTGCAGATGGCCGACCTGCAGCGGAAGGGCCAGTTCGACAAGGTCGCCGAGATCCAGTACGGCCGGCTGCCCGAGCTCGAGGGTCGGCTCGCGAACGCGCAGAAGGCCGAGGCCGGCAAGGGCGGCACCGACCAGGCGCCGCGGCACAAGCTGCTCCGCACCGAGGTCGGCGCCGAGGAGATCGCCGAGGTGGTCTCGCGCGCGACCGGCATCCCGGTCTCGAAGATGATGCAGGGCGAGCGCGACAAGCTGCTGAAGATGGAGGACACGCTGCACGCGCGGGTGGTCGGCCAGGACGAGGCGGTCCGGCTGGTGTCCGACGCGATCCGCCGCTCGCGCGCCGGCCTCGCCGACCCGAACCGGCCCTACGGCTCGTTCCTGTTCCTCGGACCGACCGGCGTCGGCAAGACCGAGCTGTGCAAGGCGCTCGCCGCGTTCCTGTTCGACAGCGAGGAGCACATGATCCGGATCGACATGTCCGAGTTCATGGAGAAGCACTCGGTGTCGCGGCTGATCGGCGCGCCGCCCGGCTACGTCGGCTACGACGAGGGCGGGGCGCTGACCGAGGCGGTGCGTCGCAAGCCGTACAGCGTGATCCTGTTCGACGAGGTCGAGAAGGCGCATCCGGACGTGTTCAACGTGCTGCTGCAGGTGCTCGACGACGGCCGGATGACCGACGGACAGGGTCGCACGGTCGACTTCAAGAACACGGTGATCGTGATGACCTCGAACCTCGGCTCGCACGAGATCCAGCGGATGAGCGCCGACGACACCGATCCCGACCTGATCAAGGAGGCGGTGATGGGCGAGGTCAAGCGCCACTTCCGGCCGGAGTTCATCAACCGGATCGACGAGATCGTGGTGTTCCACGCGCTCGCGCAGGACCACATCCGTTCGATCGCGCGGATCCAGCTCAAGCGGCTCGAGCAGCGGCTGCACGAGCGCGACCTGGCCCTCACGGTGACCGATCGCGCGCTCGACGAGATCGCGAAGGTGGGGTTCGACCCGGTGTTCGGCGCGCGCCCGCTGAAGCGCGCGATCCAGCAGCACATCGAGAACCCGGTCGCGAAGTCGATCCTCGAGGGGCGGTACGCGCCGAAGGACGTGGTGCCGGTGGACTTCGAGGGCGGGCGGTTCATGTTCGAGCGGACGGTGCACTGACGGGGCGACGCTCGCGCGGGGCCGCCGATCGCGGCCCCGGCGGGAGCGCGGGAGGGGTGTGGCACAATCCGCCCCCTTCCGGCCTCCGACCGCTTCCGTCCGATGTCCGACGCGACCCCGAACACCGCTGCGTTCCCGATCGATCCGAGACCGGTCCCCCGCTCGAACGAGGCCGCCGAGCGCCGCGTGCGGGCACGCCTGGCCGAGGAGCTCGCGGTCGCCGCGCGCCGCGTCGACGCGGCGGTCGATCTCCTCGACGGCGGCGCGACCGTGCCGTTCGTCGCGCGCTACCGCAAGGAGGCGACCGAAGGGCTCGACGACACCCAGCTGCGCACCCTCGAGGAGCGCCTGACCTACCTGCGCGAGCTCGAGGCGCGCCGCGCCGCGATCGTCGCGAGCATCGCCGAGCAGGGGCGGCTCACCGAGCCGCTCGCCGCGTCGATCGACGCGGCCGTGACGAAGCAGGAACTCGAGGACCTGTACCTGCCGTTCAAGCCGAAGCGCCGCACGAAGGCGCAGATCGCGCGCGAGGCGGGCCTCGAGCCGCTGGCCGACGCGCTCGAGGCCGATCGGTCGCTGACGCCCGCCGAGCTCGCGCTCCGGTACGTGTCCGCGGAGCGCGGCGTGCCCGACGCCAAGGCCGCGCTCGACGGCGCCCGCGACATCCTCTGCGAGCGGTACGCCGAGCGGCCCGAGGTGCTGAACGCCTTCCGCGCCTTCCTCTGGGAGGAGGGCGCGATCGCCTCGAGGCGGGTCGAGTCGGCGAGCGGCGCCGACGCCGAGAAGTTCCGCGACTACTTCGATCACGCGGAGCCGCTGCGGACCGTGCCCTCCCACCGGGCGCTCGCGCTGTTCCGCGGACGCCAGCAGGGCGTGCTGTCGCTGTCGCTCTCGCTGGGCGCGGAGCGCGACGCCCAGGTCCCGCATCCGTGCGTCGTCCGGCTCGCGGGGCTCGTCGGGCTCGGCCCGGTGCTGTCCGACGGCACGCGCCCGGCCGATCGCTGGCTCGCCGACGTGCTGCGCTGGTGCTGGCGGGTGAAGCTGCAGCTGCACTTCGAGAGCGAGCTGTTCGGCCGCCTGCGCGAGGAGGCCGAGGCCGAGGCGATCCGCGTGTTCGCGGCGAACCTCAAGGACCTGCTGCTCGGCGCGCCCGCGGGCCCCAGGGCGGTGATGGGGCTCGATCCCGGGCTGCGCACCGGCGTGAAGGTCGCCGTCGTCGATCCGACCGGCCGACTGCTCGACACCGCGACGGTGTACCCGCACGAGCCGCGCCGGGACTGGGACGGCGCGATCGCGACGCTGGCCGGCCTCGCGGCCAGGCACGGGGTCGCGCTGGTGGCGATCGGCAACGGCACCGCGTCGAGGGAGACGGATCGGCTGGTCGCCGACCTGCACAAGCGCCACCCGGAGCTCGGCACGAGGAAGGTGACGGTCTCCGAGGCGGGTGCGTCGGTCTACTCCGCCTCCGAGCTCGCCGCCCGCGAGTTCCCGTCGCTCGACGTGAGCCTGCGCGGCGCGGTGTCGATCGCGCGGAGGCTCCAGGACCCGCTCGCTGAGCTGGTGAAGATCGACCCGAAGTCGATCGGCGTGGGCCAGTACCAGCACGACGTCGACCAGCGCGGCCTCGCGCGCAGCCTCGACGCCGTCGTCGAGGACTGCGTGAACGCGGTCGGCGTCGACGTCAACACCGCCTCGGCGCCGCTGCTCGCGCGCGTCTCGGGACTGAACGCGGCGATCGCCGACCGGATCGTCGCGCACCGCGACGCCCACGGCCCGTTCCGGGCGCGCGCGGCGCTGAAAGAGGTGCCGCGACTGGGCGACAGGACCTTCGAGCAGGCGGCCGGCTTCCTGCGGATCCCGGGCGGCGAGGACCCGCTCGACGCGTCGGCCGTGCACCCCGAGGCCTACGCGGTCGTGCAGCGGATCCTGTCGGCGCTCGGGCGCCCCGCGAAGGAGGTCATCGGCAACCGCGACGCGCTGCGCGGCCTGTCGCCGCAGGCGTTCGTCGACGAGCGCTTCGGCCTGCCGACGGTGCGCGACATCCTCGCGGAGCTGGAGAAGCCCGGCCGCGATCCGCGCGGCGACTTCGTGACCGCGAGCTTCCGGGAGGGCGTCGAGAAGCTCTCGGACCTGCAGCCGGGCATGGTGCTCGAGGGCGTGGTCACCAACGTGGCCAACTTCGGCGCGTTCGTCGACGTCGGGGTCCACCAGGACGGCCTGGTGCACGTGTCCGCGCTGTCGACCCGGTTCGTGAAGGATCCGCGCGAGGTGGTCAGGGCGGGGCAGCTCGTCCGGGTGAAGGTGATGGAAGTCGACCTGCCGCGGCAGCGGATCGCGCTGACGATGCGGCTGGACGACGAGCCCGGGCGCGACGCCGGGCCGCGTCGCCACGCCGATCGGGATCCGGGCGCGGCGGCCCGGGGGCGGCCGCGCGGACCCGTGGCCGGCGGCGCGCGTGCGCCGATGCGCGACCGGCAGGGTCCGACCGCGATGCAGGCGGCGTTCGCGGCCCTGAAGAAGCCCTGAGTCGCGCGGCGCGGGCGCGCCGCGTCCGGGGTCAGCGCGCCGCGTCCCCCGGCGCGTTCGACACCCCGTGCACCACGTGCCCCGTCGGCCCCGCGGCGGCCGCCGACTCGCAGTGCCGCGTCTGGTCGTCGAAGAAGAAGTCCGGCTCGAACGAACGCAGGAACGGCCCCTTGTCCAGCCCGCCGAGGAACATCGCCTCGTCGACCTCGACCTCCCACGCCATCAGCGTGCGCACCGCGCGTTCGTGCGCGGGCGCGCTGCGCGCGGTGACCAGCGCCGTGCGGATCCGCATCGCCCCGTCGGCGTCCGCGTCCGTGCGCAGCGCGTGCAGCGCGCGCAGCAGCGGCTCGAACGGGCCGGGCATCAGCGGCGTGTCGGCCCGCGAGCGTTCGTGGTGCTGGAACGCGTCGAGCCCCTCGCCCTGGAACACCCGTTCGGCCTCGTCGGAGAACAGGACCGCGTCGCCGTCGAACGCGATCCGCACCTCCTGCGGATGCGAGCCGCCGGCGCGCGCGGAGTCCGGATAGACGCGTGCCGCCGGGAAGCCCGCGGCCAGCGCCCCGCGCACGTCGTCCTCGTTGGCCGACAGGAACAGGTGCGCGCCGAGCGCGTCGAGGTAGCCGTACGGCGCGCGGCCCCGGGTGAACACGCCGCGCTCGATCGGCAGGCCGTGGAACGCGGCCGAGCGGAACACGCGCATGCCGCTGGCCGGATCGTTTCGCGACAGGATCACCACCTCGACGCGGTGCCGGCCGCCGCGGTTGAACGCGAGCAGCTTGCGCACCAGCGGCAGCGCGCATCCCGCGGCCGCCGGCACGTCGAGGCGATCGAGCTGCAGCCGCATGTACGCGTGGTCGTCGCCCGCCTCGAACAGCCGGTTCTCCTCCTCGAAGTCGAACAGCGCGCGCGAGGAGATCGCGACGACCAGCTTGTCCTGGAGCGAGATCGGCATCGGTTCGCGGTCGGATGGAGGGGCGGGCGGGCCGGGCGCGGCCGCCCGGGGCGCGTCACGGGCGCGTCACGATTCTAGCGGGGCCGCAGGCCGCCGGCGTCGGCGGAAGTGTGCTTCAATCACGCCCGACCCGCCCGCCGCCGCGCGCTGCGCCGGTGCCGCCCCGCTCCCGCCTCCGGAGACCCTCCCGCGATGAAGTTCCGCTTCCCCGTCATCATCATCGACGAAGACTGGAAGTCCGATTCCTCCAGCGGCCTGGGCATCCGCGCGCTCGCGAAGGCGCTCGAGGAGCAGGACATGGAGGTCGTCGGCGGGTTCACCTACGTCGACGTCACCATGGTCGCGAACCAGGCGGCGCGCGCCTCCGCGTTCATCGTGTCGATCGACGACGAGGAGATCAACGAGGAGGGGCCCGAGAGCAAGGCGATCTCGGAGCTGCGCCGCTTCATCCGCGAGACGCGAAACCGCAACGCCGACATCCCGATCTTCCTGTTCGGCGAGACCCGCACCTCGCAACACATCCCGAACGAGATCCTGAAGGAGCTGCACGGCTTCATCCACATGTTCGAGGACACGCCGGAGTTCGTCGCGCGCTACATCATCCGCGAGGCGACGAACTACATGAACTCGCTCGCACCGCCGTTCTTCAAGGCGCTGGTGCACTACGCGAACGACGGCTCCTACTCGTGGCACTGCCCCGGCCACTCGGGCGGCGTCGCGTTCCTGAAGAGCCCGGTGGGCCAGATGTTCCACCAGTTCTTCGGCGAGAACATGCTGCGGGCCGACGTGTGCAACGCGGTCGAGGAGCTGGGCCAGCTGCTCGACCACACCGGCCCGGTCGCCGCGAGCGAGCGCAACGCGGCGCGCATCTTCAGCAGCGACCACCTGTTCTTCGTGACCAACGGCACGTCGACCGCGAACAAGATCGTCTGGCATTCCACCGTCGCGACCGACGACATCGTGCTGGTCGACCGCAACTGCCACAAGAGCGTGCTGCACGCGATCATGATGACCGGCACCGTGCCGATCTTCCTGCAGCCGACGCGCAACCACCTCGGCATCATCGGCCCGATCCCGAAGGCGGAGTTCTCGCCCGAGAGCATCCGGCGCAAGATCGAGGCGAACCCGCTGGTGAAGGACAAGTCCGCGCGGCCGCAGGTGATGACGATCACGCAGTCGACCTACGACGGGATCCTCTACAACGTCGAGACGATCAAGAACGTGCTCGGCGACTACATCGAGAACCTGCACTTCGACGAGGCCTGGCTGCCGCACGCGACCTTCCATCCCTTCTATCACGAGATGCACGCGATCGGCGAGAACCGTCCGCGCTCGCAGACCGCGATGGTCTTCTCGACGCAGTCCACCCACAAGCTGCTGGCCGGCCTGTCGCAGGCCTCGCAGATCCTGGTGCAGGAGGCGGTCGACCGCAAGCTCGACCGCTACCGGTTCAACGAGTCGTACCTGATGCACACGTCGACCTCGCCGCAGTACGCGATCATCGCCTCGTGCGACGTCGCCGCGGCGATGATGGAGCAGCCGGGCGGCCACGCGCTCGTCGAGGAGTCGATCTCCGAGGCGCTCGACTTCCGCCGTGCGATGAAGAAGGTCGAGGACGAGTTCGGCGAGTCGTGGTGGTTCCGCGTCTGGGGGCCGTCCGGCTTCGACCACGTCGGTTCGGGCCAGCGCGAGGAGTGGCTGCTCAAGCCGACCGACGCGTGGCACGGCTTCGACGACGTGGCGTCGGGCTTCAACATGCTCGACCCGATCAAGGCGACGCTGGTGACGCCCGGGCTCGGCCTCGACGGCAGCTTCTCGCAGTGGGGCATCCCGGCGTCGCTGGTGACCAAATACCTCGCCGAGCACGGCGTCGTGGTCGAGAAGACCGGCCTGTACTCGTTCTTCGTGATGTTCACGATCGGCATCACCAAGGGGCGCTGGAACACGCTGGTGACCGAGCTGCAGCAGTTCAAGATGGACTATGACTCGAACCAGCCGCTGTGGCGGGTGATGCCGGAGTTCGTCGCGAAGTTCCCGACCTACGAGCGTGTCGGGCTGCGCGACCTCGCCCAGCAGATCCACGAGGAATACCGTCGCCACGACGTCGCGCGGGTCACCACCGAGATGTACCTGTCGAACATGGAGCCGGCGATGAAGCCCTCGGACGCCTACGAGTGCCTCGCGCACCGCAAGGTGGACCGGGTGCCGATCGACGCGCTCGAGGGCCGGATCACCACGATGCTGGTGACGCCCTATCCGCCCGGCATCCCGCTGCTGATCCCGGGCGAGCGCTTCAACAAGACGATCGTCGAGTACCTGAAGTTCGCGCGTTCGTTCAACGACCGGTTCCCGGGCTTCTCGACCGACGTGCACGGCCTGGTCGTCGAGACCGGCCGGAACGGCAGCGACTACTTCGTCGACTGCGTGCGGGTCTGACGCCCGCTCACGCGACCGGGCGGGTGTCGACCACGAGCCGCGTGCCCGCGACGCGGTCGTAGAGGGTGCGGCGCAGCGGATCGACGAATCCCCAGCAGAACGGCAGCGGCCACAGCAGCAGCCAGGCCGGGTGGCCGGTCGAGGTGGCCCCCCAGACCGGCGCGAGCATCATCGCCCAGCTCGTCGCGTACCGGATCGCGGCGCGTCCCCGCCGGGGCGGGAGCCCGTCGTCGGCGAGCAGGCGGACGCCGACCGTGCGCATCGGCAGCGTGCGGCGACCGTCGCTCCAGAACCAGACGAAGTAGACGCCGAACACGACGAACAGCCACGCCTGCAGTCCCCAGCGCAGCGCACCCGGCTCGCCGCGGTACTGCAGCAGCGCGGAGTAGGCGTAGCCGAAGAACACCGCGACGCCGAACAGCACGATCGACTCGTAGACCGCGCTCATCGCGCGGCGCCACAGGCCGGCCGGGGGCAGGTCCGCGGGCACGGCGCCCGCGGGCGGGCGCGCCGCCACGCGTCAGCGCTTGCCGGCGACGCCGGCCGGCCCGACGGTCGGGGAGACCCCGCCGCTCGCCGCGGGGCTGCCGTCGGTGCCGACGGCGATCGCGGGCGGCCGGATCGCCCGCCGGGGCAGCGGCTGGGCGGCCACGGTCGCGAGACCGGTCGGCCCGCTGACGTGCCGGGCGGCGGTGTTGCTGCCGGTGGTGTTGCCCACCGCGCCGAGCACCGTCCGCTGGTCGGGGGTCATCGACTGGTAGTTCTCCCACTCGGCGAGCAGGTTCTCGCGGGCGATCTGCTGGGCGAGCACGTAGTTCGCGCGGGCGATGCGGCGCTGCTCGGGCGTCAACGCCGCCCACTCGACGATCCGCTTCTCGACGCGCTTGCGCTCGTCGGCCTTCATCCGGGGGAAGCGCAGCGCGAGTTCCGCCCAGGCACGCTTCTCGGTGACCGGCAGCGCGTTCCACTTGTCCTCGAACGGGGCCAGCACCTGGCGCTGCGCCGGGCTCAGCTCCGACCACAGCGGCTGGGCGAGCGGCAGCAGCGACGGGCGGACGGGCTCGGGGCGGGGCAGCTCGGCCCGGCGCGCCGGTGCCGCGGGGGCGGGCGGGGGCGACGAGGCATCCGCGGCCGGGGCGGCCGGCGTCGCGGCCGACGGCGAGGCGCTCTCGGCGGCCGGCGCGGCGGGCTGCGCGGTCGCGCCGACCGGGACGTCCGCCGGCGCGGCCGGCACGACCGGGGACTCCATCGGGGCGACCGGCGCCGCGGCGGGCGGGTCGCCCGCCGGCGTGCCGACCGTGGCGTCCGCCGCGCGCACGGCCCCGCCGAGCGCCAGCAGGGCGCTCAGCAGCATCGGCACGGCGAGCGGACGCAGTCGGCTCATTGCCTCGAATTCTTGATGTAGACGCCGAAGCCCCGGTCGGCGTAGGCGGCGATCGGCACCTCGTCGTCGGACAGCATCAGCTGGGCGTCGATGTCGGCGGTCTCGGCCGCCCGCTGCGCATCGTCCCACACCGAGATGCCGTACAGGCCGACCACCACGAGCAGGATGGGGACCCCGGCCGTCAGGAGGCGGACCAGCACCGACGGACGGTCGTCGCCGGACACGGTCACCGTGGCCGCGGGGCCCGCGGAGGCGGTCGCGACCGCGGCCTCGGGCCGGGCGTGGGCGAGCGCGGCGAGGCGGGCCCGCTCGAGCCGCTGGGTGACGCGGTAGGGCAGGCGCTCGGCCGATTCGTCGAGCGCCTGCCGGATCCGGGAGGCGAAGAGGTGTTCGTTCATAGCGTGATTCCCCTGGCCTTGAGCGCTTCGGCGAGGGCGTGGGTGGCCCGGGAGCAGTGCGTCTTGACGCTGCCTTCCGAGCAGCCCATGGCGATCGCGGTTTCCGCGACGTCCATCTCCTGCCAGTAACGCATCACGAACGCCTCGCGTTGACGCGTCGGGAGCTTCTGCACCTCCGCGTCGATGATCCGCAGGATCTGGTCGCGCTCGACCAGCTGGGCCGCGCTCTCCCCGGCGCGGGCGTCGCCTTCGACCTCCAGCGCGTCCAGGGGGTCGCGTTCGCTCCCTTCGTCGTCGTCCGGCTGGAGCGACGACAGCAGCGTCGTCCACAGGTTCCGGACCTTCTGGCGCCGGAAGTGATCGTGGATCACGTTCTGCAGGATCCGCTGGAACAGCAGCGGCAGCTCGGCGGGCGGCTTGTCGGCGTACTTCTCGGCGAGCTTGAACATCGCGTCCTGCACGATGTCCAGCGCGGCGTCGTCGTCGCGGACCGCGTAGACCGCCTGCTTGAACGCCCGGCGCTCGACCGATTCGAGGAAGTCCGAGAGCTCCTGCCGTGAGGCCATTCACCACGCCGCCGCTGAGGGAGCGGCGCATCCTAGCAGAAAGCGTGCCTTGACCGCCCTGCTGCGGTGCATTAACCTCTCGCACCCCTCGGCTCCGGCGACGGGCGGCGCGGTCGGCCGCATCGACGGAGCCTTTGTCTTTTCCGAGTCTCACCGATCCAGCGATTCACGCGAAAGGCACGCATGCCCGATCGACCCCCACGAGGGGCGTGAAGGCGTCCGATCAATCTCACAGGCCCCGTTCCGAGGCCTGCGTCGAGGCGGCACGCAAGGCCGCGTTGGCGCCGGCGGGCGGGCTCCCTGGACCTTGAAAGGGACACAACCATGGAACTCACCGGCGCAGAGATCGTCGTGCGCTGCCTTCAAGAAGAAGGCGTCGAACACCTGTTCGGATATCCGGGCGGGGCCGTCCTCTACATCTACGACGCGCTCTTCCAGCAGGACAGGGTCAAGCACATCCTGGTGCGGCACGAGCAGGCGGCGGTGCACGCGGCCGACGCGTACTCCCGCTCCACGCAGAAGGTCGGCGTGTGCCTGGTCACCAGCGGACCCGGCGTCACCAACGCGGTCACCGGCATCGCCACCGCGTACATGGACTCGATCCCGATGGTCGTGATCTCGGGCCAGGTCCCGACCCACGCGATCGGCGAGGACGCCTTCCAGGAATGCGACACCGTCGGCATCACCCGGCCGTGCGTGAAGCACAACTTCCTCGTGAAGGACATCAAGGACCTCGCCGCGACGATGAAGAAGGCCTTCGTCATCGCGGCCACGGGCCGTCCCGGGCCGGTGCTGGTCGACATCCCCAAGGACGTCACCAAGGCGAAGTACCGCTTCGAGTATCCGAAGTCGGTGCCGATGCGTTCGTACAATCCGGTGGTCAAGGGGCACCAGGGCCAGATCCGCAAGGCGGTGCAGCTGCTGCTCCAGGCCGAGCGCCCGATGATCTACACCGGCGGCGGCGTGATCCTCGCGAACGCGGCGCCCGAGCTGAACGCGCTGGTCGACCTGCTGGGCTTCCCCGTCACGAACACGCTGATGGGACTCGGCGGCTACCGTGCCAGCGGCGACCGGTTCGTCGGCATGCCGGGCATGCACGGCACCTACGAGGCGAACATGGCGATGCAGCACTGCGACGTGCTGATCGCGATCGGCGCGCGCTTCGACGACCGGGTGATCGGCAATCCCAAGCACTTCGCGCAGAACCCGCACAAGATCGTCCACATCGACATCGACCCGTCGTCGATCTCCAAGCGCGTGAAGGTCGACGTGCCGATCGTCGGCGACGTCCGCGAGTGCCTGCTCGAGCTGACCGCGCAGGTCCAGGCGGCGTTCGCCTCGGGCACCCGCACGCACCGCGCGGTGCAGGCGTGGTGGAGCCAGATCGCCGAGTGGCGCAAGAAGGACTGCCTGAAGTACGACCGCGACAACCGCGAGGTGATCAAGCCCCAGTACGTCGTCGAGACGCTGTGGAAGGTCACGAACGGCGACGCGTTCGTCACCTCGGACGTGGGGCAGCACCAGATGTGGGCCGCGCAGTTCTACCGGTTCGACAAGCCGCGTCGCTGGATCAACTCGGGCGGGCTCGGCACCATGGGCGTCGGGCTGCCCTACGCGATGGGCGTCAAGCTCGCCCATCCGGACGCGCAGGTCGCCTGCGTGACCGGCGAGGGCTCGATCCAGATGTGCATCCAGGAGCTGTCGACCTGCAAGCAGTACGGCCTGCCGGTCAAGATCGTGAACCTGAACAACCGCTACCTCGGCATGGTGCGGCAGTGGCAGGAGATCGAGTACGGCAGCCGCTACTCGCAGTCGTACATGGAGGCGCTGCCCGACTTCGTGCGACTGGCCGAGGCCTACGGGCACGTCGGCGTGCGCGTCGAGCGCCCGCAGGACGTCGAGCCCGAGGAAGCGCGCGAGGCCGACTTTCCGGACGTGGGCGCGGCCCGGCCCCGCGGCGAGGACGAGGAAGAGGAGGAAGACGAGGAGCGCGACGAACTGACCGCGCCCTTCGAAGAGGACTTTGAGGACGAGGACGAGGAGGAGGCACTGGCGGAGGGC
>Ga0116191_1003058_pt1 | contig 12387 bp, 11 predicted proteins | sample AD_UKC111_MetaG_FD_89897 | JGI IMG/M metagenome (GOLD analysis project Ga0116191, IMG submission 89897) | Active sludge microbial communities of municipal wastewater-treating anaerobic digesters from Hong Kong - AD_UKC111_MetaG | ecosystem: Engineered > Bioreactor > Anaerobic > Digestate...
AACCGTACGGTTTCCAAGGTAGACGAGTTCTTGAAAGGACCCGCCGCGGGACGCGAAACCATCCTCGGCGCCCATTCGATCGAGGAATTGGCGGCCCTGTTGAAACGGCCCCGTAAGATCATGCTCATGGTGAAGGCCGGCCAGGCCGTGGACGACTTCATCGAACTGCTGCTGCCCCACCTCGAAGCAGGCGACCTGATCATCGACGGCGGCAACTCGCATTTTCCAGACACCATCCGCCGCGCCAAGTATTTGGAAAGCAAGGGCTTGCTTTACATCGGCACCGGCGTGAGCGGCGGTGAGGAAGGCGCCCGCCGCGGCCCCGCGATGATGCCCGGTGGCAGTCCGGCCGCCTGGCCGCTGGTGAAGGAGATCTTCCAGGCCATCTGCGCCAAGACCCCCGCCGGCGAGCCCTGCTGCGACTGGATCGGCGAAGGTGGCGCGGGCCACTTCGTCAAGATGGTCCACAACGGCATCGAGTACGGCGATATGCAGCTCATCTGCGAGGCCTACCAGCTCATGAAGCAGGGAGTGGGCCTTTCCAACGAAGAGATGCACGAAGTGTTCGCCGAGTGGAACAAGGGCGAACTGGACAGCTACCTGATCGAGATCACCCGCGACATCCTTGGCTTCAAGGACGAAAGCGGCCAGTACGTAGTGGACTACATCCTGGACAAGGCCGGGCAGAAGGGGACCGGCAAGTGGACCGTGGTGGCGTCGCTCGATGCGGGTATGCCGCTGACGCTCATCTCCGAGGCCGTGTACGCCCGCTGCCTCAGCGCGCTCAAGGACGCCCGTGTGGAAGCCAGCAAGATCCTCAAGGGCCCCAAGAAGAAGTATCGCGGCGACAAGAAGGCCTTTATCGAGGACATCCGCAAGGCATTGCTCGCTTCCAAGATCGTCAGCTACGCGCAGGGGTTCATGTTGATGCGCCAGGCTTCCGACGAGTACAACTGGGGCCTGAATTACGGCAGCGTGGCGCTGGTGTGGCGCGGCGGCTGCATCATCCGTTCGGCCTTCCTCGGCAAGATCAAGGAAGCCTTCGACAAGAATCCGCAGCTCAACAACCTGCTGCTGGACGACTACTTCAAGGGCGTGATCGAGAACTGCCAGGCGAGCTGGCGCAAAGTGGTCATGAAGGCCGTGGACATGGGCGTTCCGGTTCCGGCGTTTGCGACGGCGCTTTCGTTCTTCGACGGTTACCGCTCCGCGCGCCTGCCGGCAAACCTGCTCCAGGCGCAGCGCGACTACTTCGGCGCGCACACCTACGAGCGCACGGACTGCCCGCGCGGCCAGTGGTATCACACCAACTGGACCGGAACGGGCGGCGACGTCTCGGCCAGCACCTACACAGTCTGAGGCCGCGCCGGTGAAGCGTGGCCGCCATTGCGGTACCGAGGGGGCCTGAAGGATGCACGATCCTCAGGCCCCTTTGAAGAATTTCCCCCGGAAGCACTCCCACTTGGTGTGCGTCGACTCGGACGGCACGGCGCTCGATACCATGGACGTCAAACACAAGGAGTGCTTCATTCCCAACACGATCCGCTATTGGGACCTCCAGCCCGTGGCCCGCTATGCCCGCCAGGCCGCCGAATTCGTGAACCTCTACTCGCGCGACCGCGGCATCAATCGTTTCCCCGCTCTATTAAAAACGTTCGACTTACTAGAACGCTGGCCCGGTGTACCCGCCACGGCGAAGATCCCGCGTGCCGAAGGTTTGCGCGCCTGGGTTCAGAGCGAAACGCGGCTCAACAACGAAACGCTCGGCGAGGCCGCCGAACGGACGGGCGACCCCGATCTGAAGCGCGCCCTGGCTTGGAGCACAGCGGTCAATGAGAGCGTGGCCGTCACGGTACACCACTGCCCGCCGTTCCCGTTCGCCAAAGAGAGCCTGGAACGGCTGGCCGCGCGTGCCGACATCATGGCCAGCTCGGTAATGCCCGCCGAGGCGCTCGCGCGCGAGTGGAACGAGCACGGCATCGCGCAATACGCGGCGCTCATCGCGGGCCAGGAAATGGGCAGCAAGCGCGAACACATCGCGCTGGCTATCGAGGGGCGTTACGATAGGAACCGCGTGCTCATGATCGGCGACGCTCCGGCCGACCTTGCGGCCGCGAAAGCCAACGGCGTGCGTTTCTTCCCCATCTGCCTGGAGCGGGAAGCCGAAAGCTGGCGGCTCATGTATGCGGAAGCCGCCGGAAAGTTCCTCGGCGACGGTTACGACGACGCCTACGAGGGCGCCTTGATCGCCGAATTCGAGAAATCATTACAGGAGAAGCCTTCATGGATGACGCAAAAGCGCTTGCCGCCAAGGTAAAGCTGCTCTTGATGGATGTGGACGGCGTGTTGACCGACGGCAAGCTCTACAACGTGCCTGGGCCGGATGGCCGCATGGCCGAGACCAAGGGATTCGATTCGCAGGACGGCATTGCCCTGCAATGGTTGAACTGGAAAGGCATCGCCGCCGGCCTCATCAGCGGCCGCCAATCGCCGGCTACCGAGGAGCGCGCGCGCCAGTGCAAATTCCGTTACGTTCGCCAGGGCCACATCGAGAAGATCCCAATCCTCGAAGAGATCATGAAGGACGCCGGCCTCTCGAAAGAGCAGGTGGCCTTCATCGGCGACGATTTCACCGACGTGGTGGCCATGCGCCGCGTGGGTTTGGCGATCGCCACCGCCAACGCGCGGCCCGAGGTGAAGCGCATCGCGCACTACGTCACCAGCGCCCCAGGCGGGCAGGGAGCCGTGCGCGAGGTCGTCGAACTGTTGCTGAAATCGCAGGGCTATTGGGAAGAGATCCTCAAAAAGTACGAAATCGAATAGCGGTTGCGCTAACCTGAATCTGATGGCAGTTGAAAGAATCGGACTGACGATCCATTCCGACGCCGGCCCCGGCGTGCTCCATCAGTTAGCCGGGGTGATCGCCGGCCGCAGCGGCGATATCACTACGGTCGAAATCATCGAGAGCGCTCCGGCGTCCCGCATCTACTTCGAAATCGACCTGCCGTCGAGCCCGGAGGCGCTCATCGCGGACCTGCAGCGGTTGCCTTTGGTGCACTCGGTGGAGCAGGTCAACACTTTCCAGAAGATTTACGGCAAGCGCATCATCATCATGGGCGGCGGGGCGCAGGTAGGCCAGGTGGCCATCGGCGCCATCATGGAAGCCGACCGCCACAACATCCGCGGCGAACACATTTCGGTGGACACGATTCCGCTGGTCGGCGAGAAGGCGCTGGCCGACGCCGTGCGCGCGGTGGCCCGCCTGCCGCGAGCCAAAGCCCTGGTGCTGGCGGGCTCGCTCATGGGCGGCGAAATTGAGGAAGCGGTGCGCGAGGTGCGCGCGCAGGGTCTGCTGGTGGTGAGCCTCAACATGGCCGGCAGCGTGCCCGACGCGGCGGATCTGGTGGTGACGGACCCCGTACAGGCCGGCGTGATGACCGTCATGGCCGTGGCCGACACGGCCAAGTTCACCGTCGAGCGGCTGAAGCGGCGCGTGTTTTAGCCACGTGCCGCGCGACGGACTCCACCGTATCGATCCACACGCCGTTCGCCGGATTCTTGGCGTAACTAAATACCGCTTCCAGCGCCGCGACATCGGTGACCTGGTAACCCTTCTTGCCGATTTCGTGGCCCACCAGAATCAGCCACCCGCCGCGCTTGGCCGCGCGCTCGACGAGCGCCAGCATCTCGGCCGCGGTCAGGTCGTCCCCGCCGGTGCCCATGGCTTGCGCGAGATCGCAGACCTTCGGATCGTTGGGGGCCTCATCCAGGTAGCCTCGCCCGGCAAGGTACCGCTCCGCCACGAGCGGGATGTAGCTGCGCGCCGCCAGGCCGCGCCCCACGAACTTCTGCCCGCACGGATAGGCGAAGGTCGCCGGGGTGACGCCGAGCAGGCGTTTGATGCCCGCGTTGGCCTGGTCCAGGTCCCGCGCCATTGCCGCGAGATCGAAGTCTTCCAGCGCGACGGTGGACGAGAGATGGTAGTTCGCCGTGCAGGCGTGCGAGAGCGAATGGCTGCCAATTTCGTGACCGTGCGCGATGGCCCGTTTCCAGCCGTCCAGCCGCTTCTCGGCGTTCTTGAGCGACACGTAAAAGGTGGCCTTCACGCCGTTCGCGTCAAACAGGGGCAGGCCCGTATCCACCTGGCTTAGCCGGGCGTCGTCGAAGCTGAGGCTGACGGCCACGCGCTTGCCTTCGGGCCACTTGAAATCGCTCTGGGCCCACAGCGCAGGGGCGCTGAGAAGCGTCAATACGAAAATGCCGCGAAATCGGTTGCGTAACATGCTCTACCCCTTTCCGGGCCTAATCGAGCACTACCCGCCGCCCTTCAATGTGGTATTTGCCCGAAAGCACGATGTTAATGGCCTCGGTATAGATACGGTGCTCCTGCTCGAGAATGCGCGCCGAAAGCGTGTCGGCGTTGTCATCGTTCAGGACCGGCACGGCGGTCTGAACAACGATGGGGCCGGCGTCCAGGTTCTCGTCGACAAAGTGGACCGTGCAGCCGCTCACCTTGACGCCGTGCTCGATGGCCTGGTGCTGCGCGTCGAGGCCGGGGAACGACGGCAGCAGCGCAGGGTGGATGTTGAGAATCCGCATGGGATACTCGCGCACGAAGTAGGCGCTGAGCAGGCGCATGTAGCCGGCCAGGCACACCAGATCCACCTGATGCTTCTTCAGTTCGGCCACTACCATGCGGTCGTAAACTTCGCGGTCCAGGCCCTTGGACGGTAGCGACACAGCCGTTAGCCCCAGGTTCCGCGCGGTTTCCAGGCCCCTGGCTTCGGGCCGGTTCGAGATCACCACGGCGATTTCGGCGTCGATCACGCCCGAAGCTACGTTGCGCGCGATGGCTTCGAAATTCGAGCCGCGCCCGCTAAGCAGAATGCCGATGCGCTTTTTCATTTGTAGATCACCCGTGCCGCCGCCTCGCGCGGCTGCTTCACCACGCGGCCGATTTCGTAGAACTTCTCGCCCAAACGCGTCAGGACGCGCGCGGCCTTCGCCACGTCCTTTTGCGCGACGACTACAATCATGCCGATTCCCAAGTTGAACGTGCGCCGGTAATCGTCGTCCGGCACGTTGCCGAGCTTCTTGAGCAGCTCGAAAACGGGCAGCACCGGCCAGCTTCCAACCGCGACTTCGACAGCCAGTCCCTTGGGCAGAATGCGCGGCGTGTTTTCGGTGATGCCGCCGCCGGTGATGTGCGCCGCGCCCTTGAGCACGCCCACTTTCATCAGCGCTTGTAATGCCTTCAAGTAGCTGCGGTGAACCTTGAGCAGTTCATCGGCCACGGTGCAGCCCAGATCCGGGACGCGTGTCGAAGCGCGATAACCCGCCACGTCGAACAGCAGCTTGCGGGCGAGCGAATAGCCGTTGGTGTGCAGGCCGGTGGAAGGCAGGCCGAGGAGCACGTCGCCGGCCTGAATGCGCGCGCCGGTCAGCATCTTCGAGCGCTCAACCCCGCCCACGATAAACCCGGCCAGGTCGTACTCGCCCGGCTTGTAAAGGCCCGGCATCTCGGCCGTCTCGCCGCCGATGAGCGCGCAGCCGTTCGCGGCGCAACCGCGCGCCAGTCCTTCCACGATCTGCGCGGTCACCCCGGCGTCCAGTTTGCCGGTGGCGAAGTAATCCATGAAGAACAGCGGAGCGGCGCCCTGTACGCCGATGTCATTCACGCAGTGGTTGACCAGATCCTCGCCCACCGTGTTGTGGCGCTTGGCCTGAATGGCCACCATCACCTTGGTGCCGACGCCGTCGGCAGAGCTGATCAGTACCGGCTGCTTCCAGCCGCTCAAACGGTAGCCAGCCCCAAAGGTGCCGATCTCGGTGAGAACCCCGCGCGTGAACGTCGAGCGGGCCAGGCTCTTGATGCGGGCCACGGCGCGGTCGGCTTCGTCGATGTTCACGCCTGCGTCTTTGTAACGAATAGTTTTGGCGCGTGCCATAGGGAGCAACTCCCATTATGGTGAGTTTTCGGCCTGAATGCCTAACTGCGGCCGGCAGGGAACGGGGGTTGATGGCCGTTGTCTAATCGAGCAGAGACTACGGACTGCGGAATGTAGACCGATTCGTCCCGCGGTCTTCGCGGCGCTGGGGGCCGCATGCCATGGCACTGCTGGAATCTCACCATGTAATATCGCCGGATTCGCTCAGCCGGCGCGAGTTATTCACAATCCTTCCGGCGGGGGCCGCCGGATGCCTCGGATGTGCGTGGGCCGCCGCTTGCTCGCAGCAATCGTCCCAACTCCCGGTCGCGCACGATTGGACCGAAAAGACCGACATGACCTGGGAGCAAATGTTCCGATTCGCTTACCCAGAAGGATTTGATCCCTCTGTTCAAGGCGCTCTCTCCGAAAAGCTGGGGCGCGAAGAGTTCGTCCGCATGTTGAAGGAGGCGGGCGACGCGGCCGTCGAAAAGAAAGCCGCTGGACATCCGCCAAGAGTGCGCGACCTCGCGCCGCTGGCGGCCAGCATGAAGAACATGCCGCCACTCATGCAGCACGCCGTGCACGCGGAGATTGTGGAAGAAAGCCCCAAGGTGTTCGAATACCAGGTGAGAAGGTGCCTGTGGGCCAAAACATTCCGCGAGGAGAACGCCGAGGACATCGGCTACGCAATGATTTGCTACCCCGACTACGCGGTCCTCAGGAGCATTAATCCGAAGCTGAAGCTCATCCGCGCCAAGACCCTCATGCAGGGCGATGATGTGTGCCGTCTGCGGTACATCGTGGAAGGTTGAATCCGGCACCCGGTAACGGAAGCGGCCTATAATAACGCCTTAAAGGTTTTGCTTCCATGATTCGTCTCCTTTGTCTTCTCCTGGTTGCTGTGTCCATGCACGCAGGGCCGCCCACGGCCCTGGCGATACGAAACGCGCGCGTCGTCACCGTCAGCGGCCCCGTAATCGAAAAGGGTACGGTCCTGGTCCGGGACGGGCTGTTCGAAGCCGTGGGCACAAACGTTGCCATACCCCCCGATGCCTGGATCATCGAAGGCGAAAGGCTGACCGTTTATCCGGGGCTGATCGACGCTCTCAGCACCGCCGGCATGCCGGACGCCGCGCCCGCTACCGGTTCCGCACGGACGCCGGCTCCAGCGCCCGCCGCGCCCCAGCAACCGCGCACGCGCGTACGCGGGCCGGAGGACCGCCCGTCGTGCACAAGCTGGCTGCGCGCCGCCGATCAACTGGACCCCGCGGACCGGCGCATCGAGCAATTGCGTAGCCTGGGCTTCACCACGGCCGTAGTCTTCCCCACGCGCGGCATCTTCGCCGGCCAGGGCGCGGTGGTCAACCTCGCCGGAGAGAAGAAGGCCATGGTGGTGGCTTCCCCCGCGGCGCAGTATCTGACGCTCTCCACGGGCGGCTTCCTCAGCTTCCCCGGTTCGCTCATGGGCGTGATGGCTTACATGAGGCAGATGTACCTGGACGCGGAGCACTACCGCGCCGAGCGCGATCGCTACAATGCTCACCCGGCGGGAGCTAAAAGGCCCGATTACGATCGCGCCCTGGAAGGCGTGATCGAATCGCCGCGCATCCTGCTGCCCGCAAGCCGCGAGGTTGAACTGGATCGCATGACGCGTTTCGCGCGCGATCTCAAGCAGCCAACCGTTCTCTATGGTGGCACCGAGGCTTACGCCGCCGCATCCAGGTTGCGCGACGCCGCGATGCCCGTGCTGGTGAGTCTGAAGTGGCCCGAGCGGTCGCGCGAAGCGGATCCCGATGATATCGACTCCACGCGCACACTCGAAGTCCGCGAGCGGGCGCCGTCTTCGCCCGCCGCACTGGCCAAGGCGGGAGCGCGGTTTGCGCTCTATACCGAGGGCCAGTCCGGGCGCGATCTCAAGCTCGCCATGAAACGGGCGCTCGACGCCGGTTTGCAGCCGCTCGACGCCGTCAAAGCCTTTACGCTCGCTCCGGCCGAAATTTACGGCGTGGCCGACCGGCTGGGCAGCATCGACAAAGGCAAGATCGCGAATCTTGTCGTAACGGACGGCGAACTGTTCAACGAAAAAACGAAGATCAAGTACATCATCATCGACGGCGCGAAATACGAACCCGCACCGGAGATGGGCGAGGAGGTGGCGCGATGATCCGCTTCGCAATTCTGATGGCCGCGGCGGGATTGGCGCTTTCGGCCCCGCCGCCGGTGGTCGTCGAGAACGCCACCGTGCTCACAGTAACGAAGGGGACCTTCAAAGGTTCCGTCCTGATCCGCGACGGCAAGATCGCCGAAGTGGGCGAGAAAGTGCTCATCCCGCCGGACGCGCAGGTCATCGACGCCGGCGGGCAGTTTGTCATGCCCGGCATCATCGATCCTCACTCGCACATTGCGGCGGAAAGTGTGAACGAAGGCAGCATCTCCGTGTCGTCGATGGTGGACATTCACGACGTCATCGATCCGCAGTCCATCGGCATTTACCGCGCGCTGGCCGGAGGCGTGACGAGCGTCTGCGTGCTGCACGGCAGCGCGAATTCAATCGGCGGCCTGTCGGCCGTCATCAAGACCCGTTGGGGGAAGGACGCACAAGGGCTGCTCCTTGACGGCGCAAAGCCCATCCTGAAGATGGCGCTGGGCGAAAACGTGAAACGCCCCGGGAATGCCGTGGCGCTGTACGGCGATTTGCAGCCCAGCCCACGCTACCCGGCAACGCGCATGGGCACCGAGGACGTCATCCGCGAAGCATTCACCGAAGCGCGCGCCTATCAGAAGTCCTGGAAGGACTACGAGGCGCGCCGCGCGCGGGGCGAGAATCCGCTTCCTCCGCGCCGCGACCTGAAATTGGAACCGCTCGTGGCCGTGCTCGAAGGCAAGTGCCTGGTGCACGCGCATTGCTACCGCGCAGACGAGATCCTGATGTTGCTGAAGTTGTCCAAGGAATTCAATTTCAAAATCGCCGCGCTGGTACACGTGCTGGAGGGTTACAAAGTAGCCAGGGAGATTGCCGCGTATGGCGCAGGCGCCACCACGTTCAGTGACTGGTGGAGTTATAAAGTCGAAGCGGCCGATGCCATCCCGTACAACGCGGCGCTGATGACGCGCAAAGGCGTGCTGGTTTCGCTGAACTCGGACGACCCGGAACTGATGCGGCATCTCAACACGGAAGCCGCCAAGACTATGAAGTACGGCGGGCTTACCGAGGAGGAGGCCCTCGCCTGCATCACCATCAATCCGGCGAAGCAGCTCGGCCTGGATGCGCGCATAGGCTCCATCGAGCCGGGCAAGGACGCCGACCTGGTCATCTTTGACAAGCATCCGCTCTCCAATTTCGCGAAGGTGCAGAAAGTGTTGATCGACGGGCAGGTTTATTTCGATCGCGACCGCGACGTGAGCGGGCGCGCCGAGCGCGAATTGCGCAAGAAAGCGCTGCTCGACAAGGCGAAACAACGTGAAGCCGAGCAGAAGAAATCGTCGGCCAGGAGGCCGCAATGAAGAGATTCCTACTGGCCGCAATCCTGATCGCGGCGCCGGTTGCCTATGCCGGAACCGGGGACAGCTTCCTGCTGCGCGGCGCAACCATTCACACGGTCTCCGGCGCGGACATTCCCGCGGGTGCGGTTCTCGTCACAGACGGAAAGATCGTGGAGGTGGGCGCGAAGGTCGCGGCGCCAAAGGGTGTGCGCGTAATCGAGGCCAGGGGATTGCACGTCTACCCCGGCATGATCAATGCAGCCACTCAGATGGGCTTGACGGAGATCGGCAGCGTCCGTGAGACGAACGACGTCGCCGAAATCGGCACCTTCAATCCGCAGATCCGCGCGCTGGCGGCGGTGAATCCGGCGAGCGAACATATTCCGGTCACGCGGGCCAACGGCATCACCATGGCCCTCAGCCTGCCGTCGGGCGGCACCATCAGCGGCCGCGCCGCGCTGATCCACCTGGATGGCTGGACGTGGGAGGAGATGGAGGTTCGCGGCGACGCCGCCATGCACCTGGTGTTTCCTGTGCTCGAAAGCGAAGGCGGACGGCGCAGCTCCGGCACACCGCCGACGCTCGCCGAACGCAAGCGCGCTCTCGAAGTGAAGGTTCGCGAGCTGCACGATTTCTTCGAATCCGCGCGCCGCTACCAGAAAGCCAAGGCCGCTGGCGCCGCGAGTCTCGAGCCGGACCTCAAGCTCGAAGCCATGGCGCCGGTTCTGGACGGCCGTGTGCCGCTGATCGTGACGGCCTCGCGTGAGAAAGTCATCCGGGACGCCATCGCCTTCGCCGAGCGCGAGAAGATCAGGATCGTCCTGGCCGGCGCTTCCGAAGCCTGGAAAGTGGCGGCGGAACTCAAGGCCAAGGACATCCCCGTGATCCTGGGCCGCACGATGTCTCTTCCCGAATACGAGGACGACCCTTACGACAAGCCGTACACACAGCCGGCCGAACTCTACAAAGCCGGAGTGAAGTTCGCCATCGCAAGCTTCACCACCTCCGCCGCGCGCAACCTGCCGTACGAAGCCGCCATGGCAGTGGCGTTCGGCCTGCCGCATGAAGCGGCATTGAAAGCCGTGACGCTGGCGCCCGCGGAAATCCTGGGCATCGCCAACGAGTACGGCTCCATCGAAAAGGGCAAGTGCGCCGACCTGATGGTCACCGACGGAGATCCGCTGGAGACCCGAACCCAGGTGAAGCAACTCTTCATCAAAGGAAAGCCGGTAGACCTGATGAACAAGCACCGCCGGCTTTATGAGCAGTATCTGAGACGGGAGTAGTGGAGCAGCTACTTACTCGCCCGGCGCTTGTCACCTTCTCGTGAGTTGCAGGACTTGTGAGCGATGGCTGCGTTGAGCTTCACAGTCCTACCGCCACGGCTGTGCGGTTTGACGTGGTCAACGGTGAAGTCATCCCAAGTAACGGTTTTCTTGCAAATGGCGCACTTCTTGCTCGGGCTGCTCTGCCAAATCACACGCCGCTGTTCCGGGGTGAACAGGCGCCATGGGTCCTTCTTCGAGAAAATGCTCCCGAAAAGACCAGCAAGAATTTTCTCGCGTGCCTTGCGATTCTGGGAAGTGTCGGTTCCTTCTTGAACGGTCTGCAGATATGACCGGTATGGGTCCATGTCGGGAGGGATTTTCTCCAGTCTCTTCTGAAGGTGCCGGAGTTCATCGACTCCCGAGCCGAACTCGGCGAGCAATCCTGCAGCGATTCTGTTCCGGGTGCGATCTGTCAAGATGCAGCCCTCCCTCTCAAACTTGTGAATGAGCAAAACCAAGCTGTAGAAATCGCTCACCTGCCGAAACCGCGTTTCCCTGAGATTGGGAAACATCCTCACCGTCCGCCTCATTGCCAGCCGGGTCGCGACAAAAGCCTTCTCGACAGCTTTGGCTGGCAAATCGTTATCCGACATTACATGGTCCAGGACCCGCTTCTTGTGCAGCACGTCGCCATAGTAAACGGACAACATCAACTCACTGACAAACTCAACGTGTTTCATGCGGTTGATCTGATTTGCTGACAGGATTCGCTGATGTATGAACTCCTCGCGAAGGCCCTCAGCCATCTTTGCGGCGCGCTTCAAGAAAGCGCTTCGATAGTAGTTCGCATGCCGCTGCTCTTGCCGTGTCAGCGCTCTGCCTGTCGAATTAATGCGGACAAATAGGTCGATGATTTGGGATAGTTCACCCTCCACGAAAATGACCTGCAATTGGTATGCCTCCAGCCTGTGCTGGAGGTGCCGCCTTTTCAATAACTGCCAATCGACAATGACTTCGCTAGAGTCATCTCCTAAAACTGTCTTGGTGGAAAACGAGTGACCACGTTGGATTCCCATAAAGCGGAAGATCGTTTCTATCCTCTGCTTACCGTCGATCACATCGTACACGATCGAACCTTCCGAAAGACGCTTGTGAAGGAATATTGCGGGGATTGGATAGCCTCGCAATACGGAGTCGATTAGCTTCGCCCGGTCTCTCCCGGACCAAACGGACTCTCTCTGGAATCCCGGACTCAGGTTGAGTTGCTTGTCTTCGTGGAGATTAATCAGGTCCTGAATTGTTCTCGTCTGGGCGCTGTATCGAAGAGTGACCAAGCCAAACCCATTGCTGTCGCTTTGCATGCCTTCATTCCTCTGTGTGTCTCATGACGCGTGGAGCTGAAAACTTGGCGTTTCCGATCACCAAAGCAGCAGATAATCGTATCACTTTCCCGAAAAGCTCGACGGCCATCAAGCATTAGCTTGCGAGACACGGAGCCTGTTGCTGAGTTTTCAGAATGTCATGATTTGACAAAGTGTGCTATCGGTTATCTCTCGTACGTGGAATTTTCGGAGGCAGGCTACTACTAACCGTCTCATAAGATAGCCGACATTTCTGCATATATGCTGGTTGTCCAGGCATCCAATGGTTGTGGGCAGAAACGACGGCAGAAAGCTCGATCACAAGACGTTGGAAGAGATCCGGAC
>Ga0116191_1003060_pt1 | contig 12378 bp, 13 predicted proteins | sample AD_UKC111_MetaG_FD_89897 | JGI IMG/M metagenome (GOLD analysis project Ga0116191, IMG submission 89897) | Active sludge microbial communities of municipal wastewater-treating anaerobic digesters from Hong Kong - AD_UKC111_MetaG | ecosystem: Engineered > Bioreactor > Anaerobic > Digestate...
TAAATGAGGTGAAAATGACTATTATTGATGTATTTTGTGCAATTAGAGTTTTTTGCAATTATTATGGTTAATGCAAAAGAGTTCTTAATATTCAGGGTATCACTTGATAATCAGACAGAGCCGATTGTATCACCGCCCACCATTTCTTTTAAACCTTTTGGAGTGTCGAGGGCAACAATGATCCCCTGATCAATAATTGCCACCCGATCACAGAGCTGATCAGCTTCTTCCATATAGTGAGTAGTAAGAATGATGGTCATGTCTTCTCTTTTCCTAATTTTGCGTATATAGTTCCATACATACTCACGACTTCGGGGATCAAGGCCTATTGTAGGCTCATCAAGAAAAAGTACCTTTGGATAATGGAGAAGTCCACGAGCAATTTCAAGCCTTCTTCTCATACCCCCAGAATATGTATACAAAAAATGATCGGCACGGTCAGATAACCCAACTAACTCCAAAACCTCATGAATCCGCTCTTTCTGCTCTGAAACAGGAACTGAGTACAGATCGGCATGCATCTGAAGATTTTCCCATGCAGTCATATCACTATCAACACTTGGATCCTGAAACACAATACCAATGGATTGTCGAACTTGAGCTGACTCCTTGATGACATCATATCCATTAATGAGTGCTGACCCAAAAGTTGGGCGGAGAATCGTACAGAGCATTGATAAAAAGGTTGTCTTTCCAGCCCCATTTGGACCTAAAAATCCAAAAACCTCCCCTTTTTTTATTTCAAGAGAGATGTTGCGTACCGCCGTATACGAGCCAAAACATTTTGTAAGGTTTTGTGTTTGTATAATTGATATCATAGTAGTAAATAGTAGTGCTCTGAAAGGTCATTCATTGAAAGACCAAAACCATTTACCCCAAAAACTTTCTTATGGCGCCTGCCCTGATAATCATATCTTGCACGCTATCAATCTGGCATGCACTCATCGCTTTTTCTATACGCCCAGACAATGCCATGTGCTCATGGTGAGGATCACAATCAACCCAGTCTGGAAGGATCCTCATTATCTCTTCAGGAATGAAAGATGATTCCGGATTTAGGTATCGGCACGCATCCGTAAGATCTTCAATAACATACCGATAGTGTTCCAGAATAAATTCCCGATCTTTTTCAGTCAATGCATGGAGCCCCAGAATCTCTGGGGGAATGCCAATTGAGTAAAGGGCTGCAGTCACAGTAATTGCCCGAGGAAGAGACACACCGCCCATATTTCGTGAATACCCAAATAAACCCACATGTAGTTTTCTCTTCCGACGGCTCGGGATATGCGCAGCAACCTGATTGATAATGGGAGCGAGGGCTTTGATCTGCTTCTGATAACCAGCTGCGTATCGCTCAAGAAGAGATATGGCATATGCATCATCGATCTCCCGGGCTTTTGAGATATCCCGTTCTTCAAGATACCGGATCGCTGCAATCGCATCTTCAAGATGTGAGTCATATTTAAAGGCAGACTGGATTGTAAACGTATATGCCCCCGCATACTCATCTGTCACCCGTCGAACAGTATCAGGCCGCAAATTCCCTCTAAACGGAGCTGATCCAGCCCCGACTATGGGATATATCGGAATTCCGATCTCCTCTGACAACAGATAAAGCCGCCAAAGAGCGATCTTATTCAGGAGCACCGCACCGAACTGGCCATAATTCACCGCAGGATCCGAACGAGCCAGGAACACACGCTGATAATCCAAATCCTTATCCTGGAGATATCGCTTCAGTATGCTATCTGCAGCGAGCATACCATCCTTATCTTCAAAAAGCGGAATTACTCTGATCTTATCAGGATGGAATGGACCGATCCATTCCGCAATTGTATGATCCCTGCCACCAAGCCGTTTGTACTGCTGACCAATGACAAAATCACAATAATATTGGTAAATGTTATCGATCGCCGCAAAGGAGGTGGTCATCGGGAGGATAACCTCAAAAATTGGCGCCTGTTGATCACCATAAAAATGGTGAGCAACATCAAACGAGCGAGGAATAGAATGCAACGTTTCAAGCAAAATCTTTGCCTCTGTACGTTCAACCTCTGGGTTTGGCACACGAAGCGTAAGAAAGAGATCACGACCGAGATGACGTTCCTTAAAATAATCGCTATATCGCGAGAGAAGTTTCTTTACAACGTAATTATCGACTTCTTTTCCCTCACAATCCCACATCTGTTCCGTGCACCCAAGATGTGAGTATACATAATATGCTTCTTTTACTTCATCTTCACCGGTTAATTCAACATTCTCAGTAAAAAACGGAGTATGGACATTATCTGGGTGCTGTGTGCTCATCGTACGAGGAATTTTCACGTGTTTTCCATACTGCTCGTTCATAAGATTCAATACCTATTGGAGGGCTCCATGCAATATTCTTGTGTTCTAGTGGCTACCAGATCATACTCATGGGGAATCCACGACACATAAACCAAAAAACTGATAGTGACGGTGTTTGATCGATCACGTAAGAAAAAAACACAAAATGCAAACCTGTCTTAAGCATTAAATAGGCGTATGTCTACTAGAGATATACGAGGAAAGGCCCATTGAAAAATTATATGACGAACACATTATTTGAACTGAGAAAGTTCGTCGCTCCTGAATTCATTATTGGCGTTGATGCCCGCAAGTTTGCGGGAAGATATGCAAAAAATCTTGGGGCTAGCCATGTATTTCTCGTCACCGGCCCGAATATCATCAGGGCTGGGTGGGTACGTGACGTGACAACAAGCCTTGAGGAAGAAGGGATACGTTACACTATCTTTTCTGATGTATCATCAAATCCTCGGGACTATGAAGTCATGAAAGGAGTAGATCGGTACACCAAAGCAGGTTGTGATGCAGTAATTGCGGTGGGAGGAGGTAGCCCCATCGATTGTGCAAAAGGTATCGGAATTGTTGCATCCAATCATCAACATATTCTTGAATTTGAGGGCGTAGATAATGTGCGGATTCCGCCTCCTCCCCTTATTTGTATTCCTACCACGGCAGGATCAGCTGCGGATGTCTCGCAGTTTGCCATTATCACCGACACAACACGGAACGTGAAGATAGCGATCATCAGCAAAAATATTGTTCCAGACATATCCTTAAGTGATCCAATCCCTTTGACTTCGCTCACCCCAGAACTTACTGCGTACACGGGAATGGATGCACTTGTACACAGTATTGAAGCATATGTATCAAACGCATCATCACCGATAACAGATATACTGGCACTTGAATCAATCCGCCTAATCGCCGCCTATCTGCCACTTGCATACCATAACCCAGAACATATTGGATATCGGTATAAAACAATGCTCGGCAGCCTGCTTGCCGGGATGGCCTTTTCGAATGCAAGTCTTGGAGCGGTCCATGCCATGGCTCACAGCCTTGGCGGTCATTCCGATCTGCCACATGGTGAATGCAATGCACTCCTCCTCGAATCGGTCATTGAATTTAACTACGCGGCATGCTCTGAACGATATGCAAAGATTGCTCAGGCAATGAATGTAGAGGGATCACATGAGCCTTTTGTCAACAAAAACAGATTATTATCAGCACTTGAAAGACTCAGAACTGAAGTTGGAATTAAAGAGCGGCTTGGAGATCTTGGGATTACAAAAGACAACATTGCAGCCCTTGCACAATCAGCCATAAAAGATCCCTGTCTTGCAACAAATCCAAAAAAACCAACGATCGGCGATCTCATGCACATATATGAACGAGCACTCTGAAGAATCACCAGACTGGGATAACCAGCGGATGAAGATCATAGGTCTTGGCGAATCGTCAATTCGGAAAAGTTACTATCCTGAACTTCAGCAGCGATTGCACGAATTGGAACAGACCAACGCAGATCTCCTTGATGCACTTGAAGAAATTCAACAAAAGGAAGAAGAACTGAGGCAAAATTACGATGAACTGAAAAACATGCAATCAGCACTGGATCTCGCAAGAAAAAAATTGAATCTTTTGAACACATTCACGTTTCAAGATATACAAAACGCACTTTTTTCAATGAACGGATATCTGGTGTTGACAAAAGAGGGAGTAAACGGGGAGCCTATGCAGACATACCTTGAAAAAATTCTCTTTCAGTTGCAGAAAATTGAGAGGATTCTCCATATTGCAAAACAGTATCAGAACATGGGCATTCGTCCCCCTAAATGGCATAAAGCATTGGAGACGTATATTTTTGCAATCTCACATCTTGATATGTCTGAGTACTATCATGATATCGCCCTAAACGATCTTGAAATCTTTGCAGATCCCCTTCTTGAAGACGCATTTTTGTACCTCCTTGAAAACATAAAACTGCATAGCTCCCATGCAACGATGTTTCGATTTTACTACACACACGGTGATAGCAACGTCTCCCTCATCCTTGAAGACAATGGAATTGGAATACCCTCCGATCAAAAAGATACCATATTTCAAAGAAGAACCGGAAATGTCGGAGGGGTTGGGCTCTTTCTTGTACGGGAGATCCTCTCCATTACGAACATGAGTATTTGTGAAAATGGTGAACCTGGAAAAGGAGCACGGTTTGTGATCACAATTCCCCGCGGTGTCTATCGGATTGGCAGTGATTGAAAATCATACGCCGTTTCCATTCCATAGCACGTGTTCAAGTATTATTCGGACTCCAATAATAATTACGATGAAGCCTCCCAGGAGATCAATTCGCTTCCCAAATAAATGACCTGCTTTTCCTCCCGAGTAAACACCTCCAACCGAAAATATCCCAGAAATTAGGCCAATAATACCTGCCGGGATAAGCGGCGCAATATGCAGTAATGCAAAACTTAAGCCCACTGCAAGAGCGTCAATACTCGTTGCTATTGCGAGAACAAGAACAGCTACCACGTTAAATATATCAATGGAATCTTCTTTCTGCTCGCCTTTTATTCCATCAAAAAACATCTTTGCACCGATAACAAAAAGCAACAATGCCGCAATCCAGTGATCATACGCAGAAATCGCATCTGCAAAGCGCGAACCAAGGAACCATCCCAGAACTGTCATACCTGCCTGAAAGCCCCCAAAGAAAAATGCGAGAATTAAAGCTGCATTGAATCGTGAGGTCTTTTCATGTGCACCAACTGCAAAGGAGACTGCAAGACAATCCATGGCAAGACCAATGCCAATGAAAATAGAAGTGAAAAGGAGATCCATGATGACCAGTAGTATTTGCAGTTGTTATGAAAGAGGATATCGGATTTGACACCATTCGGCAAAACAACAACACCCATACCGCTGCTCCAACAATCTGTTCATCCCTCCATTCTTATAATCGGTGCGTTGTCCCAAATTAGCCATATAAAAAATACCAGATGCTGATACAAAATCCAAGAGCCACGATTATCCATCTGAATAATTCAGGATGAACCATTTCAACCAGCGTTCCTCCAACAAGTCCTCCCATAATGGATCCTATACTCATGAGAAGCACAATCGCTCCGTCAAATGTACCGGTGAAGATAAAGTATACCGCAGCGGTCACATTTACACTAAAAGAGATAATAAGTTTCAGAATATTCAGACTGGCAAGTGAGTCATCATAGAGCAGACCCAAGACTGCGATAATGATCACACTAACTCCGGCTCCGAAATACCCCCCATATACAGAGGCCAGAAAAAGCAGAAAAAACCCTCCAAAGGCAATCAGTTGGGGATGTGCGGTATGATGGGAACCGGTCACGAGCCATTGTTTTAAAGGAACCTGAACTGCAAGGAGCAGAGTCGCAAAAAGAATAAGATAGGGAATGAGGATACGAAACGCCATCTCATCAGAATGAATCAGGAGAAATCCCCCGGTCAGACCACCGATGATACTGATAGGAAGGATCTGCCATATTCGTTCCTTCTGATTCCGAAATTCCCTCCTCTGGGCTATCATTCCACCAAAATAGCCAGGGCAGAGAGCCAGGGTATTGGTTATATTTGCAGTAACCGGAGGGATACCAAGAGCAAGGAGTGTGGGGAAACTGACAAGGGTTCCTCCCCCCGCGAGTGCATTGATAAGGCCGGCTGAAAAAGCCGCTATAAATATTATAAGTTCATTCATCGATGGATCCAATGAGTCATTTAGGCCAGTACTACCTGTTTGGGTACATGTTCACGGAGTTGTCATTATTCACCGGATGGTCTTATCATAACAGGTGCAGGTCATTTTGTAAATAAAAACCATAATTCAAGTAAATATGTAGAACGTCAATTAATAAATCTCATTTTCACTTTCACCCTGCATATTAAAGATTCATATACCCGGTGACAACACTGATACTGAGCATAAAAAGGGAGAAATCCTGTGTACCATATGAGTAAAGGAGTAAACCATGATAAAATACAGTTCTATAGTTCTGTTATGTTCTGATATCGCGATATCCAAACAATTCTACCAGGACCTGTTCAATCTTCCAATTGAACTCGATATTGGGGGACTCGTTACATTTGCCGGAGGAATATCACTCTGGGATAAGAACACTGCATTACATCTTCTCTACCCGGGAACAGAATCGATAATAAATCCGGAAAAACCTGCACAGGAACTCTATTTTGAGACCGATGAGATTGTAGAATTTGCATCAGTGCTGACAGAGAAAAAAGTCCCTCTCCTGCATGAGATCCAGCTCACGCCATGGAACCAGCGTACAATCAGGTTCTTTGATCCTGATGGAAACCTTATCGAAATGGGTGAATCAATGGATCATGTGATCAGACAGATGGCAAATGAAGGTCTGTCTCCAGAGAAGATTTCAGAAAAGACCTGGATGCCAATTGAATATGTTACCATGATAGTACAGAAGTAAGAAATCTAAAACAAGGTGACAAAGGGCATGACAGATCCGGAGCAGCGAACTCTCATCTCTGTGGTCATGATATGCTTTTTTCTCCTCACTATTCCGGGAACTGCCCTGCCCTCTCCGGAAGAATGGAGAGAATCGGCTCGGAATCACTTCGAGGCCATGACAAAGGAAGAAGTTGACCCGTTTATCAATCCTTTCATTACCTATAATGTAAGTAACGGAATTGTCGTTGTGCTTGTGGATGAACATGGTTATTCCACATATACATACGGGAACCTGCAAACACGAGCTGGAGACGTCCCCGGTAATGAAACACTGTTCGATATTGGATCGGTGTCAAAAATCATGACCGGGCTATTGATGGCCGTTGGTGAACAGGAAGGGATGTATACGATAGCGGCCCCGATACAGACCTGGTTTGGTGATACCTGCCCGATTCCTGATTACGAAGGAGAGGAGATCACGGGACTGGATCTTGCCATCCATCGCTCCGGCCTTCCTTCAACCCCCGATGCTTTTTCAGAGAATAATCCTGATGCGTCATATGCTGACCGGATTGAGCAGTCAATGACCCATTTTCTGACATTATCATTCAATGACACCTGCCAGTGGCTGGGAAAAACAGAACTTCTCGCACCTCCTGGATACCAGTATCTGTACTCAAATCTCGGTGCGGCAATTGCAGGAGCCAGTATTGCTCAGGCGTATGGATTATCTTATCCTGAACTCCTCGAAGATAAGATCCTAAAACCGCTTGGGATGACACATACCGGGGCAACATGGACAATGGAGGATCTGGACCGACGAGCAACGGGCTACCGGGGATATGAGTACCCGGCTGATGAAGCAATCCTTATCAGGTTCAATGACTTCTGGACTGCCACCGGCGGAGTTCATTCAAGTGCAGATGACATGGCAGTATTCCTCGCTGCTGAACTTGGTCTTACTGACACCCCCTTCTCCGATGCAATCGCGATGACCCATAAGCCGTATGCAATCATTACCGAGGGGCCGCCGCTCATGAAAAACGGGCTGTTCTGGGAGATTCTGTATAACCGGGATGGAACCACCATTCTCAGAAAGGCTGGAGAAACCAATGCACACCAGGCAGCGATAGCTATGAATCCGGAATTACGGGTTGGGGTGGTGATCCTATCAGATACGGCGACCATCACCGGGACTCATATCATCGACACTGCTATCGCACTTCTTGAACGAATGCAGGTCAAGCATAAAAACTCAAGTGGTTTGAGTGATAATAATGATAAATGATTCGGAAATTCTGCCCCTTTCATCTGCTTCTGGTCCTCATTATCATCCATGGTGTGTCCGGAACTATGTACGGAGATGTAACAAATATATCAGCTCCTCTCTATCAGGCGGGTTCATTTGCAATATTTGAAAAAGGAGCATATTCAGAGATATTATCAGTCGATGATATGAACCGGCTTGGGGATCAGGGAATTGGCGGATTTGAGGATTTAAACGGTGAACTACTCCAGGTTGACGGGACGATATACCAAATCACCAATGATGGGGTTGTTCATACACCAGCAGGAGAAACCGGAATATGTTTTGCAAACACTATCAAATTTACACCGGAAATAACGTATACAGTACACAACACGTCCTCACTGGATGATTTATATACTACAATAACGGAATCAGTTCCGGATCCTGAACAGATGTATGCCGTCCGAATCGATGGATCATTTCACAATGTCTCCTTTCGGAGTATTCCTGCCCAGAATAAACCATATCCTCCACTGTCAGATGTGATCAAAAACCAAAGTATCTTTTACCGCGAGGCAGCGAACGGGACTTTGGTAGGATTTTATTACCCTGAATGGATGAACGGAGTAAATTATGCAGGATTTCACCTTCATTTCATTACCGACTCACATGATGCCGGGGGACATATTCTCAAGGCTGAACCAAAAGAGGCAGTGGTGTCTTTAGAGAAGGTATCGGAATTGCATCTCTATCTTGAGAATAAAAAAGAAGAGACCTAGAGGATAGGAATCTCTCCCCCTGACTCTTTTCCTGACTTTTTAAACTTGACCTCCAGTACTCCGTTCTCAAAGGTTGCTGATGCGCCTTCTTCAGTCACCTCTGCAGGAAGTGGAACACTGCGGCTGACTGAACCATAAAACCGTTCCCGAATAAAATAATCTTTTTCTTCCTGTTCTTTTTCATCCTTTCGTTCACAGGATATCTGAAGAAGATTCGGTCTTATCAGTCGGATTTTCACATTTTCCTTGTTACAACCGGGTAAATCTGCGTTTGCAATTACCAAGTCATCTGTTTCTTTTACATCAACCGTAAATCCGCCCGTAAAAACAGGGGCGAGTTCCCGAGATCCCTGTGAATATGCCGGAAATGACGGAAGCAATGACTGAAAGCGGTTCTCCATCTCAGCAAACATATTATCCAGTTCATTTCTGAATATACTGAACGGATCCCGTCTGATAAGTGCCACGTTCATCACCTCGTGTCTGTACCACAGACAATCACCTATTGCAATCGCAGTTCATAAATATATGGAATCGCCCCAAGAATATGAGCGGGGCCGCGATCAGCGTCCTTGAGGAGGGGCATAAACGGGGAGTGGTATTGAATGCATACCGAATTTTTTGAGGAAAATGGATGCAAATCCAGGAAATTCAATGCTAGATCTTTACGCTCTTTGTCGAACCGGTCTTCGTTAATTATATAACTCCTCTCCTTCATAGTGTACTAACATGGAATCGGGACTTCGTCATCGACTCGCAGAGAAGATGGCGGGGGAGATAACATTATCTGATTCTCCGGGAAAAACCCTGAAAAAATGGCGACTGAGTTTTGACATCTCTCAGGGTCAGCTCTCTGAGTACCTTGGTGTATCACCATCAGTCATCAGCGATTATGAAAGCGGACGGAGAAAAAGTCCTGGAACTGCAATTATTGGACGCATTGTTGATAGCATTCTCGCCATTGATGAAGCAAAGGGAGGGAAATACATTCAAAAATATGCGTCCCTTCTTTTTAGTGAGATGGGGGATGGAGTAATTTACGATCTCCATGATTACAAAAGCCCAATCAACCTCTCAACATTTGCAGAGGTAATCGGGGCCGAAATCATAAGCGGTCCTGTGCACCTGAGCATTTATGGATATACAATAATTGACAGTCTGCGGGCAATCTTGAATCTTTCCGCTAGCGAATTTAATCGGATATACGGATGGAGCACGGAGAGAGCTCTTATTTTCACCGGAGTATCGAATGGAAAGTCACCAATGGTGGCAATCCGTGTCACTCCCTTCAAGCCCCGATGCGTAGTACTCCACGGAATCCACATGAGTGATGTGCATCCAATCGTCCCACAGATGGCCGAGAGAGATAACATCACGCTTATGTGCACCACACAAGGCATCGAGGAACTCGTGGAAAGACTGAGGGAAGAAAAATGGTAGGAATCATCTCGTACGGTGCATACATCCCACGGTACCGTATAAAAGTAGAAGAAATTGCCCGGGTTTGGGGTGCAAATGGCGCTGAAATCTCCAAGGGTCTTGGGGTCTTTGAAAAGGCACTCCCGGACATGGATGAAGACACAATTACGATCTCCGTTGAAGCTGCACGGGCAGCAATGGCACGCAGAACCATCAATCCAGCAGATATTGGCGCTGTATATGTCGGATCCGAGTCACATCCTTACGCGGTGAAACCTACTGCTGTTACCGTTGGCGAGGCAATTGGAGCAACTCCAATCATGACCGCAGCAGATTATGAATTTGCCTGTAAAGCCGGAACGGCCGCCATCCAGACCTCGATGGGTCTGGTAAAATCAGGAATGGTTACCTATTCTGTCGCCATCGGAGCTGACGTTGCTCAAGGAGAGCCAGGGGATGCACTCGAATATACTGCAGCCGCAGGAGGGGCAGCACTGATCATTGGAAAGGACGAACCCATTGCAGAAATAAATGAAACCTGCTCATACACCACTGATACCCCTGATTTCTGGAGACGAGAAAATAAACCGTATCCACGCCATGGCGGTAGATTTACCGGTGAACCTGCTTACTTTAAGCATGTGCTCGGCGCATCCAAAATGATGCTTGAGCGTATGGGGACGCGTCCTTCCGACTATACCTATGCAGTATTTCACCAGCCAAATGGAAAATTCCCAGTCCAGGCCGCTTCAATGCTCGGATTTACGATGGAACAGATAAAGCCTGGTCTTGCTGTCACCTATCTTGGAAATACCTACTCTGGTGCTTCGATGGTTGGTCTCTCAGCAGTCCTTGACATCGCAAAACCTGGTGACCGCATTTTCATGACCTCATATGGATCTGGTTCGGGGAGTGACTCCTTTGATATCACGGTGACTGATGTCATTGAATCAGATCTCTTCAATCGTGAGGCTGCCCCAACTGTGGCAGCGCTTCTTGCAGACAAGAAAATCGTGGACTATGCTGTGTACGCAAAGCACAAAGGCAAAGTGGTGATGATGGAATGAGAGATGTTGCAGTAATCGGTGTTGGTTGTACAAAATTTGGAGAGAAGTGGGAATCATCATTCCGTAACCTCTTTGTCGAGGCAGGTGCCCTTGCAATCGAGGATGCGAACCTCTCTGGTGAGCAGATCGACGAAATCTTTGTTGGGAACATGAGTGCAGGCAGATTCGTCGAGCAGGAGCACGTCGGAGCCCTGATTGCAGATTACGCAGGCCTTGCAACCGCGAATATACCAGCGACCCGTGTCGAAGCTGCCTGTGCCTCTGGTGGTCTCTCATTCAGGCAGGCATACACTGCAGTTGCGTCTGGAATGGCAGACATTGTGGTGGCAGCCGGTGTCGAGAAGATGACCGACGTTGGGAGTGAAGAAACGACCGATGTCCTTGCTGCAGCAGCAGACCGGGAATGGGAAGGAATTGCCGGGATAACCTTCCCAGGCTTATATGCCATGATTGCTACGGCATACATGCACCGCTATGGTCTGACCAGGGAGCAACTTGCCCAAGTTGCCGTAAAAAACCATGAAAATGGGGCAAAAAATCCAAATGCCCAATTTAGGAGCCGAATAACTCTTGAAACGGTTCTTAATTCAACCCTCGTTGCTGATCCACTCCGACTCTTTGACTGCTCTCCTGTTACTGATGGAGCCGCAGCGGTAATTCTCGCTCCACTTGAACGGGCACGAGAGTTTACCGATACACCCATAAAAGTACTGGGATCAGGTCAGGCATCAAGCTCAATCGCCCTGCATGATCGAAAGGATATCTGCACACTTGATGCAACAGTTGCTGCAGGAAACCGTGCATTTCAGATGGCGAGAGTCGAGCGGAAGGATATTGGATTTGTAGAAGTGCATGACTGTTTCACCATTGCCGAGATCTGTGCCATTGAAGATCTCGGATTCTGTACAAAGGGTCAAGCCGGGAAACTAACCGAAGATGGAGAGACTGCGATCGGTGGAAAGATCCCCATAAATCCAAGTGGTGGTCTGAAAGCATGTGGGCATCCCGTCGGAGCAACTGGCATTAAGCAGGTCTATGAAGTAGTCAAGCAACTCAGGGGAGAGGCAGAAGGAA
>Ga0116191_1003061_pt1 | contig 12369 bp, 15 predicted proteins | sample AD_UKC111_MetaG_FD_89897 | JGI IMG/M metagenome (GOLD analysis project Ga0116191, IMG submission 89897) | Active sludge microbial communities of municipal wastewater-treating anaerobic digesters from Hong Kong - AD_UKC111_MetaG | ecosystem: Engineered > Bioreactor > Anaerobic > Digestate...
CCGTCGACACTGCGGCGGCAGGGATTGCGCCCGAACATAAGGCATCTTCACAAAGTCGCGTTCCTTCAAGGAAAACAACGCCTTCCTTCCTTGCCGTCTTGCGGTCGTGGAGTGAGGCGTAATACTTGACTCTCGGATTGTCACTGCTTGTAATTATCTGCATTGCTACAATATAACACAAATCACTCCTGTAAATCTCCGTCTGAGCACAAATAAAACCCCGGCTGTGTGCCGGGGTCTTGAAGAAATCTGAACTTCGCTTAATCTATCAGAGCGCTGCCTTTGCCTTCTCTGCGAGAGAAGCAAAACCTGCTGCGTCGGAAATAGCGATATCGGCGAGAACCTTGCGGTCAAGCTCGATGCCGGCCTTGTTAAGTCCATCCATAAATCTGGAATAGCTCATGCCGTTAATACGTGCAGCTGCATTGATTCTTGTTATCCAAAGCTTTCTGAAATCTCTCTTCTTCAGCTTTCTGTCACGGAAAGCATAGTTTCCTGACTTAAGAACCTGCTGGTTGGCTACCTTGAAAAGCTTGCTCTTATGACCGAAATAGCCCTTAGCCTGCTTTAAAATCTTATGGTGACGTGCTCTTGTACGCATTCCTCTTTTAACTCTTGACATGGAATATATCCTCCTGAATATGTATTAAGTAAGTTACGCTTATGCGTAAGGGATCATCTTCTTGATAATCTTTGCATTTGTGTCATCACAAACCTGATTATGACGAAGGTGTCTCATTCTCTTTGTAGGTCTCTTGCTCAGGATATGGCTTCTGAAAGCCTGCTTGTGAAGAACCTTACCGGAACCCGTAACCTTAAATCTCTTCTTTGATGAACTGTGTGTCTTCTGCTTAGGCATATTGTTATCCTCCTAAATTTATTGCTTCTTTGACGGGGAAAGATACATCACCATGTTCCTTCCCTCAACCTTGGGCGGCTTATCTACTGTACCGTATTCAGCCACGCCTTCCGCGAACTTCTCCATTACCTCAAAGCCTTTGTTCTGGAATGCCATCTCACGACCTCTGTATCGGATATTAACCTTAACTCTGTCGCCGTTGCTCAGGAACTTTATCACTGCCTTACGCTTGACATCGATGTCGTGAACATCCGTTGTAAGCTTCAGCCCGACTTCCTTAAGCTCTGTCTCCTTCTGCTTCTTCTTAACTTCCTTCTCTTTCTTCTTCTTCTCGAAAAGGAACTTATTGTAATCCATTACTCTGCATACAGCATTGTCCGGATTTGGAGAGATACACACGAGATCAAGTCCTGCTTCTTCCGCTGCCCTGCGGGCATCTTCGATTGAGACAACTCCGAGCATCTCACCTTCAGCATTGATAAGGCGAACCTTAGCGAATCTGATAGCTTCGTTAATCAGCTGATTGTCATTGGTCTTAGCGATGGTAAACACCTCCTCGGTAATAAAAAAAGAACGGATATCATCCGTTCTCTCATAACAGCCCGCCTTAAGTATAAGGCCCCTCTGCAGGTTTAAAACTATTAACCTCTTTGCAGTCCGAACGGGCGCTTGAGGTGAGAACATGATGATCTTCTTAATTTGTCAACTTGCTTATGTTAATAAAACATCTTCCCAAAGTCAAGCTTTTTCAATGAATTACTTTCAAAAAAGTTTTTCTGTGAATCGCAGTTATTCCGAACTGCCTTATTGCAGCGTAGTGCGCGGCAGTACCGTATCCCTTGTGCGATGCGAAACCATATTGAGGATACATTCTGTCATACTCAAGCATCATGTGATCCCTTGTGACTTTCGCAAGGATTGAAGCCGCCGCTATCGAGACAGACTTGGCATCTCCCTTGATAATCGGAACCACAGGAAGTCCCGTGCCTTCAAGTTTTACGGCGTCAATCAGCAGGACATCGGGTTTTATCTCAATCTGTTCGACGCACATCCGCATTGCCCGTTTTGTGGCCTCAAGTATATTGATCTCGTCAATAACATCAGGACCGACGCTGCAAACGCTGTAGCTTAGAGCATTTTCGCAGATGAGAGGGAAAAGCTCCTCCCTCTTCTTCTCCGTGAGCTTCTTGGAATCATCGAGTCCGTAAATCTTCCTGTCAGGATCAAGAATGCAGCACGCAGCGACAACCGGGCCGGCGAGAGGGCCTCTTCCGGCTTCATCTATTCCGCCGGCAAAATGATATCCAAGGGCATTCTGTCCGCGCTCATACTCAAGCATGGACTCATATTTGCTGACAAGCTGTTCATAGGTCAAACGCGGCATATAATCAACATTCCTTCTCCGGTTTATCTGCGGCTTCAAGAGTAATTCTTCCTATCCGGCCTTCTCTGAAATCATTTATGAGAAGCTTTGCAAATCTCATCTCGTCCGCTCTGCCTCCTGACATCACGCATCCGCGCTTCTTTGCCATCAGAATGAACAAGTCATATAGGGGATCGGAGGCAAACTGATTATCGCAAATCTCAGGCGTTTCTCCGGATAAATCTGCACCGCCGGTTACAGTTCCCGTATCAATGCCGTAACGCTGCTCTATCAAATCCGGATACAAAGCAATCAGAAGCTTCAGAGTGTCATACGCAGTCTCGACGACATCTGTGACATCTTCCTTTATTGAGCCGCACGCGGTAAGACATATGGCGCTTCTTCTGGTAGCAATCTTCGGCCACAGAACTCCCGGCATATCCATAAGTTCAAGTCTTCCGGGAGTCTGAATCCACTTGAAGTCACGCGTAACACCGGGTCTGTCGCCTGTTACTGCCGCTTTCTTGCCCGCAAGCCCGTTTATAAGGGTTGACTTGCCTGTGTTCGGGGCTCCGACTACCATGGCTCTCATAGGCCTGCCTGTTCTTCCCCTTGCCGCGGCATTCTCAAGCTTCTCGCGAAGCATATTCTCGGTTGCCTGTGTCAGCCTGTCAAAGCCTTTCTTGTGGGATGCTTCCATCGCAAGCGCGCAGACACCTCTGTTTCCGAGTGAATTTATCCATGCCGCTGTCTTGTTCGGGTCAGCAAGATCTGCTTTGTTGAGTATAACAATACGCGGTTTGTCACCGATTATCCTGTCAAGTTCAGGATTCCTGCTCGAAAATGGTATTCTCGCATCCGCAGTCTCATAGACGATATCAACAAGCTTGAGCTTGTCTTTCGTCTCATTGAGCGCCTTGCGCATATGTCCGGGAAACCAGTTTATATCATTTGCCATAATTCACCTCTGTATGAATAATTCTACCACACCGGGCAAAAGCTCACAGTCTCGATTTAAAGTCTTCATAGCCGAACTGTCTGATTATGGTGTATTCGTCGCCTCGTTTGAGATATATGTCAGGAAGCGCGATTCCGTTAAAAGTGTTTGTCTTGACCATCGTATATATGGCCATATCTTCAAATTCAAGAAGATCGCCGGCAGCAAGCTTTCTGTCAAATGAATAATCGCCTGCTATATCTCCCGCAAGACAGGACGGTCCTCCGAGACGGTAGGTGTATGCCTTCTTTCCGGGCAGATCAGAGTCCTTAAGCGGCGGCCGGTAAGGCATCTCAATTACGTCAGGCATATGGCACGCCGCAGATGCATCTATTACTGCAATATTTCCTCCGTTGTAACCGGTCTCAAGCACGGTTGTAAGCAAAGTTCCGCAATTGAGCGCCACGGCCTCACCCGGTTCAAGATAGACTTCCAGGTGATACTTGTCTTTGAGTTTGAATATAAGCTCCTCAAGAAGAGCAATATCATAGTCAGGGCGCGTGATATGATGACCTCCGCCAAGGTTGATCCACTTGACCGATCCGCCTGAGGAGCCGTCAAGATAGCATCCGAAACGGCTGATTACAGCGTCCAGCGTTCTGGCGAGGCTGTCGGAGTTCTGTTCGCACAGCGTATGAAAATGAATGCCTTCGACATAATCCGGAAGTCTCTCCGGCATATTTTCAGCCGTAACACCAAGTCTTGACATAGGTGCGCACGGATCATAAATAACGTGACCTTCCTGCGTCTGACACTCCGGGTTGATTCGAAGACCGACACTCGCGCCGGATTTGGCAGCCCTTGCGCCGTATAGTTCAAGCTGTCTTGCGGAGTTGAACACAATATGGTTGCATAAGCTTAAGATATCGTCTATCTCTCCGGGTCTGTATGCCGGTGAGAACACATGATTTTCGCCTTCGGGCATATACTCATGAGCAAGCCTCGCTTCATACAGACCGCTTGCCGTGGTGCCGTCAAGATACTGTCCCATCAGATCATAGAGCTGGTAGATACTGAAAGCTTTCTGCGCGAGAAGAATCCTGCATCCGGTCTTATGCCGAAGGTTGTCCAATATCGCAAGATTGGCCTTCAGTCCGTCCTCGTCAATTATGTAGCACGGAGTTCTAAGTTCTTTTATGTTCATGGCTTCCGTCACTGTACCGTCTTCGGATTCTCGTCAACAATCCATGGCAGACCCCACTTGTTCAGGGCATCCATGAAAGGATCCGGATCAAATTCTTCAACGGTATACACTCCGGGTTTATTCCACTTGCCGCTGAGTACCATAGATGTACCGATCATAGCCGGAACTCCGGTCGTATAGGCCACAGCCTGAGAACCTAACTCACGGTAGCACTCCTGATGGTCGCAGACATTATATATATATATGGTCTTTGTCTTTCCGTCCTTTACGCCGGTGAAGATGCAGCCGATATTGGTCTTGCCTTTGGTGCGCGGGCCCAGGGAAGCCGGATCCGGAAGCACCGCCTTGAGAAATTTGAGCGGCACAATCTCCCTGCCCTCAAACATAATAGGCTCTATTGATGTCATTCCGACGTTCTCGAGACACTTGAGATGAGTAAGATAGCTCTGTCCGAATGTCATAAAAAACCTTATTCTCTTAATTCCGGGAATGTTGACAGCGAGAGACTCAATCTCCTCGTGATGAAGCAGATACATATCTTTGACGCCCACCTGGGGAAAATCATATTCACGCTTGATTTCAAGAGGCTCTGTCTCGACCCAGTGACCGTCCTCCCAATATGAACCTTTCGCTGAGACCTCACGGATATTTATCTCAGGATTGAAGTTCGTGGCGAACGGATAACCGTGGTCTCCGCCGTTGCAGTCAAGTATGTCGATGTAATTGATCTCATCGAAATAGTGTTTCAGTGCATAAGCCGTAAACACGGAAGTTACGCCGGGATCAAAACCGCTGCCGAGAACTGCCGTAATGTTGGCCTTCTCAAATCTGTCGCGATAAGCCCACTGCCACTTGTATTCGAATTTGGCGGTGTCTTCAGGCTCATAATTGGCTGTGTCGATGTAGTGCTTTCCTGTCGCAAGACATGCATCCATTATCGTAAGATCTTGGTAAGGCAGCGCAAGGTTGAGCACGGCATCAGGATCATACGCCTTGATAAGTGTTATAAGTTCGTCCGTATTGTCAGCATTTACCTGTGCCGTAGTAATAACAGTATCAGTGACAGGCTCAAGCTTCTCCTTTAGCGCGTCACACTTTGATTTTGTCCTGCTTGCGATACATATCTCTTCAAACACCCTGCTGTTCATACAGCACTTGTGAATTGCAACGCTTGCTACGCCGCCGCATCCGATAATCAAACATCTTCCCATCTGTCGTTCTCCTTATTTGTTTTTTGAGAGATAGCCGAGAAGCATCTCCCTTATTAACTTGCATGTAACCGCCGTTGAGACTCCGCTCGGATCAAGATTTGGTGCGAGTTCACAGACATCCATACCCACAATCTCGGCGTTTCCGGCGAATATTGTCTCTATCGCCCTCAGCAGAACAATAAATCCGACTCCGCCGGCCTCAGGCGTTCCGGTACCCGGAAGTATCGAAGGATCCAGAATATCCAGATCAAGCGAGAAATACACCGGCTTGCCGGCAAGCTCCTTTACGGTGTTATCGAGCCCTTCGAAACCGAATCTTGTTGTGACTATCCGCTTCTTGTCATCGTCGTCTCTGACAAATTCCGACTTATCTCCGGATCTGATTCCGAACTGGTATATCCTGCCCTTGCCAAGAAGTTCGCTCGCGCGCCTCATTACGCAGGCATGTGACAGTTCAACGCCCAGATAATCCTGTCTCAGATCGGCGTGAGCATCGAAATGAATAATGTTAACATCCGGGTATTTTGCCGCGACCGCCCTGATAGCGCCGAGCGTCACAAGATGTTCGCCGCCTACCATAAACGGAAGTTTCGATGAATCGAGTATCGCCTTTTCGCGCTCTTCAATCATGTCGAGAACCATTCTGCTGTCACCTATGGGAAGTTCAAGATCTCCGCTGTCGAAAACTTTGAAATCAGTCAGCTCTTCGTCAAGATAAGGGCTGTATGTCTCAATACCGTATGACTCATTTCGCGCTGCGGAAGGCCCGAACCTGGCGCCGGGTCTGAATGAAGTCGTAGAGTCAAACGGAACTCCGAAAAGCACCACGGATGACTCATCGTACTCTGCGTCGCACCCTATAAAATTTACAACATTCTTATTCAACATCTTTGACAAGCTCCTCAACGTAAGCCGGCAGGGCAAACACCCCTTTGTGTATCCGCGGCAGATAATACCTCGTTCTGATTCCCTTCATCTTCCACTCCGCGTCATTCAGGTCGTCTATAGGATGATATTTTTTTGATGCAAAGCCGAACAGCCAGTGTCCTGATGGATAAGAAGGAATGTGCGCCTGATAGATGCGGCTTATCGGGAATGAATCGAGAATTCTCTTGTGCATTCTCTGGCACTGAAAAGCTTCTTCCTGATAGAACGGACTCTCGTGCTGATTTATCATTATTCCGTCTTCATGAAGAGCGTTGTAACAGTTGCCGTAGAATTCCTTGGTAAACAATCCTTCACCGGCTCCGAAAGGATTTGGAGAATCAATTATTATCAGATCGTATTCATCGGATCTGGACCTTATGAACTTAAGCCCGTCTTCAATTATCACACTTACTCTGTCATCATTGAGCGAGCACGCAAGCTCCGGCAGATATTTGGCACAGACCTTTATGAGCAGCGGATCTATCTCGACACAATCGATGGATTCTATCTCGTCATACTTGATAAGCTCTCTGACCACGCCGCCGTCGCCGCCGCCGATTACAAGAACACGCCTAACTGCGGGATGGACAGCCATGGGAACATGAGTCATCATCTCGTGATAAATAAACTCGTCCTTCTCAGTAATCATAAGATCACCGTCAACAACAAGAATCTTGCCGAACTCCCTTGAGTCCAGAACGTCGATGCGCTGATACTCACTCTCGCCGCTGAACAGCTGCTTGTCGATTCTGATTCTCAAAGACACATCGGGCGTGTGTTCGTCCGAAAACCACATGTCCATTTCCATTAACCTGTTCTCCTCTTAATATATAGTGCCTGCAATGACATTGAGTTTCTCAATCCGCGGGTCTTCGGGTCCCGTCATTGAGCACCCCTTCTCCTTGGCATATTTTATATAGTCTATGATATCGGGCGTTATTTCTTCTCCCGGCGCAAGTATCGGGATTCCCGGCGGATAGCACATGACAAATTCTGTACAGACTCTTCCGACAGTCTTGTCAAGCTCAAGTTCTTCCTTATCGGCGTAGAATGATGCCTGCGGGGTAAGTACAACTTTAGGAGGAATATATTCCTGCGTCAGCATGCCTGCCCTGCCCTTGCTGAAACGTCTCTTGACTTCTGCAAACGCACTTACAAGACGCTCAACGTCCTGTTTCCTGTCGCCTATCGACAGATATGCCAGACAGTTGCCGAGGTCTCCGAACTCAATCTGAATATCATATTCGTCCCTCAGAATATCGTAAACCTCTATTCCGGCAAGACCGATGTTAAGCGTATGCACTGACAGCTTTGTAACGTCAAAGTCGAAAATACTCTCGCCGTTTACAATCTCTCTTCCGAATGCCGTATATCCGCCGATTTTATTAATCTCGTCTCTCGCATAGTCCGCAAGCTCCGTCACCCTCGCAAACTCTTCTTTGCCGCGCAGCGCGAGATTGCGCCTTGATATATCAAGACTCGACAGGAGAAGATAAGACGCGCTCGTCGTCTGCGTAAGATTGATAATCTGCCTTACATAGCCCTCGTCCTCCGCATTGTTTATAAGAAGAAATGAGCTCTGAGTAAGACTTCCTCCGGACTTGTGCATACTTACTGATGACATATCGGCTCCGGCCTTCATCGCACATATCGGAAGATTGTCTCCGAAATAGAAATGAGTCCCGTGCGCCTCATCGGCAAGCACCTTCATTCCTGCACCGTGAGCAATCTGAACAATCGATTTCAGATCTGAACATATTCCGTAATAAGTGGGATTATTCACAAAAACCGCAACCGCATCAGGATTCTCTTCTATAGCCTTCTTAACCTGATTAAGCTTCATTCCGAGCGATATTCCAAGCTCAGTATCAACCTCAGGGTTAACGTATACAGGCTTCGCCCCGCACAGCACCAGAGCATTGATAGCACTTCTGTGAACGTTACGCGGAAGGATAATCTTATCGCCGCGTTTGCAGACTGAAAGAATCATGCTTTGAACACATGAAGTTGTACCGCCTACCATAAGAAATGCATGCGCAGCCCCGAAAGCCTGTGCGGCAAGCTCTTCTGATTCACGAATGACAGATATCGGATGACAGAGGTTATCGAGCGGCTTCATGGAATTTACATCAATACCGACACATCGGCTTCCTAAAAGCTCTACAAGCTCCGGATTGCCTCTGCCGTGTTTATGACCCGGTACATCGAACGGCACAACGCGCATTCTTCTGAACCGTTCGAGTGCTTCATATATAGGCGCTCTATCCTGCGAAAGATCAGTCATTAATGTGTTCCTTTCCGACAACAATCCACGGCAAGATTCTTTCGCATTATTGACATTCTTTGCGCGTATACCGCATTAACCCTACTGCATAAAAAAAGCACGGGGTCAAGCAAGTACATAGACTCACACCCGTGCTTTAACGATTCTATAGCTGCAGCCGATGCCTCAAAACCGGCATTGGTTTCCCAGACGTTATATCAGAGTCTATATAGCAAATATTACTTTTACTACTCTTATTGACCGTTTCACAAGTTGTAAGTGCATACGCACAAGGGTTATAAAGTAACCAACTTATAAAATTTGAGCTTCAAACTCAATCAATAATGCAACAGATTAATGCTGCGAAATTAATATTTGCATGGAAGACTCATTACTTCGTCTGATTTCCATACGCAAGAAGTTTAATATAGTGTCTTCAATTTTTCAAGAGGATAATTTCCGGTGCGAAAGCGCAGTATGAGCTTAAAATACATTCTGTATTAAATTAGCGAAAACAATAGTAAATTAAAATCGAATTTCTGCAATTTGCGTGTCATGTACGATGATATTATTCACGTGTGGAAAGTCTTCGGACATTATGGAGGATACAGCAATGGTAGACGTCTGCGGGAAATGGTGTTTTATTACGGGTGCATCGCGCGGACTCGGAAGACTCTGCGCCGAATATATGGCCGACCATGGTGCGAATCTGATTTTGCAGTCAAGAACTCTTGAAAGTCTTGGCGATGTTGCAGAAAGCATTGCGGACAAAGGCATAGAAGTCTGCCTCCGGGCATGTGAACTGTCAGACAGTGCTCAGATTGAAGCAATGCTTAAAAGTATTGACCTTCTTAATGTCGACGTAGATATAGTTCTCAACAATGCCGGTCTTCAGATAGCGTACAGAAACGACTATTTCAACACTCCGGTATCTGATTTTATCGAGAGTATGAAGATAAATACCGTTGCGCCCGCTCTGATATGCTATCACTTCATGCCGAAGATGATTGAACGCGGATTCGGAAGAATTGTCAATACGACATCAGGAATAGCACTGGAACCTCAGCAGGCTGGTTATTCGGCCAGCAAAGCCGCTCTCAACAAAATAACAGTTGACCTTGGGTCGACGGTTGAAGGAACCGACGTAATGATAAATCTGACAGATCCGGGCTGGTGCCGGACAGATCTGGGAGGTCAGAAGGCACCAAACTCCCCGGACAGTGCAATACCCGGGCTTCTCGTGGGAGCCTTTGCGGATGACCGTAAGTCCGGAAGAATTTTCGAAGCGCAAAGATATAAGGGTATGACTATTTCACAGGCAGTGGCCATGGCTCAGAGCTGACAGCGGCAATGGCAGTTCAGACAGGAAATAATCCCGCAGAGCAAACTCTGCGGGATTATTCATTAAGCGATTAAATTCCGGGAAGCAATCAGATCTTCTGTGTGATCTTTGCTGCCTTGCCCTGACGGCCGCGGAGATAATAGAGCTTCGCTCTTCTTACCTTACCCTTGCGGATGATCTCAATGTGATCAATCTTGGGGCTGTTAACAGGAAGAATACGCTCAACACCTACGCCGTAAGAAATACGACGGATAGTGATTGACTCTGAAAGGCCGCTGCCTCTCCTTGAAATAACGTATCCTTCAAATACCTGAATACGCTCCTTCGCACCCTCTTTGATGAGAAGATGTGCCTTAACATAGTCACCAATCTCAACATCCGGGTAATTGTTTCTGAGATTCTCACTCTCGACAACTTTAACTAAATCCATATTGTTTGTTTCCTCGCTTTCCTGCAGATGTTCTTGCCTGGAATTTGGCAGAGGACCATCCTGTTTAACTGAAAGATATTAGCACAACGACTTTTTAAAGGCAAGTATTTTCTGCCACTCGTCTTCGTTAATTGTTCTGCTGTCAAGCATATCAGGTCTCTTCTCCAGGGTCTGCACCAGAGCTGCCGTGTGATTATAGTCATCAATTACAGCCTTGTTGCCATTCTTCAATACCTGAGGAACTTCATTGTCATGCCAGACAGGAGGTTTGGTATACTGAGGCGCTTCCAGCAGATTGTCAGTATGAGACTCGTTGGTATATGCTTCCTCATTAGGAAGCACGCCCGGTACAAGTCTTGACACTGCGTCAATTATAACAATCGCCGCTGTCTCTCCGCCGGTGAGGACATAATCGCCTATAGATATCTCTTCGTCGCAGATTTCATTGATCACGCGCTCGTCTATGCCCTCGTAATGTCCGCACAATATGACAAGATCTTTGTAACCCGCCAGTTCATGTGCAATCTTCTCATCGAAAACTCTGCCCTTAGGCGACATATAAATTGTATGAGGCCCGGCGTCGCACCTTGCGGCCGCAGCTCTGAAAGCATCGTATACAGGCTGGCAATAGACCAGAAGTCCTGTACCGCCGCCGTACATCGTATCATCAATCTTGCCGTATGAATTCTCACAGTAGTCTCTTATATTGACGCAGTCGAGACTGATAGCCCCGTTCTTGATAGCCCGTCCGGTAATACTCGTGTTGAGATAACCGGTAATCTGATCAGGGAACAAAGTAATGACGTGAAAATTCATATTACTCATAGAGTTCGAATAATCCTTCCGGAAGGCGGCACTTCATTATGCCGTCATCTAAATTAACTTCATAACAGACAGTCCTGATAAACGGGATAAGAAGATTCTGATTCTTTCCGGATCTCTTAACCTCAAGAATGTAGTTGGCCCCTGTCTCATAACAGTCGCAGACTGTTCCCAGAGATCCCCTCTCATCATCCGTCACACTGAGTCCCACAAGATCTGCAATAAAGAAACGGTTCTTTGGCAGTCTGACCGCATTGCTCCTCGACACAGCAATAAAGCTGCCTCGCAATGTTTCCGCAACAGTACGGTCATCATAGTCCTTAAGCTTGACAAGCACTGTATCTTTGTCTAAGCGCGAAGATATGGTCTCAGCCGCCTGAAGTTTTCCTAAATTCTCATCACAGATAAAACAATCGTGAAGTTTAAGGAAACGGCGCGCATCGTCCGTCAAAGGAAACACTTTAAGTTCCCCGCGAACGCCGTGCGCGCCGATAATTTTACCGATAATCAGATAATCATTCATCAGCCGACAATGTCAACGATTACACGCTTACCATCCTTAAGGTATTTTGCCTTCATGATGGATCTGATAGCCTGAGCTCTCTTGCCGTTCTTACCGATAATCTTTCCTGTGTCTTCAGGAGCAACGGAAAGCTCGAAAACAACGGTATTGCCGCGCTCTGTTTTCTTGACGTTTACCTCTTCGGGATTGTTTACCAATTCCTTTGCAATATAAACCAATAAATCGTCCATATCACGTTCTCCTTCCTAAAAATATTAGAGTTCTTCTGAAGTATAAAATCAGATGATTCCCTGCTTCTTAAGAAGGGCTCTTACTGTATCGGTAGGCTGTGCGCCGTTGCCAATCCACTTCTTAGCTGCTTCGGAATCAATCTTAATCTGCTCGTCAGCAACGAGAGGATTGTAAGTGCCGATTTCCTCGATGAAACGGCCGTTTCTCGGATAACGAGAATCAGCAACAACTACACGATAAAAAGGAGCTTTTTTAGC
>Ga0116191_1003068_pt1 | contig 12355 bp, 14 predicted proteins | sample AD_UKC111_MetaG_FD_89897 | JGI IMG/M metagenome (GOLD analysis project Ga0116191, IMG submission 89897) | Active sludge microbial communities of municipal wastewater-treating anaerobic digesters from Hong Kong - AD_UKC111_MetaG | ecosystem: Engineered > Bioreactor > Anaerobic > Digestate...
ATTTTGTATGCCTGCTCTGTTTCTATCCATAATTACTATTTTAGAACAGGTCGCAGAAAAAGGCCAGACAATATTTGTTAACTAGGCGTTCTAAGCTTGTTTTTTACTTTGACGGGACCGTGGGACAAAACACAAGTTGTTTTCCGAACCAAATACGAAGGAATTAACAATAGTAAACAGGATCGCAAAATACATTGCAATGTAGAAATATTCCAGGTACAGCACTTCCCTGACGGGAAAATCCCCCCTGAGCTTTATATGCGCCAGCAAAACTGAAAAGAACAAAGCGGAACAGGATCCCAGGACCGACGGCAGTTTAAATTCGGCTATTTTGGATCTTCCCCCCCGCGGGTCCTTAAAAAGTCCTTCGAAATACTTGTAGCTGATTCACTGTTTAGGTAGAATAAAGAATGTCCCGGGCTATGGAAACAGCTGAAAAACCAACAAAGAGGAGAAATAAGTTGAATATAAATCAGGTTGATATTATCGCGCTTATAGCAAAGGATACCGGTCTTCCACGGCATAAAGTGGAACATACGGTCAGTCTCTTAGCCGACAACACCATTCCTTTTATTGCCCGTTACCGCAAAGAGCAGACTGGTGAGCTGGATGAGGAACAGATCCGTAATATTGACGAGCTAAATAAGCACTACACCAGCCTCGAACAGAGAAAGTCGGAAATAATTCGCCTGATTGACGGGCAGGGCAAGCTCACCGGTGAACTGCAGGCTAAAATCACCAGCTGCACCAAACTCTCGCAGTTAGAAGATTTATACCTGCCCTATAAGCCAAAGCGCAAAACCAGGGCCAGTACTGCCAGAGAAAACGGTCTTGAACCTCTTTCAGCATATCTTTTGTCCTTCCCAAGTTCTGGAAGCCCGGAGGAAGAAGCTTCGTCCTATATATCTGAAGCAGTCCCCACAGTTGAAGATGCCCTGCAGGGAGCTATGGACATAGTCGCTGAGATTGTCGCCGAGGATGCCGACGTGCGCAGCTGGGTGCGCGAGCAAACCCGGCGGACCGCTTCCCTGGTCACCAGCGTGCGCAAAACCTCTGAAGACAAAATATACCTCAACTATTACGATTACCGGGAACCGGTCGGCAGAATAGTGCCGCACCGTGTACTGGCCATTAACAGGGGCGAAAAAGAAGAAGTACTGAGTGTGTCTGTTGAAGTGGATGAAAATCCTATCATCAAGTGGATCAGCAGCAGATTCTTAAAGGAAGGGACCGCTACCACCAGCTATGTTGACCGGGCGATCAGGGACGGGTACAAGCGGCTCATTGCCCCCTCCGTGGCACGGGATATCCGCAATGAATTAACTGAGAAGGCAGCGGCTCAGGCGATCAAGGTCTTTTCCCAAAACCTGCGCAGCCTGCTGCTCCAGCCGCCGGTGCGCGGCAAGGTCGTGCTGGGCATAGACCCGGCTTACCGTACGGGATGTAAATGGTGTGTCATAGACCAGACGGGGAAGCTGCTGGAGACAGGGGTGTTTTACCCTACCCCCCCCCTGAAAAAAATTAAGGAGGCCGAAGAAATCCTGTCCGGCCTGGTAGAAAAGTATGGGGTTACGGCCATAGTGATAGGCAATGGCACAGCCTCCAGGGAAACAGAGGTCTTTGTGGCAGAGTTTATCAGGTCCTATAACAAGCCGGGGCTGTCTTATACCATTGTCAGCGAAGCCGGAGCAAGCGTTTATTCCGCCTCCAAACTGGCCAAGAAAGAATTTCCCGGCCTGGACGTGTCAGAACGGGGCGCGGTTTCCATAGCCCGCCGCATTCAGGACCCCTTGTCCGAATTAGTCAAAATTGAGCCGCGCGCGGTAGGTGTGGGCCAGTACCAGCACGATCTTCCTCCCAAACAGCTTGATGAAAAGCTTGCCGAGGTTGTCGAATCTGTCGTAAACTACGTGGGTGTTGACCTTAACACAGCTTCTGCGCAGCTGTTGGGCTATGTGGCCGGCATCAAAGCAAAAGTTGCCGAAAATATAGTCCAGTACCGTGATGAAAACGGTGGTTTCAAACGCCGCAAGGAGTTATCCAAAGTGCCCGGGCTGGGGCCCAAGACACTTGAGCAGTGTGTTGGTTTTTTGCGTATCAGCAACGGGGAAAACATCCTGGACGCAACAGCAATACACCCGGAGTCATACGACCTGGCCTACCGCTTGATTGATCTGATCGGCTTCGGGCTGAATGAGGTTGGCCGCCCTGAAGCCAGGGCTAAGATTGCCCGGGTCGATGTCAAGGAGATCGCGGCGCAGCTCGAAGCCGGCGTCCCGACCCTGAGAGATATTTTAGACTCCCTGGCCCGGCCGGGCAGGGACCCCAGGGAGGACCTGCCGGCGCCGGTATTCCGCACCGACGTTTTAAGCCTTGAAGATCTGCGGCCCGGCATGGAACTCAGCGGCACTGTCCGCAACGTGGTGGATTTTGGGGCATTTGTTGACATTGGCATCAAAAATGACGGGTTGGTTCACATTTCACAGCTGTCGGACACCCGTGTTAAACACCCCCTGGACCTGGTTTCGGTAGGAGACGTGGTCAAAGTATGGGTACTGGCGGTAGATTTGGAAAGAGGCAGGGTATCTCTTTCTATGAAAAACAGGGTGTAAGGCTCTTCGTGAACCTTCTCCGGGACAAGCCCGGAGGTTTTCAGGGGCGAAGTTCTATAAAAACTCCTCCATTCAATATAAAAACTAACATGGAATAATAATTGTTAATTCTGTGTTAGCTGTAGTTTTACCGTATAAGGGTTGCCTAAAATAAGAAATCTCTTCCTCTGTTCAAATAAAATGCCAAATGCTAATATGTAAGCAACAGCCAACCCCAAAATGATGTACCGCCCACTGCTGACTGACGGAAAAACACTGGTGGTAGGTTTCAACCCGGAACAAATTAAAGAAATTTTATAATAAACGGGTTGCATTATACAACTGTTGTATTATACAATACCCCTGGGAGGTGTTTCATATACCTGCGCAAGAAGATCTGTCGCGACTGAGGGAGTGTGTCAGGGTGCTGACCAGGAAACTAGGACTGCTGGAGAAAAGTGAGGCTTCCTGCTGCGGTGTTACTTTAAGCCAGTGCCATGCTGTGGTGGAGATAGGCAGAGTTGGCAGTATTTCTGTCAATAACCTGGCCGGCATACTGGGACTGGATAAGAGCACTATGAGCAGGACTGTCAACAACCTGGTGGAGCAGGGTTTGGTTACACGAGAAACAGATCCTGAGGACAGAAGGTATCTGAGCATCGGGCTGACTGACCAGGGCCGCCAACTTTTTGTAAATATAGAGAGCGGTATGGAACAATTCTACCAGGATGCTTTCAAAGCCATTCCCCCGGAAAAGCGGGAACAAGTGCTGGAAAGCCTTGAAATACTGGTAAAAAGCCTGCCCAATAAGTGTTGTTGATTAATCTCCGGCTCCTTCTTTGTCTTTATTTCAGTGTCACATAAAAATAGCGGCTGTGCAACTTTTCCATGCCGTCAATCAACCTGGGACCGGGCCTGCATATCGTATGGCAGGGTATGGGATAAACCCTGTTTTCACGGCATGACCGTAGCTGTATAGCTTTTTAAATTTATTTGTGGTATTATAGTAAGTGCTATGAAAGACTTAAACTATTACCTCAATCTGCAGTATGAAGTAAAGATGATAGGCGCTGCCGGGGCGTGGGCTGCCGCGATTCCCGCCCTGCCTGACTGTGTGGCCGAGGGCAAAACGCCGCAGGAAGCCATGGCCAAACTGGAGGAAGCCAAAAAAAGCTGGATCGAGAGCCGGCTGAAATCGGGTCAGCCGGTACCGGAACCTTAAAAAAAGACGCTTCAAGGGCGTCTTTTACTTTCTAAAAGGCAGTGAATACAATGGAGAATAATTATAAGGCCGTTATCATTGAATATGCCAAAATTATTGTAACAGCGCTTGTTATATCCTTTCTTTTACGAACCTACGTGGCTGAAGCCAGGTATATTCCCTCTGAATCCATGCTTCCCACGTTAAAAATCGGAGACCGCCTGATAGTAGACAAAATTTCTTTTGAAATTAAGGGCATTAATGATCTTCAAAGGGGCGACATTGTTGTCTTCAATCCCCCGGCCACTTTCAAATCGAACGATGATATACCTCTTATTAAAAGAGTCATCGGCTTGCCGGGTGAAACCATTTCCATAAAAGACGGAATTGTTTATATCAATGGCGCGCCGTTAAATGAACCTTACATTTTAGAAAAACCCAAAACTGATTTTAGACCCTATGTCATCCCCGAGAATAATATTTTCCTCATGGGTGACAACCGGAACAAAAGCAATGACAGCAGATACTGGGGCCCCCTGCCTGTTCAAAACATAATCGGCAAGGCTGAATTTCGCTTTTATCCCTTTGCTGATATAGGGACAATAAACTAATAGCTGGTGTTTAAACACCGGCTTTTTTTTGGCGCAGGAAGGGCTCTACCCTCTCTTGGATATCACCTGGGGAGAGGAAACCATGAGGTTTCTGTTGCATCCAATCTTGTAAAGCCTTTTTCATAATGAAGCCTTTGAACATACCTCTGTAAGTATAAAAAAGAAAAAGGCTCTGTATGTAACTGCGACGATATCCAAAGGGGGTTGTGTATCTCTACTTGATCATATAAGTACAAAAAAATAAAATAATAGAAAAGAATAATTGCTAAAATCAGGGTAAAAAATGAAGGGGAAAATAAATATCTCCACATAAGTCATTACCGGGAAGGGGAACTTGAATTGGAAGCAGCTACGGTGAAGGAACTGTATGCGGGGAAGGGAAAATACCTGCATCAAAGAATACAAATAAATGGCTGGGTTAGGACACTCAGGTCTTCTAAGACATTTGGTTTTATAGAACTCAATGACGGGACTTTTTTTTCCAACCTCCAGGTTGTATTTGACGAAAACCTGGCCAACTATAAGGAAGTATCTAAGCTGATCACCGGTTCAGCCATAAAGGTGGCGGGCCAACTTACAGAATCCCCCGGGGCCAAACAACCTTTCGAGTTAAAGGCGGAGTGTATAGAAATCGAAGGACTTTCCGCGCCGGACTACCCTCTGCAGAAAAAAAGACACACCTTTGAATACCTGCGCACCATTGCTCACCTGCGCTCCCGTACAAACACCTTTTCCGCGGTCTTCAGAATCAGGTCGGTCGCCGCTTACGCCATCCATAAATTCTTTCAGGAAAACGGCTTTGTTCACGTACACACACCCATTATCACGGGCAGTGACGCGGAAGGCGCCGGAGAAATGTTCCGGTTAACCACCCTGGATTTTGACAAGCCCCCGCGTGATGAAAAAGGGGCGGTCGACTTCACCAAAGATTTCTTCGGCAAAGAAACAAACTTAACGGTAAGCGGCCAGTTAGAAGCGGAAACCTACTGTATGGCTTTTAACAAAGTATATACCTTTGGCCCTACATTCCGGGCTGAAAACTCCAACACACCGCGTCACGCGGCTGAATTCTGGATGATCGAGCCGGAGATCGCTTTTGCCGGGCTCAGGGAAAACATGAACCTGGCCGAAGATATGCTTAAGTTTATAGTAAGCTATGTGTTGGAAAACACCCCGGCAGAAATGCAGTTTTTGAATAGCTTTGTCGACAAGTCGCTGCTGGAGCGCCTTACAAATATCGTTAAATCCGATTTCGGCCATCTAACTTACAGTCAGGCAGTGGAGATCCTGAAAAAATCCGGTGAACAATTCGAATACCCTGTTGCATGGGGCATCGACCTGCAGACCGAGCATGAGCGGTACATTACCGAAAAACACTTCGGCAAGCCGGTTTTCGTAACAGATTACCCGAAAGAAATCAAAGCTTTTTACATGCGGCTGAACGATGACGGCAGGACTGTCGCAGCCATGGACCTTTTGGTGCCGGGCGTCGGTGAGCTCGTCGGCGGGAGTCAGAGAGAAGAAAGGCTGGACTACCTGTCAAAAAGGATGGACGAATTGGGATTAAATAAAGAAGATTACTGGTGGTACCTGGATCTCCGCAAATACGGGGGCGTCAGGCACGCGGGCTTTGGCCTGGGGTTCGAAAGACTGATCATGTACCTGACAGGGATGACCAACATCCGCGATGTTATCTCCTTCCCCAGAACCCCTAAAAACGCCGAGTTCTAAATAACGTGCGCTCAAATCACAGCTTGCCGCAATACAGGGAACTGGTGTTTAATGTGCCAGTTCTTTTTTTGTTATGACCAATATCAGTCCGGCATATATTTCTACCATACTAAAGCAGCCCGGGAGGTCCTTATGTTTGGCAAGGTCAAAGTAAACGGCATAGAATTCAACGCCTGCTGCACCAGGCCGGGCTACGCCGGAGGGTATATCATATTCTGCTTTTTCCAGGTCCTGGTCTGCAAGAACTGCGGCGATATTATCCTGTGGCTATTAATTTTAACTGTCGTAACTGCTCTGACCGGCATCTACTCCTGGCTTTTTGCTCCTACGGCTCATGCCAGACATGATTTCATAGAAATACACGATAAGACAGGGATTATACTAGCAATATTATTTATTTTTCATTTTATTAACCATTGGAAGTGGTTTACTCATACTTATTCAGACATCCGGCGCTGGTTATCTCTGATTCCCCTCCCACCATTAAGCCGTTTAAAACTACCATCACTTGCGGCCCTAAATATCCGGCCAGTTTTTGCAGCAACGACCACAGTAGCCAGGTGCCGGCACCGCTTAAAAATGTGTATTTTTCACTATAGGCCTTAATGATTTGGCCAAGTTCATTAAATCTTTCAATAAAGCCGCGGTCTGTCACCCGGTCAAATCCGGTTCCGATCAGAGATTTGACGGAACTGGTGAATTCGGCAAAGGTACCGGAGGCACCGGCAGCCGCCTCCGTGATGAGAGATATACCCTTCATTGCGCGTTGTTGTCTGGCCAAACCAGCCTCACCCTGATAAGGATCGGTGTCTTCTATTTCTATCGCTGGCTGGTGCCCTCCCCAGAAGGGGTTAAAATCTCTGGGCAGCATTCCGGTGGAATCATAATGAGCCCACTGCAGGGCGGACATGTCGCAGTATAACCTGCCTTTTATCAGGCGTGAGAATTAAAAACCCTCCGGAATAGGATAGCCGGGTTCTGAAAAGGAAGTGTACTGGATGGTATCGATAGCGTTTTTCATAACCCTCCGGTGCAGGGGGCTGATCACCATGGGGACTGCATCCCGGTAGTTGCCGTTGGACCAAATCCGGGTCTTATTCTTCAAAGCCTCAAAATATGCCCGGCCTTTATTTTTTCTCTGAGCAGGGCCAGTGCTTCTTCTGTTTCCGTAATACTGTTTATCTCTTCAAGCAGGCCATTCTCTTCAATGAAACGCTGGTACGCCCGTGCGCCAAGGACACCTCCGGCGGGGACACTGAACCCGTAGCGGTCGAGCCTGCCCAGGTTCCAGCCCTTCCCCCCAACTGCCTCAACTCCGGCCTGAAAAGCCTCGGGCCAACTGAAAAATACCCCCCCACAGCTCTTTTTCATGCTCACCCACCCCTTTAAACATTGGTAGATTCTATTAGTTTAAAACCGGCTTCCTTCCCTATTAATTGCCCCATTGATGAAAAGGTCCACTATTTTAGCCATCTCTTTACGCAATTCGAACCTGGACTTATCACTCAGCCAGTCCATGACCACCGCTCCTCGCAGAATATCCAACTGCATTACCAGTGTTTTTATTGAAATATCCCGCCTGATCTCCCCCGCCTCCTGGCCCAGCCTGATAATCTCGGCCATAATGCTCTGAGTACCTGTTGGACCATCACTATAGCCAACTCCCCGGCATATGTTTTTATGACGGTAGCCCAGACATATGCCTACAATCTCAGGGTTGATTTCTACCCACTCGTAGGCTTTATCGAGCGTTTCCAACAACCGTGTTCTGGTGTCAGGCAGTTTGTGCAAATTTTTAAGAGTCTCTTGAGCCAGCCCTTGGGAAGCCCCTCTGACATATTCTTCGACAATAGCCTCTTTTACAGGAAAGTAATTATAGAGAGTTTTTTCCCCAAATATAAAAGGCAGCTGCCATAGTGTAGGCAACCATGTAATTTGGCCGGGTTGTAGTCACTTAACTTGGCCGGGATAAAGCTGAAGATCGGCTCAGATCTTGATAAAAATCTCGATAATATTATCACCAACGATTCAAATGAAACGCTATCAATCTCACTCCTGCCTAGGAAAGCAAAAATTAATCTTAAATCAGCAACTTAACCGCCCAAAAAAAATAAGCGGACAACCAAATTGGGCAAATGCCGGCCAAATTACGTGTTAGCCTACACGATAGCGTGAAGTATTAGCGTGTCGCTGTTTTGCTCAAAAATAACTCTAATATCTTTGTTAACATAAGCCTCCCAAAACCCTGTACCTTTGATCCGGTGAATCTTTAGTGAATTATGTTTGGGATTGACAGCCATAAAATGCAGGGTTTTTCTGGCCTGTTTTCGTTCGGCAGGAGATAATTTCCGGTAGTCATTATTAAAAGGGTCAGTCAGAATTATCGTCGGCATTGTTTTCTTCCCCAAGAAACTCTAATAATTCGTCGGCATTGGAAAATGTTTTATATCGGCCTTCTTTTAAGGCGTCAGCGCTTTGCTTCATTTTTTCCTGCCAAACCTCAGACCAAAAATACTCTTGGCTTTTATCGTGCCATGCAACGGGTTTGATAAAAATCCCCCCATCCCGTTCCTCCAAGGCGATATAATCTCCTTCCTGTATATTTAGTTTTTTAGCAATCTGAGACAGACTGATAAGCATACGTTTTTGTACCTGCTGAATAAGCTCCGGCATCTACGACGCCTCCCTTAACTGATAAGCTGTAAATACAGTTTATCTGCATTTTAAGATGTTGTCAATTAAAAACCTTTTGTTAAAATATCTGTTTCAGCCCCCTGCCGCTCCAGTCTCCACGGAGAATAGAAGTTTGCCAATAACGTGATGAGTCCTCTAGAAGGTAGTAGGATTTAGTCCTAACCCACGCTCCCAAAAATCAAGTTGACTCGACCCTTGGGGCGGGGTTTATACTGACTATGAGGTGGGATAGAGGTGGAGAACCGAATAAAAATCGGCGATTTTGCTAAACTGACAGGAAGCACGCTAAAAACCATTATCTATTACCATAAGATCGGTTTACTTCACGAAGCGGAGCGCTCTCCGGGAGGATACCGTTTATACGGCCCTGCTGAGCTTTCTCGTATGCGCTTAATCAAACTCTTAAAATCCCTGGGGCTGGACTTGAACCGTATTAAAGAAATATTGGGAAATTCACAAAGTCCCACAACCTTGCGGGAAGTCTTGCAGTCCTTGCGAGCAGAGCTTCTAAGAGAGAAAAAAAGCCTTGAAGAACGAGTGGCGAAAATAGAAAAATTGCTTAGTAAAGATACGGTTCTGCTGAATGAAGATAGTTTCGGATCCCCTTCTTTTCAAATGATCATAGACATACTGGGACCGGATCAAATGGAAAAATATATTCGAACCTGCCCGGCTCTTTTTGATCAGCAACGGAAATTGTATAGCATCCTGGATGATTTCCAGTGGGGCGAGGACTACCGGGAAAATTTCCGGGCTTTGGCTGAATATTTTAAAGCGCATCCTGAGCAATATCAAATTTCCTTGGATTATGGAGTGCGTCTTGCCAGGCTGGCCCAGCTGCCTGAAGATGACCCGGAGGTTGAAGCTTTAGCCCGGGAATCTGCCGAATTTATTAAAAGTATACCTCAGTTAAGGGAGATGTTATGTAACCGGCCTGGAATAAAGAAACCTCTTGAAAGCCTGTATAATGATATGGTGTCCAACGTTATTTCACCAGCCCGGATGAAGCACATGCAACTTCTTCAAAAATATCTCAATTATTAATCATGCGTATAAAGTTGCCTCATAAAAGTATTGTTTATGAATACATCTCGATTGACGGCGGTTGTGGACATCCCGGGCAATGATGAAAAATATCATTATTGCCGGGATAAGAAGGTAATTTTTTGTGGAGGGTGATACTAAAATGCCGAAACCAAAAGCTTATCTTGTGCCGACAGTAATAATGCTTGTGATGTACGTTATCATATTTCTTCCCGCGGGTTCGTTCAGGTTTTGGCAGGGATGGATCTGGTGGCTGGGATTTTCCGTACTGACGATTTTTATGACAGCCTATTTTCTGAAGAAAAGTCCCGAGCTTTTAATGAGACGAACGAAATTTAAAGAAAAAGAGACTACCCGTAAACCTCCCGCTTGGTTAAACTTATATTTCCTCGGTTTCTTGATTCCCGGCCTTGATTTTCGTTTTCACTGGTCGTCTGTGCCTGTTTGGATTGTCATTGCAGCGAATGCTGTTGTTTTCTTAGGCTATATATTTATTATCATCGTTTTTAAGGAAAATAGTTATGCTTCAACTATCATTCAGGTCGAGCAAGAACAACAAGTTATAACAACAGGGCCCTATGCCATAGTTCGCCATCCTATGTACATAGGAATGTTACTTATGACATTGTTTACTCCTCTCGCCCTTGGTTCTTATTGGGCAATAATGCCTTCACTTCTCTGTATCCCTTCATTTTTAAACTCGCCGCTGGCGATCCCCTCCGAGATAAATCTCTTGATGTTATCAAAGGATTTATTAACAATAGCTATAAATTTTTTACCGGCATCCGAGTCCATTCCCACTTTTCCGATAAACTCCCTTTCAGCTGAGTTCAGCGGCCTTTCAATACCGGAAATGAAATCACCGTAAGCATAAAGTTTTTCGGTAACGGATTCACATTGAGAGAATATTTCATCCAGCTGCTCCCACCATTCCGTAAAGGTTTGTTCCTCCAGGTAAAGAAACAAATCCTCCTTGCTTTTGAAATGGTAATATAGGTTGCCTTTACTGCACCCGGCAGCGTCGCATATGTCCTGAATGGAGGTGACAGCGTATCCCTTCTGTGAAAACAACGTTTTGGCTTTGTCGGCGATATTCTTCTTTGTTTGCTCTCCCTCGTACCTGCGTTTATTCATGACCTGATAATGACAACGAATCAGACATACTTTCGCTCCCGGGTCGTAATTGAATTCTATTATACCGCCATTTTATTATCCATCAACACCTTTTTCGTTGTGCCGGTTGTTGAATTGTTGAATAACTGCGAAGCAATTGGTATAAAACCGGCCGCACAGCATACAATTCCCTTAAAGAATCCTCTCCCGGCTAGTAGAGTAGTGCGCTTTGATAACGCCGTGCATCCACCGCCGGGTTCACTGAAGAGTTTCGTTAAGCCAATTAATATCTAAGGAGAGAAAGGGGAATGAACAACCGGCAACTGCTTCTTCTTACATATCTCCTGACAGCCGCATTAATCGTTGCTGTTTTAACCGCGACAATCGTCAGCTGCGCCCGGAGCAGGCAGGCGGCTAATGTGTTGCGCCAGGCTAAAGACAACCCGGTGATCCAGGCGGCGGCTAAAATTTCCCGGTACCAGAACCCCGGCGCTTTAATCAGTATTTATGAGCTAAAAGAGCTTGTAGGCGATCCCAATGTGGTGCTCATTAATACCCTCGGCAGCAGCTACGAGGTTTTTGCAGCTACCTATCAGGTGGGCCATATCCCCGGCGCCGCCTATATCTTGAATTGTGAGTACGACTACCCGAACTATTACGGCCGGATCGGCACACCGGCGGTGATTCAAGAGGTCTTGCGGCGTAAGGGTGTGGACAATCAAAAAAGGATCATTATCTACGGTCATGAAGGCGCGGGACGTTTTTACTGGATGATGAAAATGTTTGGCTCAACCAACCAAATCCAGGTTTTGGACGGAGACATCGAGACATGGCGCGCAGCGGGGTTTCCGGTAGATACAGCGGCACCACCCAGCCAGCCTACTTTATTCACCTTCGACCTGAGCAGAGCTAATATGGAGTACATAGCCGGCCTGGACCAAGTGATCGACGCCGTAGTTAATTATACTCCAGCGATCACTATTTTGGACATCCGGCCGCATGAATATTACCTGGCCGCGCATATCCCTCAAAGCATCAATATCGCCATGGAGGAAGTGTTCAACAAGGACCGGACTTTCAAGTCCGCCAGCGAATTACAGGCCATCTTTGCAGCCAAGGGAGTGACAGCGGATAAAACAATTTATATTTATGGGCAGGACGGCTTCCATTCACCACTGATTTGGTTTGTTTTACATGAGCTTTTAGGTTACTCCAACGTCAAAATCTACGACGGCGGAATTATTGAGTGGCGCGAACATCCATTGATTATCGAGTGCGGCGAGCAAAAGCAGATCATCAAGCCAAATTCCTAAATAATCGAGAAAAACTCATACTTTACTTTGGAAAGTCAGATTACCCGGCTCCTGGTG
>Ga0116191_1003069_pt1 | contig 12355 bp, 11 predicted proteins | sample AD_UKC111_MetaG_FD_89897 | JGI IMG/M metagenome (GOLD analysis project Ga0116191, IMG submission 89897) | Active sludge microbial communities of municipal wastewater-treating anaerobic digesters from Hong Kong - AD_UKC111_MetaG | ecosystem: Engineered > Bioreactor > Anaerobic > Digestate...
AACATAGCCCATGATGTACTAAAAGGCTCTTTTACAAGCAAAGATATTAGAGACACTAGCAGATTCCTAGTAGGAGGAGCAAAAGAAATACAACTTGACACACAAGGTCGTTTTGTTGTTCCAGAGTCATTACTTGAACATGCTGGACTCAAATCAGATGTAATATTTCTTGGCTTAATCAATTGGATAGAGATTTGGGACCTACAACAATGGCAAAAAAGATTAGACTACCTAAAGAAGCATGGTGAAGAGATAGCAGAGGAGATAAATAAAATGAATAGTGCTAACACCAATGAATAAAATACATGTCCCAGTACTACTCGAAGAAACAATACAATCCTTGAATATCCAACCAGATGGTTTTTACATAGATGGAACACTAGGAGATGGGGGACACAGTATAGAAATACTGAAAAGGCTATCAAATAAAGGATTGCTCGTGAGTATAGATCATGATCCATATGCCATAGATTTTGTAAAAAAATACTACAAAAAATACATGTCTAAAAATTGGAACATCTACAAATCAAATTTCAAAGACATAGACAAAATATCTCAACAAATAGGGAGAACACCTGATGGCATAATTCTAGACTTAGGAATTTCCTCTAGACAACTAGAAGATTCACACAACAGAGGCTTCAGTTACAACGAAGACAACGAGCCACTAGATATGAGAATGGATACATCACTAAATGTAACAGCTAAGGATCTCTTGAATATGCTTTCTGAAAAAGAATTGTCTTACATATTTAGAAAGTATGGAGAAGAAAAATATTCTTCTAAAATAGCAAAAGCTATTAAACATGACATCTCTGATATCAACACCGTTGGAGATCTTAAAAGAATTATCTACAAAGTAGTGCCGGCAGATAACTCTAACCTTAAGAACCCTTCTCGCAGAGTCTTTCAGGCTCTGCGAATAGTGGTAAACGATGAGTTACATAACTTAGAACAAGCGTTAGAGAACTCTTTTAAGATCTTGAACAAAAACGGAAGAATTTCAATTATTTCCTTTCACTCTCTGGAAGATAGAATTGTTAAAAAATTCTTTTTAGAGAAGCAGAAAAGCGGAGAAGGAATTTTGCTGTATAAAAGCTATATTGCCCCAACCGATACAGAAATTATACAAAATCCCAGATCCGCTTCTGCAAAATTAAGAACTTTAATTAAAAAATAGATAAAACAAGTAAAATGAAAAAAACTGCCCAGTTTACTAAAAATATACCTCTTCTTATTTTTGTTATGTCCCTTACTTCTTTTGTCCTTTCTCAGCTTATTATAAATTCAATACTTGCTCCTTTGGGGACTGAGTTACAAAGTCTTAATAGGGAGAAGAATTTTTTAGTTGAAGAAAATCGTACTATGGAAGAGCAAATAGCAAAAGCAAATTCAATAACGGTTGTACACAAACTAGCAGACAAAGCTCTTTCTCTCTCTACAACTCCTAGGACCACAATATATTTAGAAAAAGATTCTCTTGTTGCAAATAGATAGTAAATGTCAAAGCTTAATCATTTGTACAAAAGAAATACTAAGAAAAATACACACAAAACCTCATCAGGTTCACATCTGAGCAGTATTGCGATATTGGCATTTTTAGTATCAAGTATCGGGATTATTGTCATTATACAAGCATTTAGATGGCAAATTATTTATGCTGAGAAATTTAAGGAGTTATCCAAAAGCCAATACTCTAAGAATGAAGAAGAAACACCTCAGAGAGGAGTTATTCAGGCAAGTGATGGGACTGTTCTTGCTATTGATCAACCAGTTTGGAATGTTTATGCAACATTAAGTATGAATGAAGATGAAAGAGATTTGTTCTTTAGCAAAAAGGATAAATTTGTAGCTGAAGTATCTGGAATATTAAATCTACCCTTAGATGAAATAGCTTCGAAAATTACAGATGATTTTGTATATGCTCCACTTGCGAAAGGTATTTCTACAGAGAAGAAGAAGGCTTTGCAAGAGATAAATATTTTTGGAGAAGGAACAGAAGGCTTTGGACTGTATTTTGAAAAAGAAGAACAAAGGGTGTATCCAAACGGATCTTTAGCAGCTCATGTCCTTGGTTTCTTAGGTAAAAACGAGAAGGGAGAACAGATAGGACAATATGGTATTCAAGGATACTATTTTAAAGATATTGCTGGTAAATCTGGGTATTCATATGAAGAGAAGGATTCCTCAGGAAATGTAATATTAACATCAGAGTATGAACCAGTACTCCCTAGAAGTGGAAAAAATTTCAAACTGACTATCGTACCTAATGTTCAAGCTAAAGTAGAGGATATCCTTGAGAAGGGTGTTAAATCCGCAAGAGCAAAAAGTGGAACTGCTATTATCATGAATCCAAAAACAGGAGCAATCATAGCGATGGCTAACTATCCAACATACAATCCTAGCGAATATTGGAGAGTTTCCGAACCATGGATTCTAAAAAATAGGGCAGTGTCTGATGTTTACGAATATGGTTCAGTACAAAAGCCTATCACATTCTCAATAGGGATAGAAACGAAGGCTATTGATCCTACATATACATGTAATGATGCAACTGGATATCTTGATTTATACAAGGCAACAGGGTATGAGGATTTGAAAGGGAAAAAGGTCTATACATGGAATAGGGCAGCAGCAGGTCTTCAAGATATTGCTGATATATTTAAAAATTCAAATAATCCATGTACTGCACAAGCAGCTTTAAAAGTTAATTCTTCAGAGTATTATTCGTACCTAAAGGATTTTGGAATTGGAGAATTCATAGGTATAGGACTTCAAGATGAAGCTACAAGCTATATGAAGCCTTTTGATTACTGGACAAGGTTAGATATTATTACATCTTCGTATGGACAGAGTATATCAGCAACACCTCTTCAAATACTTTCTGCATTAAGTACATTTGCAAATGGAGGACAGAGGATGAGACCATATATAATTTCTGAGATTTCAGATGAGAATGAGACTATACAAATCAAACCAGAAGTACTTTCTACACCTATATCTAAGGCGACTGCTGATGAAATTAAAAAGGATTTGGTGCTTTCCGTACAAAGAAACTCTTTGGGAGGTTTTGCTAAAGGCTTAGAACAATATGACATAGCGGCAAAAACTGGAACAGCACAAGTGCTTGATACTGTAAATGGTGGATACAAAGATGATGCTACAAATGATACGGTTATCGGATTTGCACCTGCAGATGACCCCAAAATGATTATGCTTGTAAAACTAGAAGAGCCTCAGATTGCAAATTTTGCATCTTTGACTACTGTTCCAATATGGAAAGATATCTTCCTTGCTGTTGCGGATAATCTGGAAATATCCAAGAAAAATTGAGATAATCATTCATAGCCTATTTATTATATCTAATACACAACCATGATTGAAATACTAAAGAAATCTATAGAAGCCCTTTTTGTATCTACAATGGCATCTGCTCTTTTTGCACCAATAATGATAGATATGTTATATAAATTTGGGCAAGTTAGTGGAATAAAGAAATCAAAGATAGGGGGAGGAGATGGTGATAACAGCCTTTTCATGAAGATAATGAGAACTGCTACAACGAATGGTACTCCAAATATGGGTGGTGTACTTATTTGGATTATTGTTCCATTGATAACACTTTTACTAGTTCCTGTTACAGGTGTCATAAAGGTATTTTTAATCGGATTTGTCCTATTTGGCTTGTGGGGATTTATAGATGTTGTTGTATTTACTAATGGCTTTAAAGACAATGAGAAAATGAAGGCCTTTCAGGAAACATTTGAATGGAGAATGTTTAAGCTTGTTTGTTCAATAGTTATTAATACTTTTGTGATGTTTATGCTTAAGAAAACAGGTTATATCGATTCTTTTAATATCACCAGTGCTATTGCAATAAATTTTACATCCATAATGGCCATAATAATGGGAATAATAGGGCAGTTCGCCGTCTATTCCGCAGAGATTTCAGATGGTTCTGATGGACTAATGATTGGGATTTTCATAATAATCACAATTGCAATGGGCTTGTTACTCTTGATAAAAGGACAATATGACTTTCTTCCAATTCTAGGAATAATTTTAGGTGTACAGATTGTTGATTTGTATTTCAATATTCCACCTGCAAGATTTTGGAATGGAGGGCCTGGTGCAATGCCTTTAGGCTTTTCAATGTTTTTCATTGCCTTAGTTACAAGTAATTTGATTCCTTACTTCTTAATAACTTCAATTACATGGTTGATTATGTTTTCAAGCATGATACAAATAGTTAGTATGAAATTTTTTCACAAGAGAGTATTTAAAATTGCACCAATACATCATCATTTTCAAGCTATAGGGTGGCCACAATACAAAGTAGTTATGAGGTTTTGGTTGTTTACACTATTTACAAGTATAATTGGAATATATATTGGTATATTGATTTAATCACAATTGACAGTAGATGAATCACATGTACATATTTTGCCATTTTCAGTAGATTCAAATATATCTCCCTGACCATACAGAATTCCATCATAATAGCAGGCACCTAAATCAAATATTTTGTTTTCTTCGCTTTTGTAAAGTACGGAGAATGATTCTACCTTAGGTATTGATATATTCGATATTAAGAATATATCTCTAATTACACAAGGAACGGTGTACAATGACGAATCTTTGTTTGTTAAAGTTGTAAGCACTAAGCTATTTTCTTCTAAAGTGTACAAACCTGTTTGAATTGGAGCATCACCATCATCACTACAATATGCTTCTCTTTCCAAAGTTATGCGGATGCTATCTTTATTTTGATCTATGTTACCTGCCTTGATTTTTGTATAGTCAGGATTTGATTTACCCAAGGATTGAACATATTGATATGAGAGATTAAGGCCTTCCGTTTTGAAAGAAGTATATGGAACATCTTTTTGAACACTTTCACATACTATTCCTTCTGCACCCTTACATACACAATTTGAGTATTCTTTGTAAGAAGGTACTATATCTCCATTGTCATAATGTATTCCATTAAACTCACATGTCTCTCCACCTTTCTCTGAGAATGCACCTATGAAAAATAAAAATATACAAACTCCAAAAAAGAAACATGTTAGTAAAAGAAGCCAATTCTTCCGCTGCATTTTTTTCATAACAGAAGAATTCTATCACATAACAACACAGTGTGATACAATACCCTTCATGCACGACTCACATGTACATCTTACTAGAGAGCCACTAATGTCAAATTTATCGAGTATTGTTAACTCATTCTTGGGCAATGGTGGTAAACATATTCTTTCTCAAGCAACACAAAGTGATGATTTTGATGCAAATCTACACTTAGGGGATCTTTATCCCCAAGTAATACAAATAGCTATTGGTATTCATCCAACATTATTTGAAGATATGCATACTACGAATATTTTTACAGATGGTCAGAAAGAGATTAATCTTCTTGAGAAGTATGTAGAGAAACACCATGAGAGAATTAAAGCCATTGGAGAGTGCGGACTAGACTATTATCAGTTTACTCTAAACGATTCATATACCACAGATGTAAAAGAACAACTCAAGGAGATACAAAAACTATCGTTTAGGAAGCATTTACAATTGGCTCTTAGATATAATCTTCCATTAAGTATACATGCTAGAGATATGATGGATTCTGATCAATGTGTAAATGATGTTTTGAGAATAATATGTGAAGAAGGGAATGGAAGATTAAGAGGTGTATTCCATAGCTATACTGGAAGTGTATCTTTGTTAGAAGAGATTTTAGATTTAGGATTTTACATAGGTTTTAATGCAATTATTACATACAAAAGCGGTCAAAATGTTAGAGATATTCTCAGACATACTCCAGATGATAGGATTCTTTTCGAAACAGATGGACCATTTCTTCCACCTCAATCTGTTAGAAAAAATAATCAGATAAAAGAGAAGTTTGCACAACCAGCTGATGTAAAAGAGATAATAGAAACTGCCTGTGAGATAAGAAATGTTACATACAAGTCTTTGGAAGAGAGTACTGATTCTAATTATTCTCTTCTTTTTCTTTAGTCTCCTTGTTATTAAATATACAAACAAATTCTCCATGGGGAGATTTTTCAAAGTTTCTTTCTGTAAGAGTATTTAGAACATTTTGAATACTTCCATATATATTTTCTTCTCTAAGTTTTGAGATATCTTTCGCCAAGAAACATTTACAATCATATCCTAAGATATTTCCTGCGAGATTTAGAAGTTTTATGAGCCTGTTGGGTGATTCATACACAACTATTGTTATTCCTTTGTCATTGTATTGCTGAATAATTTTTTGTCTTTTGGTATCACTTTTTGGTAAGAATCCAAAGAAAATGAATTTGTCTGTCGGCAGCCCAGAAATTGACAGTGCACTAGTAACTGCTGATGCTCCTGGTATTGAAACTACATCATAGCCGAGATCACGGAGTTCTTTGACAAGTTTGTATCCTGGGTCTGAGATTAGTGGAGTTCCAGCATCAGATATTAATCCTAAGTTTAATCCCATTTTTAATTTTTCAATTATTTTTGGCATTATTTGGATATGATTTTGGTCTCGGTACGAAATTAGAGGTGTTTTAACTTTGTATCTTTCAAGGAGTTTTCTAGATTCTCTTGTATCTTCAGCAAGTATAAACGAAACACTTTTCAGTGTTGAAACAGCTCTGTATGTTATGTCTTCGAGGTTTCCAATAGGTGTTGCTATGACATATAGTTTTCCATTTTTCATATTTGAATTTTTTCTAAGTTTATAATTGAGTTTAATATTAATTTTTTGTTTTTCATTGTAATGTCCTTACTGTTGAAAGCTTCTTCTACATTATATCCTCCTATGTTTACCCTGTCTAAATCAATTGCTGTAGCAAAAGTTCCTAGATTTTTTCCTAAGTCATCTATTAGTGTTCTAATGTATGTTCCAGAGGAGCAGGTAATTTCGAATTTGATAATAGGCCAATCGTAATTAATAATATTAAATTCTTTTACAAAGATTTTCCTTGGATTAAGAACAATTGTTTTACCTTCTCTAGCTAATTCATATGATTTTTTCCCCTGTATTTTTTTGGCAGAATATATTGGAGGAATTTGATTGATTTCCCCAAGGAATTTTTCTTCTAACTTTTTTTCGATTTTTTCTTTGGGTATTTTACTTAAGTTTTTGTCAACAAGAATTTTTTCCCCTGTAGGATCTTGTGTGTCCGTTGCATAACCAAATTCTGCCGTTACAATATATTTTTTCTTCAGTTTTCCAATTGATTCCATCAATTTTGTTCCCTTTCCAAGAAGTATAATCAAGAGTCCAGTTGCAAATGGGTCTAGTGTTCCAGCGTGTCCTATTTTCTCTTCTTTAGGAAGGATTTTCTTTAGTCTGCGGATTACATCATAGGATGTAATTCCTTTCTCCTTGTTAATCAACAAGATTCCATCTATCATATTTGGTGTGTATAATTTTACTTTTGTAACAATGATATCATAATGCTTAATGGAATATCTCTTGCTTTAATAATGGCAGGCATAGCTTTGGTTGTGCTTTTTGCTGTATCGATAATAGGGAATAGACTACTCGCTCCACTTGTCAAAACTCCAAAAGATGTTTTAGATGAAGTAATTAGAGCTTTTGATTTGATGAGTGGAGATACATTTATTGATTTAGGAAGTGGATATGGAGATGTTGTTTTACAAGCCTATGCTAAAGCACAATGCAAATGTATAGGATATGATATATCTCCAATACCTGTGATGGTTTCAAGAATAAAAAAGGCAGTTTTGTTTCCAATGAAAAATAATATTTCTTTTGAACTAGCTGATGTGTTTAGTATTGAACTGAATGGTAGTCCCAAGATTTATTGCTATTTGAATAGAACTAGTTTAGAGATATTAAGAGATAAGCTGAGTAAGGTGATAGATTCCGGAGGAACAGTATATACATATGCATATGAGATACCAGATGTTAAAAAGAGTAGGGTTCTAAAACTTAAGAATAGGGATAATTTGTATATATACAGCAAGGTGAAGTAACAGTGTTTTAAGGTGGTATAATTGTGTATGAGTTTCTATGAGCCTTTAGCATCTAAGTATAGGCCTAAAACATTAGATGAATTCGTAGGACAGGAGCATTTGGTGGGGGCGAATGGTCCAATCCGAAAATTCTTGGAAAGTGGAGATATACCATCTATGATTTTTTGGGGTCCTCCAGGTACTGGCAAAACAACTCTTGCATATATTCTTTCCCTTAATCTCTATTATGATTTTCATAGGATTCAGGCTGTTGCTAGTGGGAAGGAGACCTTGAGAAGAATTATAAAGATAGCGATGGACAATAGGCAGTATGGGAAGAAGACGATATTGTTCCTTGATGAGATACATAGGTGGAATAAAGCACAACAGGATGCATTACTACCATATGTAGAGAATGGAACTATTATTTTAATAGGGGCTACTACTGAGAATCCTTCTTTTAATATTATAAATGCGTTGTTGTCTAGAACTAAGGTTTTTGTTTTTAAGCAACAGACAGAGGATGATATATATGGTCTTTTGAAAAGGATTTCTTCAAAGGAATTCCCTGATATACAGATATCTGAGAAGATACTCAGGCATATGGCTTCTCTTTCAAATGGAGATATTAGGTCAGGATTGAATATTTTGGAGATGAGTATAAGTTTAGTAAAGGCTGAAAAGAAGAAGGCAGTAACAGAGGAGGTTTTGAAGAATACAGTACAGAGTCCTTTGTACTATGATAAGGATGGGGAGGAGCATTACAATTTGATTTCCGCTGTTCATAAATCCATGAGGTCTTCTAACCCTGATGCTGCATCATATTGGGTTGGGCGTATGCTTGCGGGCGGAGAAGACCCTTTATTCATAGCAAGAAGATTGCTTAGATTTGCAAGTGAGGATGTTGGGAATTCGGATCCTTTTGCTTTAGTTTTGGCAAATAGTGTGTATGAGGCCTGCCAAAAGGTTGGTATGCCAGAGTCAGAGATTTTTTTAATACAATTAGCAATATATTTAGCAAAGGCTCCTAAAGATAATACTGCCTATGTTGTTGAGAATTTAGTGAAAAAGGATATTGAGATGTATGGGAATTTACCAGTACCAATGAACATACGAAATGCTCCTACTAAGTTGATGAAAGATTTAGGGTATGGAAAAGGATATGAGTATGATCATGATTTGAAAAGCAAGAAATCTAACCAACAGTGTATGCCTGATAAGCTCAAAGGTAGGAAATATATTACTTAAAGTTATCCTCTATTTTCTTTTTCTTCTTGTTTCTACTTACTTCATCGTGTTTCGTTACATATCTCCCTATCTTAATTGCCTTTCCTCCTATTGTGATGTACATGTCATCTATGAATTGTGCCATAGGGTAGAGGAGTATTCCCAAAATTAGAAGTGTTCCTCCTATTATGATATTTCGCATGTATGATGATTCAAATATGGAAGTCTGTGGATATGATTCCACAGGAGCAATTGGACATAAGCATGTAGATTTACTGCATTTGTCCCAAGTGCATGATGCACCACTAGGATTTCCTTCTTCACATTGTTCGTTATCTTGCAATTTACCATCTCCACATGATTCAACTTCTTTTACTTCACAAGTGCATGATGATTTATTGCATTCATCCCACAAACAGGTACTACCTGTTGGATTTCCCTTTTCGCATTTCTCACCTGTATCTAATTTTCCATCTCCACATTCAGGTTCTACACATTGGCACTTTAATTGGTTACATTCATCCCATTTACAAGTGTATCCTGTTGGATCTCCTTTCTCGCATTTCTCACCTGCATCCAATTTCCCATCACCACATCCGGAAACAACACCTTTACAATTGGTATGATTACAATCTGCCCATTTGTAAATTGCTCCTGATGGATCTCCAACTTCACATTGCTCTCCAGCAACATTCAATACTCCATCACCACAGTAAGGAGCTGTAACAGTAGGGCATTTACAGGTAGTATTACTACAAGTATTCCAAGAACATTTAACACCTGATGGATCTCCCTTTTCACACTGTTCTCCAGATGTATTCCCCAATATACCATCTCCACAATATGGATTACTGGGATTGGAAGGAACGATAACAGGAGGTTCTGATACTGGAGGATTACATCTATCACAAACAAGACTTTCTACACGACATACCTGATCACATGTACCGGTCAGAGCAGATGTCCATACACTTCCACAATTGCAAAGAATAGATGATGTAATATTATTTCCTTCCCCCCCTTCACACTTATCAACATTAGCCTTGCCAGTAGGCACAATAACTGCAGTCCCAGTAGCAGCATCAAATCTAGCATAATAGTCAGTCTCCTTTTTGGTAGTTCCAATAACCTGATAAATTTTACCTGTAGCATCATCGACAGATATAGATATAAATATACAATTTCCATCTCGGGAATTCGCATCGGAAACACTTTTGCATTCATCAGGTTTACTATTACAATCAATTAAAGTCTTTCCAGAATCTAACGAACATAAACCTTTTTCTTTTACTTTTTCAAAAGCATTCTTTTTAGCAGCTTCCATTGTAGTAGTTGTCGTTGTTTTTCCATCCGTCCCAGTAGAGGTAGTATAGGTGCCTGTAGCCACAAGATATGCATTAAAATCTCCTGCAGAAATAACTTTACCTGTTTTGCCACCTTCAGAGTCAAGGACCACAATATCATTAACAGTTCCTCCACTTGAAGAAACAACATCATTAATAGCGACAGCTTTTTTACTTCCACTATCAATTAAAGAACCAGTCGTTTTGTCAAAACTATATTTTTTGCCTGCAATCTCTATATACTCACCTTCCTTCATATTCAAAATTTGTGTATAAACCTTTGCTGATTGTGTCGCAGCATTCTGTGCGACGATATGTGCTGCGTTATTCTCAAAAAGTTTTTCATCTTTACGCATTTGTTCTGCCCTCTCTTGATAGTAACTACTGCCAGCATCCACTCCAGCTGCAACCCTCTCCGCATAAGTAGCACACCCTGCACCAGTCTCATAATCACATGCAAAACTATTTAATGGAGTATATTTACTCTTAGTATCATTAACCTTGTATGTAAGATAACCTAAAGACGTCACCATAAAAAACACTTGCAATCCTAAGATAATAGATTTCGTTTTTTTGAAAATCTTGTCTTTAAAAACAAAGATTAAAACAAAGCTTACAATTACAAGAATTACACAAGCTATAATAAGCACTAAAACAGTAGTATCAAGCTCTTTTACCCAATCAATAAAAGTTTTCGATTCCAAACTTTTATTGTAATTTTCTATAGCCTTGTTAAAAACATCTACATTTTCAGCAATTCTTTCTTTAACAGCTGAATTTTCTACTTCTAAAGCAAATCTAGTTCCAATATCAAAAGCTATTTCATCAAACCCATATATACAGGAATCCAAATATATCATTGTGGGAACATATAGGGTGTCTACTCCACACTTTTCATCATACAAAGCCTTAAACTCATCATATACATCTCCACTCTTAGGTACATTTACTACATTCAATTTAAAATAATTAGTAGCTGAGGGCTTAATAGAATCTATATATTTCAATAATTCCTGACTAGCAGCTGAAGAATCTTGAACAAATAGCAGAGCATCATCCTTTGTGTAATTAGAACTTTTGAAATCACTTACTTCAACTACAGCATCTTCAGCCTGTACTTTTTGATTCCCAAATACAAAAAAGAGAACAGAGACAAGAAGAAGAGGTAAAATACTCTTCACTTTGATTTTCAATTGCTTCATAGTAACATAATATCAGTGTAGAAAAATTTTTGCAATACATATATAATTGGCCTGTATGAAAGTTTACACAGACAACGAAACAATTGAAAGAATACTAACAAAAGCTGTTGAACAAATACTGCCATCAAAACAATTCCTAGAACAAAAACTCCGTTCTAGGCAAAGACTTAATGTATACCAAGGGTTCGACCCTACTGCAGATACACTACATATAGGGCATACTGTCGGTATGAGAAAACTTGAAGACTTTAGAAAACTTGGCCACCATGTCATCTTCTTAATAGGGGACTTTACTGCAAGAATCGGAGATCCCAGTGACAAAGCAACAGCAAGAAAAGTTCTGTCTGAAGAACAAGTTAAACAAAACCTAAAAAATTATGTGGAACAAGCATCCCACATCATTGACATGAACAACAAAGAAAATCCAGTTGATATACTTTTTAACAGTACATGGCATGAAAAACTCACATTCAAAGAAGTAATACAACTCTCAACAGAATTCACAGTTCAACAAATGCTCAAAAGAAGTATGTTTCAACAAAGAATTAAGGAAGACAGACCAATATACCTCAATGAATTTCTGTATCCAATAATGCAAGGATATGATTC
>Ga0116191_1003070_pt1 | contig 12353 bp, 9 predicted proteins | sample AD_UKC111_MetaG_FD_89897 | JGI IMG/M metagenome (GOLD analysis project Ga0116191, IMG submission 89897) | Active sludge microbial communities of municipal wastewater-treating anaerobic digesters from Hong Kong - AD_UKC111_MetaG | ecosystem: Engineered > Bioreactor > Anaerobic > Digestate | place...
ACCTCCATTAGCACATTCATTTACAGCAGCTACTAATTCAACTAATTTTGTTAAATCTGAATTTTTTATTCTAACACAATCTTGAAAAGCAATTAATAATTCATTTATTGTTTGATTTATTTCGTTACATTGAATTGTTGACATGAGTAATAATTTAAGAAACCCTAGTTGCTATTTTAGTGCTTGTATTAAAGAAAATATTTCCTGGTATTAAACCACCAGTTAAAGCTTCCGTATTATCTGCATAAGTCGGTAAATCATTAAAATAAGTACCATTAATAGTCGCAGAAGGTGCAGTCACTCTTATAAATTGATTAGTTGTCCAGTTTTTTACATCTTTTATATTTGAACCAGTAACAGAAACAGTTTTAGGTGTTAAAGGTAAAGATCCAATATATTTAAAAGAACCATAAGTATTATCAGAAATTTGAACAGCAATAGTATCTAAATAATTTAAAGTAACTTCTCCATCTAAACTGTCAATTTGAATTAAATTTTTCATTCTGTCAGAATGAAATTTTCCAGACTCAAGTATTAATTGAGAATGACCTATTGATTTGCAAAAAGCCTCTTCTCCACCAATAATAAAGCCTCCAGAATAACCTTGTTGATTAGTTTGACTAAAATTTTCAATTCTAATATAACCATTACTTCTACCAGAAGTTCCATCTGTCCTGTTTATAATATAAAATAAATTATCTTTTGGACTATATACAGAAGATGCTTCTGTTTCATAATTAGTATAATAATTATTAAAATTCATGTCAATATTATACCATGAAGTTGAAGTATTTAAATTATAAACTAATGTTGAAGAAGATCCTACAATTTTACAATTTTTCATTGTAAATCCACCCTCACCATACCAATTAATATCTTTATTAACTATCATATAATTTGTAGTTGGTAAAGTGTTTTGTGCGTAAACTGTACCACCAAATAATGTTCCAACAGAAGAATAACTACTAAAATCTTCTTGATATGCTGTATCGTAAATTTTACAATTTTCAAAATCAATACCTACACTATTTTGAAAGGTAGATATACTTGGAGATTTATAATTTAAATTATAAATCATTTTATGTTTTGTTTCTGAAATAATGGTAACATCTTTAAAAGACATAAAGATTGTGTTATCTAATTTTCCATTTATTGTTTTTGGATCTAAGTTACATAAATATTGTGTAGATATAAAGTAATCTTGAGTTCCTCTATAATAAATTGTAAAACCATTACCCCTTAATCTTAATTGATTTATACTTAAATAAGTCATAGCATCGGCTCCAGTACTTGGAACTATAACATCGCTCAATAGTTCTATAACACCTGTTTGAGCATATCCTGGTTGTAATATTGTTCCTCCATTTGGAGCATCTATATAAGCATCAAATGCTTTTTTCAAAGATTTAAATGGTTTAGAAATTGTTCCAGTTTCTTCTGTAGCTAAAGAATTTACATTTACATAAAATATAACATTATTTACATCTATTGGAGTATTTATAGTAATTTCACCAGAAGCTTCTGTTATTTCTAAATTATTTGTTTTTAATCTTTTTCCACTAATTAAAATACTATCTCCAACTGTAGATATTCCAGAAAGAACTGGAATACCTGTTGTTCCAGCATTAACAACATCTATTTTTTTAAAATTAAATACTGTGTCGTTTCCATTTACAGTTTTATCTTTATATACTGGTTGACCAGTTCCTAAAGAAGTAGCGTCGAAAGATTTTTCATCAGCTTTGTTAACATATTCTACTTTAAAAAAATTATATTTTTTATTAGAATAAGTTATTCCGAAAGTAGTTATATTAGAAGGATATGTAAAATCACCATTAAATAATAATCCAGTATCTTCTTGTCCTGATAAAACTTCTTTCCATTCCCATATTGTTTTTTCAGCAACACAATATACTCTTAAACCATCATAATATGTAAAAGCTAATTGATTATTATCTCCTAAGTGAGATAACGTGTCTTCATTTAAAGCATATCTTTTTACATCTAATGGAATTTGTGTGGTTATATTTAATCCTTTTGGGATATTGTTTGAATCTTGTGACATATTATGTTTTTATTATTTTAAAATTAATTTCACCATTTGAATAAATATATTTTGATACAAATAATGTTGTATTTATATCTTGATAATAATGTGTATCAAATGTATCTGTTACATTATTATTTAATATGTCTATTAAATTATAACTACTATTGTTTGATTCAAGAATAGCAAAACATAATCTACCTATATTAGTGTAGTTTATTAATTTACCTTCATTAAAAGAAATTAATGAATCTTGTTGTTTATTTGTAAAATATCCTGTCTGATTTACTAAAGGTAACAAATCATTGTAAGTTGTAGAATAATCTTCTTCTTGCCAATAAAAAACGTTTTCAAATTTAGGATAAGTGTTACAATCAATTGTTTCAGCTTGAAAAAATTTAGTTTTTACCGGAATTTGATATTTTATTAAATTTTTAACTTTACAGATATCTTGAGAATTAAAATATATACTACTATAAATAGCCATTAATTTTCTTCGTTGTTCATTATTTAATGTTAAACAACATCCATTTAATAATTTAAATACAATATTTAAAATATATAAATTTTTTGAACTTAAAGATCCTGTAATTTTTGATTTGTTATAAATTTTATCTAAAGAACTTATTAAGACAGGTATGTGATTATTATCATCTATTTCAATCATTATACAATCTGTTTAAATTTACTACAAGAAGTACACGATACATTTCCACATTCATTACATTCTTCTAAAGAACATAATTTTTTTAATTTATTTATTGTAGAAATTGCTTGTAAATAATAACCTAAATCGATTGACTTTTCTATTGAATCAATTAATAAAGAAATTGTAATTAATGTATTTTTAGAATTTGTATCTTTACAATTTAAACAATTATCAATTTCAGATTTTAATAAAAAATTTAACATGCATTGGTAATAATTTGTTAAACTATAAGTAATACCTAATGCAGGATATAAACATTCTGGACAATCTTCATTTGGAGCATTATCTTGAACTTCAATAAAATATATATCTTCAAATTTTGAAATACCTAATTCAGAAGTTGTTACAATAATTACTTCTCTATTATTAGAATTTTCAAGTTTGTAATTTAAATTTACAGCTAAAGAATAATCTTTAAATGTATTAATATTCCATAACATTAGTGATGTAATATCATAGCCAACAGTTGTTTGAACGTCTATTGCTAATTGGGTACCACTATTAATTATTTCAAAATTATTTATTACTACTGCCATATTTTTTGTAAAAAAAAAGGAAGAAGAAATTTTTCTCTCTTCTTCCTTTTGTTAGGTTATTATTACGATGTTGCTAAATTAGCAGGAACACCTGCATTTGGAGCAACTGTTCTAAGTTTTGCTAAAAAGTCATTTGTTAATGAGTTTGAAGCAATTGTACCTACAGTAAAAGGAAAAACAACATGTAATTCTTTAAATTGTCTTTCTACATTTACTCCAGTTCTATCTTTATGATATCCAATTACAACACAATTATAAGTTCCTGTAGGACTTGCTAAATATGTTGGGTCAAAATTGTTAGGGAATCCCATTTCACGACCATAATCAGCATTTTCATAACCCATTAATGAATATTCAGCTAAAGAAACTTGTTTTCCAGTACCAACACCTGCTTTAATACCTTGAGTTAAAGTAGTTGTTAATATGTTATAAGATGTTCCAGCTGCAGCAAGTGTTGCTGGAGAATTATCTTTAACTGAAGTTTCTATTTCAAAATTAACAGGATCTCCTGCAATTTTACCAAGTTTAAAAGATTGTACTTGACCTGTAAAAACTAAAGTTGAGCCTGAAACAGTAACTTGAATTTCTTTATATTCATTATCTCTCTTCAATGAAGCATTTAAGTTTGCTGCTAATTGATTTAAAATATCAGTATAAGTTAAAGTGTTATTAACACTTGTTACTACAAAACCATGAATATGTCTAAAGTTTTGAGGAGAACCTATTCCATCAAACTTACGAATAGATACTCTATAAGTAGCGTTTGCAATAGGAGTTCCTGTAAAACCACTCACAGTAATTATTTTTGGTAATTCTGGAGAATACGTACCTACTTTAACATAATCAATCTGTAAAGGATCAATTGTATCTGAAGCATCTACACCTGTCAAAGAAGTATCTTTTTTATGAATTACTTTAAATGGTAAGTTTGCAGCAATAGCCGAACCATCTGCTTTAATTACAGCAACTTCACCTAAAGAAGCTCCTGAATTAAAAGTTGAATTTGTTGTTTCTGAAGCTACGGCTGTAGCCACCATTAATTTACCTACATTTTTTGGAGAAATTATACTCGCCATATTTTTAATTTTTAATTATTTCTATTATTTAATTGAACTTTATTTTTTAGATTACTTTCTCTATAATCACTATATGCTAATTCTACTGCTCTATCTAAAATTTCTGGATGAATTTCTTTATTTAATTTACAAGTTTGTTCACTTGTAATTCCATCAATTGTTAAATTCATTCCTGAAAATTCAGGATCTGTTGCTAAATTTGTCAAAATTATTGGTTCAGGATATTTTAAATATCTAATTTGATATTCAATAATATCTACATTACTCACTATCTCAACCATTGACGAATTATAATCTAATCTCCAAGCTTTTTCTTCGTAAGGTTTTCTAAAAGGATTTTTAATATTTTCTTCAAATTGATCCAATGTTGTAGGGACAATAGTTAATTCTTTTTCACATCCATTTTTTTTAAAAATTCCTTTTTCATGCTTTATTAAAAACACGTCTTGAGGAAGTACACAAAATTTAGAATTAGAATTAATATTTTGAGAATTACTAATAAAAGAATTTGACTTATAGTCTTTAATTAATTCTTTTAAATCAGTTCTTCTTTTATCAGAACCTTCAAATCCTTTTTGATATTTATTTTGTAAACCATTATATTCTTTTATAATCTCAAGTTGAGCTTTAGTTAAATATACAGATTTTTCATATTTATCAATTCCAGGTGCAGCATTTGATGCAATATTATTATAAAGAATATCAAATTGTAAACTAAATTCACTAGTTGTCATTTATTATTTTGTATTTGACACTCTTGCTTGAATTAAATCTCGAACTTCTTGATTTTTAGGATCAATTAAATAGTTGACAGCATTTGGTAATGAAGCAATTTCTCCTTGTTTAGCTAATGTTAAACCGTCAATTGTTTCATACTTACCATTTTTCTTTAAAATAATACCTGCATTTTCTGCAAGAGCAATTAATGTTTTTGTTTCAAAATTAGGATCTTCTACTAAATTTAAAAAATCTTTTGTTCTAGTATCTACTAAAGTTTCTACTTCAGTATTAATATATTTCATGGCTGAATTATCTGAAACTTTTTTACCAGTCATTAAATAAATTATCGATACTAATACATCACGATTATCTTCAATTTTCCAATATTGTTTCCAAGCTGATTTAGTTAAATCTAATTTTTTAGATCTATCTTTAAGTTCTTCACCAGATCTTGTAATATAAAATTGATAAGTTCCTTTATTCATTTTTTTAAATTCTTCTAAAGATGGCGCAATTACATCTGACCACGCTAAAAGAATTTTATATTTTATATAATCTTCAGGTACGGATAAATCTAAAATATTATCAATTTTTTCAAGACTTACAAATTGGTTTTTCCAAAAATCACTATAAATTGATAAATTAACTCCTGCGAAATGTCCTTTTTCAAAAAATTCTTTTTCTTCATTTGTTAATACATTTTTTAATCCTCCATTTCTTAAAAGAGGTACACAAAATTTTCGTGTAGCACCTTCAATCATACCTCCTGAAATTACATGAGAATCTGCTACATCAGCAGCTAAACCTCTATTTCTTTTTATAAATTTAATCGTTACTTTTTCATCAGGTAACTGAAATGTTTGTTTCTCCTTTTCTCCTTTTAATACTTCTCCCATTATTTTTAATTTTTAATTATTAAAATAGTACTCCAGTTTTTTGTTCTGGAGTACTATGTTTTTTATTAGAATTGATAAATTATACTTGGAATTAATGATGCAGTTCTAGAAGGATCTTTTACCATAGCTCCTTGCATTGCATAAGCTGTAATAGTAGCACTATCTTCCATTCTACCCATATTACCAGAACCTCTTTCACCAGTGAAAGGATTTCTGAAACCTGCTTGATATCCTCTAATTTCTTCGTTATCTCTAACCATTACTTTTTGGATATTTGGCTCTTCAGTTGAACCAATGTATAAAATATCATATCTGTATGATTCTGCAACACCTCCATCTGGATGCATTATTTTATTACGAACTTTATCATCGTACATTGGATCTACTTCCAACATTACTTTAATAGAGTTAGCAAATTCATATTCAGTAAATTGATATCCTGCTTTGAAAGCATTTGAATGCAACGGAGAACTTACTTTTTGTACAACAGCAGGGTTGTTTTGAGAAAGTTCTTTCCATGCTTGTCCTTCTCTATTAATAGCTTGAGAGAATTGTTTAGCTCCTCTTTCACCTGTTCTAAGTACAAAGACTCTTTCGTTGAAATTTAATTTACCTTCAGAAAGTTCATGTAACATATCTTCTAAAATTCTCAAAGAGAAAAGATTATACGTAACAATATTTGAAACTTCCATTTGTTCACGAATACCTGAACCTGATTCAATTTTAAATCCTGATTTACCAATATTTAAGAATTGACCATCTTCTGCTCTATTAGACTTACCAAACATAATGTTGTAAGCTTTTAATCTTGAAAGATGTTGTTCAAATCTCCAATAAATTTCTTGCATCCAAGTATGTGAAGTTCTTAATTTACCAGTATTGTCAAGAGATTCAATTTTTGAATAAAATACATCAGTAGCATTTAATTTACAATTGATCATATTACCTGGAACAGTAGTTTCAACTCTAAGTTGAGACATTGTATTTTTCAATGTGTAAGGTGAGCTGAAATTAAGATCTGCACCTTTAATAGACATTGTTCTTTCAACAGGAGCTCCTTCAATTGAGAATTTTTCACCTGTTAATAATTCTGTACCTGGAACACCTTGATATGTTTCTGGTCCGCCCCATACTTCAACAGTATATACATAAGGCCCATTTACACCTTCTGCTTTAGGGTCTGCTAAAACACGATATTGATAAATATCTGGTTTAGAACCTGCAATCACATGTACATCTGTAAAATATTTTTCAGCAAACACAAACTCTATTTCAGCTCTATTTGCACCAACATTAACAGTATTACTATTTACTACAGCACCTTGATATCTTGCCTCAACCAACGGAATACTTCTCTCATGAGAACCTACCATTTTCCAAATGAAATCTCCTTCATCTTCAAGATATTTTACAGGGAACATATTCAACACTGTATCCAAGTTTTTCATACCTGCTTGTGCGAGCAATATACCTGTGATCTGAGATGCAACCATTGGTCTAGTAGCATAAATTTGACCCAAGTGATTTCGTGTTGTTAATCCTGACCAATATTGTCCTTTGGTCATTACAAATTTACCTACACTCATAATTTAATTTTAATTGTTTATAATTATTATTTTTAATATACTAACTTATCTCCAATTTCTTGATCAAAAGCATTCAAATCATCAATAAATGAAGGATCTCCTCCAGTTAATACGTGTTGATTATTCTTTAAAGCTTTTTCTAATTGGTTTATTGTATTTGTTTTTTCTTGTTTTCCAAAAATACTAAAATCTTTAAAACCTTTACTTAATGTAAATACTGTGTAAAGTTTTTGAGCAAAATCTTTTTCTTCTCTTTGAGCTTTCATTAAAGCATTTTCATCTTCTCCTGTTTTAGGATTTTTACTTACAGGAACAAACATTGTATCTAATACTTTTTTACGAGTTATTTCGTTTAGTTTAATTCCTTTTATAGGCTCTTCAGTTTTTAAAATTGAGTTTTCTAAAAGTTCTCTTTGCTTTTTTTGCTCTTCTTCTTTTTGAATTTTTAAATTCTTTTCGTATTCTTGTTGTTGTGTGAATCTTTCTTTTACACTTAATTTAATATCTTCAAGTGCATCTTTTGAATCTTGTAAATCTTCACCTACTTCAAAACTACGATTTGTTAATTTTAAAGCTTTATCTTCAGAATAACCTTTATTAATAAATCCTTGATGAATAATTTGTCGTCTTAATGATTCATCTGACTCAATAGCTTCTTCAGTAATAGATTCTAACTCTAATTCAATTTCTTTTTGTTGTTTAAATGTTTCAACACTAACCCCATTTCTGAAAGCTTCTAATGCTTCTTTTTGAATATCAGTTAAATCTTTATATTCATTAGCTTTCATTTGTTCAATGACTAATGCTTCTAAATCTTCAGGTGTTTTAACATTTTCTATTTTTGAAGAATCAACAGAGGCGAGAATACCTTTATCATATAAATGTGACGCTAAGGATTTATATAAAGGAGGGGAAGAAGTTTCGTCGTCATTTTGATCAGTTTCCTCATCCTCTGCTTCTTCGACTACTTCATCCTGATTTACATCCTCGTCGATCTCTTCATTTTCTATTTCAGGCTCATCGCCATTTTCGTTTTCTAGATTTAAATTTTCATCATCTAAAAATTCATCATCTAAAAATAAATTCATTCCATAATTATTATCTTCCATATTTCTCCTTTTATTTTGCAAATGTAATATAAAAATTAAAAAAATATTGATTTTTTTTAAAATGCAATATAGCTATTATGCAGCTTTTTTCTTAATTCTTGAAACTGCTATTTTTTTATCTTCACGTTCCATTTTATCTTTATGCATTATCATAGCATCTTGTAAAGCTTTAATTTTTAACATTACATCATCCTTATGTTTTTTATAATCAAATTCGTCAACACTTGAATCATCTGTTTCTTTAACTTCTTCTGGAGCATTTTCTAATTGAAGCATAACCTTCTGAATTTCAGTTTCAGCTTTAACATCAATTTCGTATTTCTTGAGATCTCTATCAAGTTGTTTTTGTTCCATTTCCATAGAAGTTGCTTCTTGTGCTTGCTTAATTTTGTCTTCTTCAATTTTAGCATTTCTTTCATTCATCTCATCTTCAGCGTTTTCTATTTTTCTTCTAATATCTGCTATAGATTGAGATGTTAAAACATCAATTGCTACAGAATAAGAACCTCCATTTTGCATAAATGCTTGTGCAAGAACTTCAAGAGTTTCTTTTACTTTTTTAACTTTAGATCCAGTACTAACAATAAGTCCATAATCTGCTTCATTAATTTCATTACCATCAATATCAATCATTATAATTGACATATCATCAGTAATTGCTTGAAGCTTTTTCTTATTATCTTTTAATGCTATCTTGGCAGTTTCAAGAAATACCTGTAAACATCTTTTCTTAACATCTTCATGTTTCATATACCACCATTCAGTAATATGTGATGATTGTGTTACAGCTCTTTCAGTACCACCAACAGTTTCTCTATTAGATACATTACCTTCTCTTTGTCTAGAAACACCTGCAATTTCACCCATTTCAGCTTTAATAAATTCAAGTAAATTTGTATGCTGTTGAATATAATTACCAGTTTCAAGATCTAAAGGTCTAATATTAGTACCATTCATTTGTCCTGCAAGTTTACCTTGAGAAGAACCCATATTTCCTTCTTTAAAACCATCAATAACACCAATACCTAATTTAGTAGCTTGAGCTAACCATTTTTCTGGCTCCCATCCAGAAGGTATTAATGACATATCTAATAATAAAATTTTACCAAGATTCTTTGCAATAGCTTTATTTAATCTGTCCCAAATAACATCATATAGATATTGATAATTTTTCATTTTATCAACAAGAGAAACAGCTCTACCTTGACTTGTATTATAAACTTCACCTACAATACCTGGATGACAAACAGATGGATTACTTAATCTATTATATTGAACAGGTTTAGGACGCATTCTAATATAAATATCTTTAGCTATTTTAGTTCCTTCCCACCATTCATTTACCCAATAAGAAGTAAGTTCTTCACCTAAATCTTTATTAGGAATATATTCTTCAGACACAAATTTATAATCAGGCTCTCCTGTTAACTCATCATAAAATTTTACTTTAAATATTTGTTTTTGAGATCTCCAATAAATTCTTAAAACTCTAATGTTACCTGCAGAATCAATATATTTACTTGTAAATTGATGACCATTTATTTCAGCAATATCTAAATAACTATTTATAATACTTTCATGAGTATCTCTTAACAAAAGATGATTTTGATCATCTGTAGTATAAGCACCTTTACCTGTAGTACCACTTGTAGAATATTCAGTAATTTGATCAATATCTGCAGCTTTTAATTCATCATAATAATAATCAATTATTTTACCAGGCGACCAATGATCTTCAATAACAATAAGATCTGAATCTTCAATTTTAGATGAATTAGATGATCTAACAGAATGTACTTTTAAACTATTTAATTTTTCAAAAGTAGGTTCATTTGAAACAATATCACATTGATAAATTTCTTCAGCATTAATTAAAGCATCTTTAAATCCTTCATTAAACTTATTTGAAAAATTAAGTTCTTCATAATAATGTTTAACTAAATGATTAACCATTCTTTCTCTAGAATCTTGAAAATTATATTTCAAATATTTAGAAAATTTTTCAATTTCTTTTTGAGCTTCTTCTTCAGAAAGACCTTGTTGTAAAATTGATACTAATTTTTGTTTAACTAATGCAGATTTTTCTTCTTCTTTTTTAGAAATTGCGTCAGGACTAATTACTGTGAAAAACCAATCAAAAGGTCTATTAATTTCTTCACCAATTAAAACATCTATTTTAGGTGTCATTATTGGATGATGAGGGATTTCTCTTGTAATGAAGTCAGCATCAATTCCTTGAGGATTTAATGTGTTTGCAATATCTTCAGGAGAAACAATTCCATTATAAAGATTTAAATTAATAATTCTATTTCGTAATGTTTGTCTGACTCTTTCATTATTATAGAAAGAATATTTATCTGCATGATTCACGTTATCTTTTCGCCATTGTTTACCTTTTGCAGAATATGATAATTTTTGACGAGGCATTTTTGATACAACTGTACTCATGTTTTATATTTAATAATTTGCAAATATAACATAATATATTTATTAGTTTTAAATTATTTAAAATTTTAAAATAGCTAATCGCTGAAAATACTTTTATATTTTTCAGAATTATCTCTTTGTTTTCCATAAACAGAATCAAAAAATTTACTATTTACCCAAGAATGAGAAGATTTACTTTTAGTTTCTACATTTCTTAAACTTTCCCTTTGTCTCAATTTATCTTCTCTCAATATAAAAAGCATATTTGCTGCAGAAACTCTATCAAAGTTTCCGTCAGGATTCCACACAATACATTCTTCTAGATATCCTAAAGATCTAATTGTATGTAAATTTAATTTTTTATTTTCTTCTTGTGTATAAGCTTCAGTCAACATCCAAGTTACTTGTAGTTGTCTTCCCCAAGCATTAATTGGTTTAGTTGATCTGGTACCTTTAGGATTAGACATTGATGGTTTTAACATGTCCATATCTTTAAGTATTTCAGGAGTATCTGCTAAATAATGTAAAGCATTTTTATTCTTAAAATAAGAATGTAGTCCTTTTAAATTATTTTCATAATTTGCTTGTGCATTATAAAAAACACAAAGTTTTAATGCTATTTCATAACATTGTTCGGCTTTAGGATATCTTCCTGTATATTCTGCAACAATTCTATCAGTAAGTAAATCTAATATTAATATTGAAAATAATGAATCTCCTTCATCAGCATCAATAGGGTCAATACCTGCGATATATCTTCCTGATTGAACTTTACCTGAAGAGTCTTTTTTAGGTAATTCAAAAATTTCAACAGCTCCTTCCCTATTTTTACCTCTTTCTACACTAGCTAATCTTATTGGTTTTAAATCAGCATTTGGTTTCCATTTAACTCCTTCTACTGCATCATAAACCAATTCTCCAATATAATGGTTACCTGTAAATCTTTGTTCTTCAGGTTTAATACTATCTAAATAATCACTAAGATCTCCTACAGGAAATATTGTACCGTCAGTACGCATTATTGCTTCTTGAGGTGTCACAGGTTTTTCTGCTCTAGCTTGTGTCAAAGCTGCAGGATCTGAAGTATTTTTAGCAATTAAATGTCTATTTTCAATAATTTCAATTAATGCTTTTATTACATCTGGTTCTCCATTAATTAAGTCATAACATCGATGTCTATTCATATAAGCTCCCCAAAAAAATCCACATTTTGGAGATCCTTGTACATTTTTATCATAAACATTAGT
>Ga0116191_1003074_pt1 | contig 12345 bp, 5 predicted proteins | sample AD_UKC111_MetaG_FD_89897 | JGI IMG/M metagenome (GOLD analysis project Ga0116191, IMG submission 89897) | Active sludge microbial communities of municipal wastewater-treating anaerobic digesters from Hong Kong - AD_UKC111_MetaG | ecosystem: Engineered > Bioreactor > Anaerobic > Digestate | place...
CGGTTTTCTGGATAAAGTCACAGCGCCAGATCCTGATATTCCTACAGGGGTGGCAGGAGCAACGTGGTATGAAATTCCAGGCATCTGGGGATGTGATGGAACGGTTATCCTGGACGATGTTGGCGAAACAAACCTCGTTTGGTTGCCAGTTCCGGCCAGTAGCAAATAATGAGTAACAACCCCTTGTAATTTGAACTTATATATAGGATAATAGATATAAAGCGTCTATTATCCTATATGAAATCAGAAAACCTTTCCTCACTTGAATCTTTTCCATACTTTACCATTGAAGCGGTAAAACAGCTTCTTGGCGATGAATCCGTTGCAGCCGGCACGATTCAAACCGCGCTGTACCGCTGGATGAAAGCCGGACAAATCATTCAGTTAAAAAAAGGTGTTTACATGACACGCCGCTTTTTCGAACAGCATCGCGCCGACGCTGATTTTGCACCCATGGTCAGTACGATTTTGATCCCCCAGTCCTATATATCGCTGGAATATATTTTACAGCGCAACGCCCTTCTCACCGAAATAACATATCCGGTTACTGCGGTCACGCTCAAACAGACCCGTGTTTTCGAAAACAAACTGGGAACTTTTACTTACCGCAATATCAAAGCCGATGTCTATCAGGGTTTTATATTTTCCGAATACATGGGCATTCCAACAGCCCAGGCAACGGTGGCGAAGGCACTTTTTGATTTTCTCTATTTACGCCCATGGAAGGGCAGCAAGCGGTTAGCCGGCTATGATCTTGTAGAAGATCTGCGTCTTAACCTTGAAGACTTCTCGAAAAGTGACCAGGTTGAATTTTCAACCTTCGTGGAGATCAGCAAAAGTAAAAAGATGGACCAGATTCTAAAAAACCTGAGGAAAACCGTATGGCGACATTAATCCAGTTGATGCAAAACGTCCTGTCACAAAAAGACCCTTTGCTGCCCAATGAAACCAAACGCGTGATCCTCAAGGAATTTCTACAGGCGTATACCCTCGATTTTCTCTACAATCACCCGCTATACCGCAAGCTCAATTTTTATGGCGGTACCTGTTTGCATGTGATCTTCGGGCTTAACCGGCTTTCTGAAGATATCGACCTGGATAACAGCAATGGGATTGATTTGAGTAAACTCGAAAACGACCTGCTGACATTCTACCGTTCCAACATCGGGTATGCCGATGTGACCGCCAAAACGCAGATTGGGGAGTGGGGCGTCCGGCGCACTACCTTGAAGTTCCCCATTCTCTATGCTTTAGGATTGACCTCGCATGTCAACGAACCACTGCATCTAAAAGTGGAGGTCAGCCAGCACAGGCAAATCTCTATTGTGCGCCAGACGCCGGTGTTGCTTTTTGGCCGGAGTTTTGTGGCTGCGCATTTTACACTGGAAACGATGATGGCCGGGAAGATGTTGGCCTGCCTGGAGCGCAATTTTCAGAAGGGCGAAGGAGCTGCGATCAAAGGCCGCGATTTTTATGATTTATTGTGGTTCATGCAGCAAAAGATCATACCACTGGAGGAAAAGCTGGCCAAAGACGGTCGCCAGTCCTATACGGTTCAATTCGCAATGGAATTATTGGGCGAAAAGATTGCTGAAATGAAGCTCTCAGACCTGGCAGAGGATTTGCTGCCTTTGTTCGAACAGCGGTCTTTCATCGAAGCCTGGCTGGAAGGGTTTAAGGAGAATTTTAGGGAATATGAGAAGAATTATCGATAACAAAAATGCCCGGTCTGTTGTCTGTATGTACAAAACTGCGGAAAGATGATTTACCACTAAGATATTTTCGGTTGATAGATAGAAAAAGGCCACGATCCACTTCCATGCTATTCAGACTTGGGCAATATCCTACTCTGATAAGCCGGCTTTTCCCAAGTTTTCAACGAGAAGTTCACGATAACCATCGAGCAGACCAAAACTCATCATGATCGGGTTGATGAAATTTTCAGCCATAAAAAAATTACCGAAATTCTTTCTTTATTTTTCATAAACAAAACCTTTCATCAATCAATTTTACAGGTCAAAAGATTGAATAAGTTCATCCAGGAAACCTTTAGCTAATCCTCGCTTCAGCTCTTCGTGATATGGTTGATTTCGATAGTTCCTTAAGCACTCCGTGCAACTTGTTTCAGGACCGCAGCAATCAAGGCTTACTCTTTCCCTAGCGGCCAGTATCGTATCTGGCAGATAATTCAAAACGCGCTTCACATGACCAGCTCCGCCTGGTACATCATCATAAAGGATTAAAGAGGGAATATTACTTCCCTGGTTATAGTAAAGAGTTCCGTCCAAATCTTCGCGTCGAATACCCAGTGATTCGCTGGCACCTTCCAATATTGCATATAAAACAGATCTCCAGGTATTTTCATCAGCTTGATTAGCAAGCATTCCCTCAAACCGAAGTTCCAATATATCTGTCATAAATTTGTGGCCTAACGCATATGTTTCCAGAAAGCCATTACATTGACGGCCTGTAATGGGATTCGTATGGGGAGCTGGTTTACTCTGCTTCACTCTCTCCCAAGGCGGAGGAACAGATTCGGCCGCACCGCAAGAGCGGCAAACCCGAAAGCCTTCCTTTGACTTTCCTTCGTTGATTACGATCAACCATCCATACCTGGAATATCTCTGACTAATCTTGATTTTCGGAGCATGTAAGTTTTCGACCTGTTGAAGGTCGTTTGTTGGCAAATCCCCTTTTCCAGGAATTCGATATTCCGCAAAATATACTTTCGATCCATAGATGCGAATTGGTCGACTTTCCCCAGATGCCCGCGGTTCTTGATTTTTCACAACAAAACCGAACTCCGGTTCAATAAATTCCTTCAAAGTCCGTTTTGACTTGGCACCCTTTAGATTTTCGCCACATCTAGGGCAAGTATCAATTTCATTTCCCAAAGTAGTAAAAATACCATTGCACTTTGAGCAAATCGAATAGGAATATACGGGCCACTGCTTTGAAGGTGGTTTGTGAAGCCCACCACTTACCCACACTCGTTTTGCTGCAACAACCTCAGCACCTGGAGCGAATTCAGTGATCGCAATTCGAAGGTCGCGTTGCAGTTCGATCTGTTTTGCCTCTGGGATATGAAGATGGTTGGTTCGCAGTTCGACCACGTCTGTAGGAAAACCATACTTTGGTAATATGTTGTGTGATCCAAGGTAGCCCAATAGATCTCGATTGCTGATGGTTTCCTCCATTTGGCGCAATCGATCTGCCTGAGCGAATTTAAAACGAGAATCACTGTTCAACGTTTCTTGGATCGCTTTTTCTATATCTTCCAGATCACCATTTATTTCAGCTTCAGCTCTATCCATCACTGGATCTTCCTGCAATGGGTTACTACTACCATCGATACTGGTCAAATTATTGATCCAACCCCAATGATCAATATCGAAAATTTCAATTACGGATTCAGGCAAAAGGCGATTCAAGGCTTCTCTTACTTCATCAGGATTGGTTTGAATATATTCCCTCAGTAAGGCAGCACCGCTTTTATTCACTGCGCTTTGACAGAAGAAATTTCCCCCAGTTTTATAAATGGTACCGTAATTTTCTTTCGCCCAACGGAAGAAACTGGCAAAAAGGACTGAATGGATGTGACGCCGAATTATTTTGTCATTTTCCAAGCTGATCATCGGTGGTCGGATCATACCAGACACCATCGTGTCTGGCCTGGAGAAATAAGATAAATCGTGTGATCTGCGTTGAGCGAATGTCATGGCAAATGCTGCAGAATCTGTTCGCCGACCTGCGCGGCCTGCTCGTTGTACATAATTAGCAGTGGATGGAGGCATGTTTCGCATAAGAACTGCCTGCAATTCGCCCACATCTACACCAAGTTCAAAGGTTGTGGAGCAGCTTAAAATGTTAATTTCACCGTTAACAAAATTCTGTTGCTTTTCCAAAGCCGAATCAGCGGACCATTGGGCGGTATGTTCTTCTGCAGATAGCGGAATTGGGGTTATGGTTTGATACAATCGGCGGTAATGGTTTTCGAGCCAGGTTTCAGATTGGAAATCTACAGGCTTTAATACCCCATCACACTTATAGTTAGGGCATATGCCTTTTAAGTTGAGTGTGGTTAGACCTTTACATCGCGAGCATTGATAGACCAATTGATCTGATGCGACCGGTGCGATTTCCCACATTTCATGATTTGCCTGGTACACCAAACCTTGACCTGGACGGGTTTCAGATAAGAAGTGGTATTTCCAGGCAGGGTCTTTCGTGATGTTTTTCCAGATGCCTTCCAATGTTTGTACCGCTATCTGTTCCATTTGATTTTGTTCCAAATGTGGCGCACATTGAGCCAATAATTTTAGCAGTAAGTCTGATCGGCGATTATTTCCGCGTGCAGGCAGCCATGAGAAAATATGGCTCTTTGAGTCAGGAGTACGATCTGAGATAAAAAACATTTGATTCCGAGGTGCAAAATCCTCACCTCTTGGATCCACGTTTTCCGGGAAGCGGATACATGCCTGCGCACGAAGTGTGTCAAACAGGGTAACGATTAAATTCCACGCCTCCTCGGGGATAAGATTCCAAGGATCGGATAGTAATGGGGCCGGCGGACGCCACCCTTCGGGTTTTACCAAGCAGAATTGCATCAGCCCCAATCCCTCTAGGCTGATCCTTCGATCCAAAGCTACAAATTCTTGCATGAGCCATTTATAAACTGTGCTGTTGCGTTTATCACGGCTGTCCGTTGGCAGAAACAATCCGCACCGTTCCGCGCGCTTTCTCACCCGGCTTACCATATCTTCCATGCGCAGATCTCCATCTTTTGCCTCTTGATCTTCTTCCAATGTTTGCAAAATCAATCGTCTGCGAAGAATTTGTTGGTACGTACGTTCTAAATAGGGTGCGAAGAAAGCGGCATCCTGGCGGCTGTCAGAAAAGACCAAGAGTTTACGCCCTTGTCCGGGCAGGAATTGCATTTCCTCGTCATCTGCTGGAGGTAGGTTTTGATATAAAGATGTCGCCAACACACTTACCGGAGCGTCCTGACCCGTTAAGAACGGTAATACGATCCCCTGGTTATTGCGGCTTCCACAAGAAACACACTGTTTTATTGTAATAAATGGGGTTTGGCCTTCGACCAATTTATCTGGAAGACGATTTAGTACCGCTTTTGGGGTACTTGGGCCACATTTACAACCTGTTGAAACATCTGTGCCTTGCTCAATTGCGCCACATAACAGGCAAAGTGTCCAGGGGTCTTCGTTGATATCAGGAGCATCATCCAATGATGTGCCGTCACTAATCGCTTCATCCTCATCAAGTGCGACAAGCTGCTGCGTAAAAGTAAAACCACACGTTTCGCTTCCAAATTCTTGATTCGCTGCAGCATTTGAAGAAAAGTGAATAGGTGATCCTACTTTTTCAACCTGACCGGTTAAATATCCCATGCCACAACGATAACAAGTACGTAATTCCCAAACCAATGATCCACAGTGAGGACATTTTTCCCGTCGATTCAAAAAAATTCGGGGTTGATCAGGGGTATGTCCTTTTTCATTCAAACAAACGAATGCACCTTCAAGTGCCCTGATAAAAACATGATAGCGTGCAGGGAGAAGAGGGGCGCTTTCTGCATCTCTACGAGCCCGAACCGCCAGGTCAACCAATGCTACCAACTTGTCGCCGGCCAGTTCATCGTCAGGGAATATCTCAGAAGCAATCGCAGATAGCAAGGTTGGAGATGATAAGAGCTTTTTTTGAAGTAAATAAAGTACCAGGCTATCTTTGAGTAAGAAATATAGGAAGCAAGACAATTTTTGGTCATCTGAGACGTTCTGTGCAGCTTGTTTTGCCTCATCAATAACTCGATTTGGAAGATGATTTTGCCTGCATACCGTCTCAATCGATTCAAGATCAAATGTCTCAGGAGAAGTTTTCAAAGCACTTTGAAGTTGGAGGAACAGGTTGGAATCAACCTCATACTGATGCTCACTGTTATCGGATCGTTGAATCCGTGTTGCCTGGACTACATCTTGACGATCCTGATTGTCCTCCACCCATTCAAAATTTTCACCAAATAGATGAGAAGCAAATTCCACAACTGCGGGGAAGTCTTTTGGACCGCGCCCTAATGTGGCACTGGTAGCAATCATCTGCAACTTGCCAGGTTCACTTTTTACAACTCGATCTTTCAAACGCCTTAGCAGCATGGCAATTTCGATCCCAATTGCCCCGTTATAAATATGTGCTTCATCCAGAACGATAAATTTCCATTGTTTTGCGGTAGAACCATCAAAAAAGGCATTGTCCGCCGGGCGAAGAAGTAAATATTCCAGCATGGCATAGTTGGTAAGTAGAATATGGGGTGGGGTTTGTTGCATCTGGTCACGGCAGATCAATTCGTTTTTGAGCAGGGTTTCCCCATGGAACTGGCGGCAAAATTTTTCTTGCGCCTTCTCATATTTTTGTTCGGTATCGCCAATATATCGACCAAATTTGATCGTCGGAAAGTTTGCCAATACCTTGCGTAAGCGTTTTAGCTGATCATTTGCCAGCGCATTCATAGGGTATAGTAATAACGCTCTCACGCCTGGCTGACCAAGTGTTCCATTTTTCTCCTCTTGTAATAGACGGTTAAGAATGGGGATCAAAAAAGTTTCTGTTTTACCCGACCCAGTACCTGTCGTAACAACCAGGTTGCGGTTTCCCCCACACAGTTTTCGAATTGCCTGATCTTGATGCAGATAGAGCGGTCTATCAATGGGCAAACCATTTCCACATAAATTACTAAAACCTTCATCTAAAACGCCTTGTTCAACCAGTTGTTGAATACTGCCTCCCTTTGCAAACTCTGGGGTTGCCTCTAGAAGCGGACCTTTTACCAATAAATCGGGTTGTTCCAGTGCTTGCCAGAACTGCCGGCGTAAATTGTCATCCTGGAAAGGGTACGCTGTCTTGAGATAGCGCAAATAACTTCCCCGCGTTAATTGGGTGGTTGTAATCGGGTGAATTGATTTATGAGATGTCATATCACTAATCCCTTTTATTTTGCTGCGGGTTCATGTTAAATTGAATGCTTGTTAATTGAACTATATTTCCCCGTTCTCCCGGGTATAGCAAGGCATTTCCATGTGCCGCAATCAGGTGACTCTTGAACATTTCTACTTTGGTGGTCACAAATTCCTGGCAATGCTGGCAGATGAATATTCGATTCGCTCGTGGAAATGTTATTTCGTTTGCAGCCATATTGATAAGCGCTTTTTCGCCGGTCAGATCGTAACTTTCGTAGATATGTAATGCAACGGACAGAATGTACTTTCCTTCCCCTTCCAGGAAACTGTCTACTGAAATTCGGGTGCGGGGATCCAGGATTTCCTCAATTCGGCCCCAACCAGCGTTGGTAAGAACCCAACTACCCGCCCGTACTACTGGCAATCCTGAATATGGATTGTAACGGCTTAATAAATCCAATAGCTGTTCCGCTATGGGAACGCTCTTATTATTTCTAAGCTGCTCAATTGCAGCATGTTTTTCTTCATAGAGAAGTTCTACTGCATCTTCAAGAGAAAGCCTGGACTCCTGTAGTAGTTTGACAATCCAATTAACTGCCTTTGCGATATCTTTGGTTACCAACTGAACCAGGGACCTGAAACGGATTTTGGGATCTTCGAGCTGAACAAGGATCTCGCAAGTTTTTACCGACCAATTATTTGAATGAGGAGCTAGCGCCAGGATAGAAGTGAATTCTGAAAAGGTGATTTCCCCTGCTATCATATCCCCATACAATCGGCTTAATACTTCCGGTACAATAATTTGTCCACCCAGCTCTTTCTCAAAGTTTGTGGAATTGGTTCGGGTAAGGATTGACCTTAAAGTTAAAATCTCACGCGACGTTGCTGGAATTAAGTCTCGACAGCAGACTTCAAGATCATGATTACTTGCTTCCATTTCACCCAAGTGCTGCCGGATGAGTGAAATCTCAATACGGTTACTGAACTGTGTCGTTTGGCGATGCGTGGAAGCTGCTATTTCTTTTTCGAGTTTTCTCAGTCGTTCGCGAGATGATGATATTTCGAATTCGTGACACTCCGCTGTATCCTGAGCGGGCGGCAAAGGTGATGGTGATGAAGGTGCCCAGGGATCGACCACAACCATCTGCATACGGTACATCCCTTCGGCGTGATCACTTCGTGAAATTGAAAACTCATATTCTCCGCAGGCGGAATCAGGGATATTTTCAACAATGGGAGGCTGCCAGGGCCGAAAGAGGGACCATAAAATCAGTGCGCGTGATCGTAATTGTTTCTTTTCCTTCCAGGTCACCAATAGGTGATGCTGTTCGGCTGATGAATACACTTCTGTTTGCAACTGCATGATCTGAATTTCTCTAGTGAATACCAACACTGGCAAATTAAATTCAGCTTCCACCATTGCATCTTTGACCCCAACCAGATCCAATCGAAAAATTGGGCTGTCATTCATTTCCATCGAATGTTTGACTTTGGAAAGATCAAAACGCCAAAAACGAGCCGCATGTTTGATAGAGCGATCGGCTGGCTTTAGGTGTTGGAGAATATTTCCTTGAATATCCAAAAGATTCAATTCCAGGCTTATTGTTCCCTCGTTGTTTCCGGGTAAATCTACGATCAGAAGAGGTGATTCCTCCTGCAACAATTCTTGAAGCGATAATGTGGAATGTTTTTGCTGCCAGTTTTCGACCAAACCATGATCGCCCATCATACGCCAACGGAGTCTTTTAATTCGCAAATAGATAGGCACCCTAATAAATTGATGGTTGATGGTTTCTCGTCGGATAAGAAGCCCAACCGAGCTAATCTCAGATGGAGCCAGGATATGATGCAAACCCGATTTCCCGGTTTGGATCTTGATCCCATCTGCACCATTCAGGCTATCAACGCCAGCAAACAATGAGGTTTGAATGGAGAATGATATCGGTTCTGGTCCGCTACTTCGATCAGGGATATACAATTCTTTTAAACCAGAAACTTCGCATTCCGGCAGGATTTGCAAAGTAAGTGATGCGTCTCGACCTAATGGCCCCTTGATGGCAATCTGATAAGCGCCGGCTGGCCTGGCTGTCAGTAGTGTTGGTGACGCCAAGTGGATCAATGCTGTGTTATCCACAATGGCACAATCAGCTTTGGAGAGGTCAGCCAAAGTCGTTTGGAGTGAAACTTCTGGGTCTGCTGAACCTACACTATCAAGGTTAATTTGCCAGCGGTTGAGTTCTGAGAGAAAGTCTTCTGAACGTCCTAAAGGGATGCGCAGTGCCGGCGGTGCGCCTGAGTAAAGGGGCACAGGATTCTCTTCTAAATCTGTGGAAACGATGTTACCTTTTTCAAAAGTGGGTTTCTCGATTTTCTCCTGGCTGCGCACATAGATCTCGCGAAAAACTACGTCATTTTGGATCAAACCAATACAAGTGGTTTGAGTTAAATCCCAACATTCCAGCTTCAGCTTTGACCATTCTCCTGGTAAATCAGGAAGGATTTCTAGCAGACGACCTTCCCCTGCCTGTACTGAAAGGGAGAGGTGCTGCGGATATAACAACCAGGTCTCGCGCGCCAGAATGTGGTTTTGAATATGCCCTGTCATTGGATCAAAAGCCAAGATCAAGTGATCAGGAGAATATCCGCTGATTTTCCATTCATAGACATTACTGCCCTGAGAAAATTGAACGTGAATATTTTCAGCGACTTCGTTCAATCGCAGGGTGATTTCCTGGGTTTCGAGCTGGTCGCCCTTGCGTTGGGTACGTGCTTTAATTTCCTCGTGGTAATCACCCGCCTCCACTTTCCAATAGAGGTCACTCATATTAATGGCTGAAACCGGTTGAGAAGGTAGATCAAGGAAAATGCCTAAACCCCAGGGGTCAAGCGATAATTGCGGGCGCTTTAACATGTTGCGAGAACCGCGTTCCAAAGAAAAGGCTGCGTTTTCACGCGTCCATTCCGCAAAGTATTGTGTGAGATGCGCTGGCAAACCGGCATCTGCTGCCGATAAAAGCGTTTGATTCTGCTGCCAGGCGAGCAGCATTTTCCTGGCGCGATCTAACAAGTTAGCCGCGGTTGGGCCGCCATATTCCAAAAAATTTAGCACCGGTTTATCCGTGTTTGCCGTATAGGTAGTGTGTTTGATGACTTCCTCGACCAGCTCCTCTCCTTCCAGTGCAAAAAGCTGCGGACGGATTGTGCAATTCAAGACGATATTGCTAAAGAAATCTTTCAGACAATAAACGGGAATACCGCCATGCGCAAGAATGGGATCAACGTATCGACGCGCCCGCTCCTGAAGATCACGGAATTGAGGTCTCTCAAATCGTTGGATGATTTTTTCGAAGAGCCTGCCGAATGCAACACTGTCAATTGAGTGGCGCAGCACCTGCTCATAAGCCGACCAGAAATCACCATTGTTATAGCCAAATATGCCTTGCCCAACCATGAAGACCAGAAACGTTGCAGGGTAGTTTCGCCCAATAAAATTGAGGACCTCATCCGTGCTGTGGTTGTAGAAAAGCCGGCTGAAATGCAGTGAAATATCGTCCAATTCTTCTTTGGATATGGGGATTTCTCCGACAAGTTCGACCTTTCTGAGTTGGGGTGCTAATCGGTTTTCCCAGTTTGCCAGGGGAGAAGATGGGGAAGCCGGTGGGTTCTCATCCGGTACGTATCGTTTCACCAGCCGCGCTGTTTCTTCAACGCCTGGTTGTTTACTTTCTGACATCTGCCGGGGTCCAGATGCAGCTGGTCTGGCAGTTTTTGTCGATGAAGAATTGGTCTTAGTTGTGGCGGGAACGGGAGGATTCTTGGGTTTCATCAACCCATTCGCTACCATTAAATCGATATACTTCTGATTGAGTACCTGCATTTCCTCATCGGTCATCCCTTCGATGCTGCATTTACCAAAGGCTCGGTACGATTGAACGGACGCGTAGATTTTTTGAAACTCAGTCAGGTTCTGATCGCGTAATTTTTGGATGATTTGGGCTGGCAAACCCAGGTCTTCGATTTTGGCTGTTCGCAAGAACTCAATCAGATTCATTAATCCCCCTAAACAATAGCATTACCAAATTTTTCTAACCAAGATAATGCACTTTTATGATCCAGGTCGTATCTTTTCCAATCAATCTTCATTTTGAACTATTCTCCCTGATCATAAGGATTTACGCAGTTTGCTGATCTTTTCTAATTTCCCGGTCTCTGGGTCCTGGAAATGCCAAAAGTCCCGGCCATTTACCGCTTTCCAATCAACAGTAACAGCTTTCGCAGCACTCGAAGGTGTTTCAAATGTCTGATCGTCCCATTGCACAACGCCTTTTGGAGTGATGAGCTGCGCTTGATAGATTTGATCCTTATAATTGGCCTGAATATTTACCGGAAAGGTTATTCTTTGCGCAAAAGGTGCTTTCTCTTTTTTCGAACTCTTCACAGCAGCTTCAGGCTCAACGAGCGCGACGCCCAAAACTTCTGTCCAATATTCGCTGTCGATGGTTGGCACGACATATTCCTCTTTTTTGACACCCACATTGTATTGAATCAATAGGTCCACCAGTTGATTGCCGTTGATCAAGCGGATCGGCGTTTTTCCGCTGGCCTGCGCTTCTTCTTTCGCACCTGTAGAAAAATCGCTGGGAGTAATGATTAATCCTTGTTCTGAATCCGCTACTTTAAGCGAACCACGCAAATCGCGAACTACACCTGCACCGACATTCGCTGTCCATCGCTTCGCCTGGATTGCCACTTTGACGATACTCAGTGGATTTGAACGCAATACACCGCGCACGTCCACGCCTTTGTCATTGCTATAAGGAGTGGTTTCTGTCTCTTCAAACCCCATTTGCTCCAAGAGTAAGCGGATCAGTTCTTCAAATTTTTGTGGTGCCATGTTCAACAATTGCTTGCGTAGATCTTTCTGGATCTGGACCTGAATATTTTCGATTTGCTGGTGTATGGTGCCAGTTGCTATTAGTTTCAATACAAAAGTGCCCCGCTCATCGCCGCGCCGGAAGCGAGAGTCCGGATTGATGGTATCGGTATAAAGCATGGCTCCCATGGTAGCTTCAGGCGTGCGTCCCAAGGTCTCCAACAGCCCAGCTTCCATAGCTCTGGCGGCAATTTCTTTATAATGTAGGGGCTGTCCGGCTTTCTTTAATATTTCGTACGCGGCGTCTTTGAATTGCATTTTGAACCTCTCGAGTTACTCATTATTCAAAAGAAAAATATTTACAAGTCCACGAAGTGTTATAGATCCAATGCTTCACATATAAAACCGGTACTTCGGTTGCACAATCCCGTTTTCAGGGATGTGTTTCATGATCTCTCCCACCATTCTTGAAAAAGATAAGGTAATGGGAGACCCATCAGC